>ENA-ORUG01000737-ORUG01000737.1-human-gut-metagenome-genome-assembly--contig:-NODE-737-length-34589-cov-14.323189_pt1 | contig 34589 bp, 25 predicted proteins | sample MGYA00242079_ERZ509207 | MGnify/ENA primary metagenome ERZ509207 (study PRJEB26280, sample SAMEA2338780) | human gut metagenome | biome: human gut; feature: human-associated habitat; material: faeces...
GACGGAGCTTGTCTCCTCCCAGAAGGAAGATATCCTTCAGCGGGTGGAGCTGATTTTGCTGGCCCGCCAACGCCACCGGAAAGTGGCGCCCTTGGCCCTGGCAGGCATTATGGCCTTGCTGCTTGTTTGCTCTTACTCGGTGGTGGTGCAGCCCGCCTATTATCCCTCCATGGAGGAAATTACAGAGGGCCAGTACACTCCCGTTACCACGTGGAACAGCTGGCTTGCCCGGGAGAGCGACGGGGACTACATCCTCTACTGCAAGGGGGAGGAGCCCATACCGGTCAGCGACAAGACCGCCGGCATCATGCTGGACCAGGGCTTTCCCCTGCGCCAGTGAAAGAATAAGAGAAAAGAAAAAGGAGCCTTAGCGCGCGCTAGGGCTCCTTTCTTTCGGGTATGTTATTTGTTACAGCTCCACCTTGGTGCCGCCTGCCTGACGGACAGAGAGCACATAGCAGGCGCCCTTCCCAAAGACCTTCTCCATGGCGGCGCGGTACTCGTCCAGGCGGGCCAGGGGCACATAGGCCTGGATGGTCCCGGCGAAGCCGCCGCCGTGGACGCGCCAGGCGCCCTCCCCGGCCAGGAGCTTCTCCGTCAACGCCAGGGCCAAGGACAAGCCCTGCTCCTGGGGGTTGATGGTGGCAAAGACGTTTTGCAGCCGCTGGAAAGAGGAACGGCCAGAGGCGATGACCATCTCCTTAAAACTGTCGAAGTCCCCGGCGCGCAGGGCCTGGGCCTCCTGGGCGGCCAGGCGGTCGTCGTCAAAGAAGTGCATGGCGCGCAGCACGGCGCGGTCGCCGGTCTGCTTGCGCACCTCGCCTATCTTGCCGTAGAACTCCTGCTCGTCCACATCCCGCAGGAACTCCTTGCCGAAATAAGCGGCCACCTGCTTCATCTCCGCGGGGATGGCGGCGTACTCGCCGGTGAGGTTGGCGTGGTTGCCGCCGGTGTCCACCACGCACAGGGCATAGCCGTGGGCGGTGACGTCGAAGTTCACCTTCTCGATGAGGATGTTCTCCGGGTCCTTGAAATCGATGGCGGTAAAGCCGCCCACAGAGCTGGCGGTCTGGTCCAGCAGGCCAGAGGGCTTGCCGAAGTAGACGTTCTCAGCCCACTGGCCGATCTGCGCGATGGCGATGGGGGAGACCTTCTCGGTCATGAAGCAGTCGTTCAGGATGACGCCGATGAGCACCTCAAAGGCGGCAGAAGAAGAGACGCCGCTGCCCTTCGGCACGTTGGAAGAGATGTAAACGTCCAGACCGGCCAGCTTTGCGCCCCGCTGGGTGAAGGCGGCGCACTCGCCGCGCAGCAGGGCGGCGGTGGTGTTCTCCTCTTCCTTGCGGGCCTCGAGGTCATTCAAATCAATGACGCACAGATCATAGCCCTCGCTCTGGACACGGAGCTGGTTCTTGTCGTTGGGGGCTGCGGCGGCGATCATGTCGATGTTCACGCTGCCGGCCAGCACCCGGCCATGCTGGTGGTCGGTGTGGTTGCCGCCGATCTCGGTGCGGCCCGGGGCGCTGTACAGTCCGGCTTCGGTGTGGGCACCAAAGGTAGCTTCCAGCCCGTCCAGCACTGCCGCATAGCGTGCGGCGTGGGCAGCGGTCTGCTCCGGCGAACAGCAGTAGAGGGAGGCCAGCCGGGCGGTATGGGTGCCGCCCGCCAGCTCCTGCTTCCAGACAGAAATAGGCTTCATCATGGCGCGTTCCTCCTCGTATAGGTGAATGATTCTTCAAAGGGCCAGGGCCCGTTCTTCTGATTCTATAATATCGGTTCTGTCGAGAAAAGACCATGTATTATTGTTGCATCTGGATGAAAGGTCAACGCAGTTCCGGCGGTCAGCTCCGGGGTGCGAAATCGCCGCCGGTGAGCCCGTCGAGGTTCAGCATCCCTTCCAGCGCGGCAATGTCGGTGGAAACATCCAGTGCATCGGAGGCAAACAGCTTGTCCAGCTGGTTTTCAAAGGCGGTGATGAGCAAATCCATGCTCCGCTCAATGCTCTGCTTTGCCTCAGTGATGTTGGAGCCCTGCACATCCTGTGCCGAGAGCTGGGCGTAGGTATTCAGCAGCTTCAGCGCGGTGGGCAGGTAGTAATCCATAAATTTCTGCAGCTGGGCTTTTTTGTCCGGGTCCTTTTTTGCCAGTGCGAAGATGCGGGCGCTGACATCCTCCAGCCGGGAGATCTTGGCCGTCATCACCGGGTCGGGGATGGCATCGTTGGCCTGCCGGAGCTGGCGCTGCAGGGCGGCATACTGATCCTCGGGAGCCGGTGCGGGTGCGGGCTCGGCGGGCCTGGGCGGCTGGGGCGCAGCGCCCCGCACCACCAGCGTGCCGGTGCGGTTGTCGATATAGGCATCGGCCCCGAAATAGCCGTGGTCGATGGCGCGCTCCACGGCGGCGCGGCCCCTGTCGGCATCAATGCCCGCGGCTGCAAAGAGTTCGTCCAGCGGGATATTATCCCGGGTCCCAACAATCTTGTCCAGCTGGCGCTCCAGCTTGCGGGCCTGCTTCATCCGCAGGCCCATGGCCAGCGCAGCGCCGCCGCCAATGGTCTGGGCCAGCGCGGTCAGAAACTCGCCCCAGTCAAACCAGTAGCCCCACAGGTCAATGATATCGGCAAGGCCTGCAAGGCCCACCACCAGAAAGATGCCGCCGAACACCGTGCAGAGGCTGGTCAGGGTCTTGTGCCACTTTTTGGCGTTCTGCTGCTCGGCAGTGGGCACATCGTGGCCGTAGACCGGCTCAGTGTCCCGGGCCGGTTGACCGGCACCGGTGTCCTGGGGGCGGAAATCGCTGGAATATTCCGCGTTCTCCTGCTCCTTTTTTTCGGCATCCCGGTCAATGGCACGCAGGATGAAGAACAGGATGCCCAGCCAGGGCGACATGGCGAATACTACCAGCAGGGCAATGGTGGGAATGTGGGCAAGAAAATGTTTGCTGCGTCTGGGCTCCATGGGGCAGAATCCTCCTAAAACAAAAAAGCCGTGTTCCACTTTATTATAGCGGAGCACGGCCCTTTTGTTAAGGGGGTAATTTATTTGTGGGAAAGGAAATTACTTCATCAGGCTGCAAACGGCCTCGGCGTAAGCGGCGGGATCATCCACGGGCAGGCCCTCGATCAGCTGTGCCTGTGCATAGAGCAGGCTGCTGTATTTCTTGACCTTGTCGGTATCACCGGCCTCCTGTGCGGCCTTCAGCACGGCGAACACGGGGTGGTTGATATTCAGCTCCAGCACCTTGTCGCTCTTCACGCCCTCGCTGCCGGGCTGCTTGGAGAGCACCTTCTCCATCTCGATGGACAGGGGGCCGTCGGCGCTCAGGCAGACGGGGTGATCCTTCAGGCGGGTGGAGACCTTGACCTCCTTGACCTTGCCGTCCAGCGCGTCCTTCATGGCATCGAACAGGGGCTTGTTCTCGGCGGTGGCATCCTCAGCGGCCTTTTTCTCGTCCTCGGTCTCAAGGCCCAGATCGCCGCTGTTGACGTTCTTGAACTCCACGGTGCCGTCTTTGCCCTCGGCATCCTTGCGGGGGTAGCTGCGCATGATCTGCAGGCAGAACTCATCCACGTCCTCGGTCAGCAGCAGGACATCATAGCCCTTGTCCAGAACCAGCTCGGCGGCGGGGAGCTTGGCCAGACGATCAGTGGAGTCACCGGCGGCAAAGTAGATGAACTTCTGCTCGGCAGGCATCTTGTCCACATACTCCTGCAGGGTGACCATCTTCTGCTCCTTGGCAGACCAGAACAGCACCAGGTCGCGCAGCAGCTCAGCGTGCATCCCGTAATCAGAGTAAGCGCCGAACTTGATCTGGCGGCCGAACTCCTTCCAGAATGCCTCGTACTTTTCGCGGTCGTTGACCAGCATGGAGTGCAGCTCGTTCTTGATCTTCTTTTCCAGTGCGTTGTGGATCAGCTTGAGCTGGTTGTCCTTCTGCAGCATCTCACGGCTGATGTTCAGGCTCAGATCCTGGCTGTCCACAATGCCCTTGACGAAGCTGAAGTAATCGGGCAGCAGGTCTGCGCACTTTTCCATAATGAGCACGCCGGATGCGTACAGAGCCAGACCCTTCTCATACTCCTTGGTGTAGAAATCATAGGGGCGGTGGCTGGGCACGAACAGCAGGGCGTTGTAGTTGGCGGTGCCCTCGGTGCGGCTCACGATGACGCGGGCGGGGTCGGAGTAATCGTTGAACTTATCCTTGTAGAAGCTGGCGTATTCCTCGTCGGTGACCTCGCTCTTCTGCTTCTTCCAGATGGGCACCATACTGTTCAGGGTCTCAAGCTCGGTGTAGGTCTCCCACTCCGGCTTGTAGTCCTCGGGCTTGGGATCGGGTTCGGGCTTCTGGCGGCTCTTTTCCCGCTCCATCTGGATGGGATAGCGCACATAGTCGCTGTACTTTTTGACGATGGCCACAATGCCGTATTCATCGAGGAAGTTCTCGTAATTGTCGGTATCGGTGCTGTCCTTGATGTGCAGGATGATGTCGGTACCGGCAGTTTCCTTCTCAGCGGGGGTCAGCTCGTAGCCGTCAGCACCGCTGGACTCCCACTGCCAGGCCTCGTCTGCACCGTATGCCTTGGAGATGACGGTGACCTTGTCGGCAACCATGAAGGCGGAGTAGAAGCCCACGCCGAACTGACCGATGATGTCGATGTTCTCGTCCTTGTTGTCCTTCTTGAAGTCCAGAGAACCGGAGTGGGCGATGGTGCCCAGGTTCTGCTCCAGCTCCTCTTTGGTCATGCCGATGCCGTTATCGGAGACAGTCAGCAGGCGATTGTCCTTATCGCGGGTGAGCAGGATGCGGAAATCGCCCTTGTTCATGCCCACGGAAGGATCGGTCAGGCTCTTATAATAAAGTTTGTCGATGGCATCCGAAGCGTTGGAGATCAGCTCACGCAGGAAGATCTCCTTGTTGGTGTAGATGGAGTTGATCATCATGTCCATCAGCTTTTTGCTTTCAGCCTGAAATTCTTTCTTCGCCATAATACAAAACCTCTTTTGTACAGTATTCAGATCCGGCCCCTCGCAAAAGGAGCGGCAATGCAAAAGAAGCAGCCGATGCTGCATCTTCTTAGCGCTCATATCTTTCGAGTGCTAATATACACCGATGCGGGTCAAAAATCAAGGGGTTTCATAAAAAGTTCAGAAATGAACTGGAACAAAATGCCTTTTGTGCGTTGCTACAAAAAATTCATAAAGAAATAGTTGACCTTTCACAATTTTTAGCGTATACTGGTCAGCGGAAACAAACGAGGAAAGAGGAATATGTTATGGCAATGAAGCCGGAGATCTCCGTGAAGAACCTGCTGATGCAGGCATTCCTGACGGGCTGGGAACGCTCGGACAAGAGCATTTCGCAGGATGAATACTTACAGAGCGCCATTCAGGTCATCGAGGTGCTGCAGGTGGAACCTGAAAATGTCTACGCCGAGGAGGGCCTGGGCCTGACCGATGGCGATGAGGTGGATCATCTGGACGACCTGCTGCGGGCAGACGGCCAGTGGCTGTATTACGGCGTGGAGAAGGAAAACTTCTTCCTTATCCAGTGGTACCCGGACAAGGCTTCTGCCGAGGCCAAGCTGGCCGAGCTGGAAGCACTGGGCGACGGCAGGCAGTATCTGGTGGATCTGAGCCTGACCCGCGAAAATCCTTCAGCCGCTGAGAACTTCGGCAGCTCCAACCCGGTTCAGCTGCGGAGCTGAGCCCGGCGTTTCTGACAAAAAGAAAGGGAATTTTCCATGCAGCTTTCACAAACGGAACGGGAGCGCCTGTCCGCTATTCTGGAACAGTACGACCATCACCCCAAGGTGCAGGAAATGCGTGAGTTTATCCAGCACGGTGATGTGACCACCTACCAGCACTGCAAGAATGTGGTCGTGGTCAGCTGCTGGATCAACCACCGCTTCCATCTGGGAGCCGATGAGACCACGCTGGCCGTGGGGGCCTTCCTCCATGATTTCTATCTCTATGACTGGCACAAGCAGGGCTCCTTCCACGGCCTGCGGCATCTGTTTGAGATGCACGGCTTTTCCCACCCGGGGTCTGCCTGTGTGAACGCACAGCGGGTGTTCGGCATTACCAAAAAGGAGCAGAACGTCATTGCCAGCCACATGTGGCCCCTGACTTTCCGTCATATCCCGACCTGCCGTGAGGCGGTCATCGTCTGTCTGGCGGATAAATACTGCGCCATTGTGGAGAGCATGTTCCGCCGCACAAGGGTGGGCGCTGACGAAGAAGAGTGGTAAAGAAGCCGCCGCACTGTTCACATGAAAGAAAGCAAAAGACCAGAGTTGTAACGCCTTTTGGCAAAACAACTCTGGTCTTTTTTGCTGGGGCTTGTGCAACAGCCTCTTTGAAAAAGTGATCTTATTCTGCTCTCAGAGCCTTGACAGGGTCAGAGCGGGAAGCGGTTTTGGCGGGGATGAAGCCGCCCAGAATGGTCAGCACAGTTGCCAGCGCAACCAGCACCACAGCGGCCTTCCAGGGCAGAACGGCCACTACGCTGGTGCCGACGGCGATCTTCTGGATGAGCATGTTGCCCGGAATGAGCAGCAGCCTGCTGAGGCCGATGCCCATGAGGCCCGAGCACAGGCCGATGATGAAGGTCTCGGCGTTGAACACCTCGGAGATGTTCCGCTTGGAAGCACCGATGGCACGCAGGATGCCGATCTCCTTGCGGCGCTCCAGCACGCTGATATAGGTGATGATGCCGATCATAATGGAGGAGACCACCAGCGAGATGGAGACAAAGGCCACCAGCATATTGGAGATCATGTTGATGATCCTGGTCACGGAGGTCATCAGGGTGCCCACTACATCGGTGTACTGGATCACCTTGTCTTCCGCGCCCTGCTCACGCATGGCGGCATTGTAGCTGTCCAGCACATTGAGGACCTTCGCCTTTTGCTCGAAGTCCAGCGGATAGATGTTGATCTGGCTGGGGTCGTCCTCGCTGGCATAACCAAAGGACTGCAGGTTGCTTTCATAGGTGGCGCTGGTGGACATCATTTTCGACTTCATCAGCTCCGCCAGATCGTCCTCGGTCATGTTGAATTGGATGGCATTCCGGAACGCATCTGCGTCGATCTTCAGCGCGCTTTCCATCTGGTTGCCCAGAGAGGAAAAGCGCTCGGTCATCTGACTCTGCAGGTTCGTGCTGATCTGGCCCATGGCCTGCTCCATGGCAGCGCCCAGCTGGGTCTGTAATTCGGCGGCGATCTGTTCCGAGAAGTTTGACATCACGCTGCCCATGACCTGCTGCATGGCGGCAGTAAACTGCTCCTGCAGGGCAGCGGTATCGATGAGGCTGCCCATGGAATCCTTCATCAGCTGCTGGAACTGGTCACTGGCGAGATACTGGTCAAAACCGATCTTGTCCAGCCCCAGAATGCCGTTGCCGATGATGTAATCCTTGTAGCCGGTCATCACCTTCTGGGCCAGCTGCTGCATTTTGTCGGCGGGGATGGAAATGTCCATGTTGGCGAACACGTCCGTCAGGGCGCTCATGTCGATGTCGGGCGTTTCGGCCAGATCAAATTGGAAGCTGTCCGGGTCAATGAGGGAGGAAAAATCTACGGAACCGTCACTCAGGTCAAGATCCAGCTTACCGGGGTCGAACTGGAAGGCGCTCTCGAGCTGGTCGGTGTCAATGGAGAAGAGGGAAGCCATGTCCAAGGCAGCGGTCTGCTCGGTGCCGAAGGGTTCGCCGTTCAGCACATTGGTCTGCGGGTCGGCGAGCTGGTCCTGCACCAGCCTGCTCTGGGCGGCGGTGTCCATGACGTGCCGGGTCAGGGAGGCGGGATAGGCGATGCCGGAGGACAGCATGGCGGCGGAGGCGTTCTCCCTGGGCTGCACCACGCCCACGATGGTCATGGTCTCGCTGTTGGCCACAAGCTCCTGCAGGAAGGCCTTGTCGTCCGATTTATCCACCCAGGTGCTGTGGGCATCGTCGTACTGGTAGCGGTCGGCCGCGTTGACCAGTTTGAAGGTGCGGCCCAGAAAATCGCTGTACCGGTAGGTCTTGAAATCTTCGGGCACATCCACATTCTGGTTCTGGGCGAATTGCTGGATCATCTTGTCCAGCTCGGCGTTGTCCCGCAGACCCAGCGCGTAGAGAGCATAATCGGTGATGGAACCATCCGCACCCAGCACGGCAACGCATTCGTTGTAGCTTTCGGGCCAGCGGCCTGCCTTGACCTCGTACTGGGAATGATACAGGGCATCGCTGGCGGGCAGCTGGTAGAACACGCTGGTGTTCATCATGCTGGCCATCATGTTGTTGGTCGAGCTGGTGGAGCTGATGCCCAGAGCGGAAAGGGAGGAATCCGGGTTCACCTGCCGGATGCTGCCGTCCGGGTCCTGGCGGTAGATCTGGGGCTGTACATTATAGGAATACTCCACCGAGGAAACGCTCTCCCCGATGCTGCAGGCATCGCTCTCGAGGTAGGTTTTCAGGCTCTTTAGGTCGTTGGAGGTGATGCCGGAAACCATCTGGGTCACGAGCTGGCGCACCGGCACCATCCCTTCGCCGAGGTCGGGGGCGGCGGGCTGGCCGGGCAGGTCAGCAGACAGCAGGCTGGTCAGGTCCATGCCGCTGCGCAGGATCTGCACCGGGTACTCGGAAAGGGTGTCCCGCTCCATATCGGCGATATACTGGTTGACACCGGTGGACAGGGAAATGATCAGCGCAATGCCGATGATGCCGATAGAGCCAGCAAAGGCCGTGAGCAGGGTGCGGGTCTTTTTGGTCCAGAGGTTGTTGAAGCTCAGGGTCAGCGAGGTCCACCACGACATGGAGGAGCGGCCCATGTTCTTGTGAACGGCAGGGGCAAGCTGAACGGTGTCGGGCTCGTAGGGGGCGGTGTCGGAGCGGATGACACCATCCTTCAGGTTCACGATGCGGGTGGCGTACTGTTGGGCCAGCTCCGGGTTGTGGGTGACCATGACCACCAGCCGGTCCTTTGCCACCTCCTTGAGCAGCTCCATGACCTGGATGCTGGTCTCGCTGTCCAGCGCGCCGGTGGGCTCGTCCGCCAGCAGGATATCCGGATTGTTGACCAGCGCACGGGCAATGGCAACGCGCTGCATCTGGCCGCCGGACATCTCGCTGGGGTGCTTATGCAGCTGATTGCCCAGCCCCACCTTCTGCAGCGCCTCGGTGGCGCGGCGCTTGCGCTCTGCGCCCGAGATGCCGGAAATGGTCAGGGCCAGCTCCACGTTGGCCAGAACGGTCTGATGAGGGATCAGGTTGTAGCTCTGGAACACAAAGCCGATGGTGTGGTTGCGGTAGGAGTCCCAATCGCGGTCAGTGTACTTTTTGGTGGAGATCCCGTTGATGACAAGGTCACCGCTGTCGTACCGATCCAGGCCGCCGATGATGTTCAGCAGGGTGGTCTTACCGGAGCCGGAGGGGCCCAGGATGGCGACGAATTCGCTGTCGCGCAGGTTCAGGCTGACATCATTCAGTGCGGTCTGTACAAGGTCACCGGTTTTGTATTCCTTGCGGATCTTTTTCAGTTGTAGCATAGGCAGGCCTTTCTTATGCATGCCCGGCGGCGTGTGGGAAATGCCGGACAAAAAACAAAATAACGTAGATATGGTATCAGATGAATGTGAACAAACCGTTGCTTTTCTGGAAAGATGGTGTTATGCTGGAGAAGGTAAAAGAAACAAAAATCGACACTTTATGACGTAAATTACCAGAAAACAAGACGCAAAAAGCCGTCATTCCTGCACGGTTCGACGCATAGTGACGTTTTTTCGGGGATTGAATCTTTCCGCAGGGCCTTATAAAATAGTATCGTACAGTACGCACGGAAGAAAAGTGCGGCAAATTTAAGGCAAAGGGGAAGGTTGGATTGACGGAACGACTCGTTTCAAAGCTGCATGTCGCGCTTTTGAGCTACGACGAGCGGGAGATCCGCGTCCGGAAAAATTATCTGGAGGAGCAGAATCCTGCGATCTGCTGTGTATGTTTCCACAGCGGCGAGGAGCTGCTGCGGGAGCTGCGCCAGCAGCGCAGTGTGGATATCGTGGTGCTTTCGAGCCAGCTGGAGGATATGGACGGGTATGAGTTCCTCAAGCGGCTCAACAGCCTGCATAACCGCCCGCTGCTGCTGTTGCAGGGGGATGACTGGTACAGCGATGCCACGGCATCGTTCCTGCGGCCGGACGGCAGGCAGTACCTGCCGGAGCGCAGCAGCCTGCTGGATCTGCTGCTGGATCTGCGCAGCTCCACGGACATCGGCATCTTCTGGGTGCTTCCGTTCTGCAAGCAGCTTTATGCGGAGTGGGGCATCCAGCAGCCGGATGTAAACTGTGAATATCTGACCACTGCGCTGCAGGTCGTATGCGGCACGGAGCGGAAGCTGGCCGTGCGCAAGGAGATCCTGCAGACGGTGGCCGAGGAACACCACACCACAGTGGCCGCTGTGGACTGCGGGATGCGCCGCCTGATCGACGGGGTGGAAAAATACAACACCGAAGCCTGGCAGAAATTCAAGCAGGATTACGGCCTGATGGGGCATAGCGTTACCCTGGGCAAGCTGATCTATGCGGGCCGCCAGAAATTGATCGACAGCGGAACGCAGGGACGGAAGACCGGACGATGAGAAAAAAGAGAGAGAACGGAATGGCAAAAGAGAGTGGGATGGGGGATTTCCCCCGCAAACAATTTGAGAGCGTGCTGCTGCACTCCCTGCGCATCATGGACCAGAACCGGGAATACCTGCAGATGCATCTGGCCCGGACCGGAGACGAAAGGACCCGGCAGGCGCTGGAGGATATGGGGCAGGAGAGCATCCGCCTGGAGCGTACCCTGCGGGAAATGATGGGTCTGCTGGAAGTGGAGATGAACGACAAGCCGTCCATGAAGCCGGTAGACCTGTGCTGGATCCTGATGGAGGCCGCCCAGATAGCCCCGGAGATCGAGAAGCAGCTGGGCATCCGGCTGATCGTGGATCACAGCCCGTTCCGGCGCTGCTATGTCAAGGCAGATGCTCAGGAGGCCGAGCAGCTGCTGTTTCATCTGCTTTCCAACGCCCTGCGGGCCGTAAGCCCCGGCGGGCAGATCAAGATCCGGCTCACCCGGGACGACGAGGATCTGTACCTGATCGTGGAGGACGACGGCTGCGGCCTGCCCACCGGTGAAAACTGGATGGAGAACCGCCGCCGCTTCCTGGGCGGTGTGCAGGCAGGGCTGCTGCTCTGCCGCCGCTACTGCGCCCACATGGGGTGGGTGCTTTCCCTCACGCCGCGCGATGCCGGAAGCGGTACCCGGGCAGAGGTGCGCATCCCGCTGGCCGGAACGATGTTTCCCATTGAGGGCAGCGTGGAACTGCACACCATCCATCCGGCACTCACCACAGCGGATGGCCTGCGCTGGCAGATCCTGCGGGAGCTTGCCCTGTTGTCCGATAAAATGGAATGATACGATATTCAGCGCCCTGCTCCGGGCTTTTCCGGGGCAGGGCGTTTTTGTGTAAAAATCACTCTGAGTAAAGAATCTTAACCGGAATGTAGAAAAACAGGGGGGCTGTATTCGTGAATTTAACAAAATGTTTAACTTTTTGAGCGGAAAATACTATTTTTTGCGTGTAAAATGTGGTGACTGGATTGATTGTATCCCGATTTTTGAGTATAATACAACTGTATTTTTATATTGTTCCTCAGGAGGAAAAGCAAGTGAGAGTAGGTCTTGACATCGGAAGCACCACCATCAAGTGCGCGGTGCTGGACGAACATGATGCGCTGATTTATTCAACATACGAGCGTCATTACAGCCATATTTTGGAAAAGGCGCAGGAGCTGCTGCGCCGCATCGATGCAGAGCACCTGCACGGAAACAAGGCTCTGCTGAGCATCTCCGGTTCTGCCGGTATGGGCCTGGCCGACAGCTGCGGCGTGCCCTTTGTGCAGGAGGTGTTCTCCACCCGTGTGGCAGTCAAGCGGTTTGTGCCCGCCACCGACTGCGTGATCGAGCTGGGCGGCGAGGACGCAAAGATCCTGTTCCTGACCAACGGCACCGAGGTCCGCATGAACGGCAGCTGCGCCGGCGGCACCGGTGCCTTTATTGACCAGATGGCCACCCTGCTGAAGATGAGTGCCGACGAGATGAACAAGGCCGCGGAAAAGGCCGAGCGCACCTATACCATCGCGTCCCGCTGCGGCGTGTTTGCCAAAAGCGACGTACAGCCCCTCATCAATCAGGGCGCGCGCACGGAGGATATCGCCGCCAGCATCTACAAGGCGGTGGTCAACCAGACCATTGCCGGTCTGGCACAGGGCCGCCCCATCAAGGGCAATATCCTGTATCTGGGCGGGCCGCTGACCTTCAGCAGCGTGCTGCGCAAGAGCTTTGATGAGGCGCTGGGGGTCACCGGAACCTGCCCCGAGAACAGCCTGCTCTATGTGGCGCTGGGTGCCGCCCTCTATGCGGACAAGGAGTTCGACCTCTCCGCAGTGGCCGACGCGCTGGACCAGTACGCCGCCACCGCTACTTATGCCAGTGAGCCTCCGCTCTTTGCCAACAAGCAGGAGTACGAGGAATTCCATGCCCGGCACATGTCCCACAGAGTGCCTCATGTGCCTTTCAGCGCCCAGTGCGGCCCGGTGCATATCGGCATCGACTCCGGCTCCACCACCGTCAAGCTGGTGGTGGTGGACGAGAAGAGCCAGATCCTGTACACCAATTACCAGCCCAACCTTGGCAACCCGCTGCCCCTGATCCGGGAACAGCTGATCAAGATCTACCGGGAGCACCCCGGCCTGCAGGTGGCCAGCGTGACCACCACTGGCTACGGCGAGGAACTGGTCAAGAACGCCTTCCGCTGTGATTATGGCCTGGTGGAAACGGTGGCTCATTTCACCGCCGCCAAATACTTTATGCCCGATGTAGATTTCATCATCGATATCGGCGGTCAGGACATGAAGTGCTTCAAGATCGAGGATGGTGCCATCAGCAACATCTTCCTGAACGAGGCCTGCTCCTCCGGCTGCGGCAGCTTTTTGCAGACCTTTGCTCAGGCATTGGGCTATGATGTCAAGAAGTTCGCCGCTCTCGGCCTGTTCGCAGACCGCCCCGTGGATCTGGGCAGCCGCTGCACCGTGTTTATGAACAGCTCGGTCAAGCAGGCCCAGAAGGACGGTGCTTCCATCGAGAATATTTCCGCCGGTCTGTCCATCAGTGTGGTCAAGAACGCGCTGTACAAGGTCATCCGCGCATCCAGCCCTGAGGAGCTGGGCCGCAGGATCGTGGTGCAGGGTGGTACTTTCTACAATGAAGCAGTTCTCCGCGCCTTTGAAAAAGAGATGGGCGTGGAGGTCATCCGCCCCGACATCGCGGGCCTGATGGGTGCCTACGGTGCGGCCCTGTTCGGCCTGCGCCAGAGCCATAAGAACCATCAGGAAACTTCCAGGATGATGAATCTGGCCGAGTTGGAAGCCTTCGACCAGAAAGTAGTCAGCGTCAAGTGCGGCGGCTGCGGCAACCACTGCCAGCTCACCATCAACACCTTTGCCGATGGCCGCAAGTTCATCTCCGGCAACCGCTGCGATAAGCCCGTGACCGGTAAAAGCGAAGATGACAGCCTGAATCTGTACGCCTACAAGCAGCAGCTGCTGGCCGGTTACAAGCCCGTGCCCGGCAAGCGCGGCTCCATTGGCATCCCGCTCTGCCTGAATATGTACGAGCTGCTGCCCTTCTGGTACACCTTCTGGACCAGACTTGGCTTTGCCGTGCACACCAGCCCGGTGTCCAGCCGGGGGCTGTATCTGGCCGGTCAGGCCACCATCCCCAGCGATACCGCCTGCTTCCCGGCCAAGCTGAGCCATGGCCACATCAAGGCCCTGAGCCAGATGCACCTGGATGCCATCTTCTACCCCTGCCTGACTTACAACTTTGACGAAGGACTGGGCGACAACCACTATAACTGCCCTGTGGTGGCCTATTACCCTGAAGTTCTGGCAGGCAACTGCCCCGAGCTGGAGGGCCAGAAGTTTATCTATGACTATGTGGGCATCCACCGCCCCAAGGACTTTGTCCGCAAGATGGCAAAGGAAGTCCTGCCCAAATACTTCGGCGGCATTTCCGAAAAGGAAGTGCAGGCCGCTGCCGATGCTGCCTACGCCGAGCACGAGGCCCACATGGCCCAGATCCGGGTCAAGGGCAGCGAGATCATTGATGAGGCACGCCGTCAGGGCAAGCGCATCATCGTGCTGGCTGGCCGCCCCTACCACGTTGACCCTGAGATCAACCATGGCATCGACCACCTCATCACCCGCTACGGCGCGGCTGTTGTCACCGAGGACAGCATCTCCAACCGGGTGGAAAAGTTCCCCACCAGTGTGCTGAACCAGTGGACCTATCACAGCCGCCTGTATGCGGCGGCCAAGTACTGCACCACCCAGAAGGATATGGATCTGGTGCAGCTGGTCTCCTTTGGCTGCGGCGTGGATGCCATTACCACCGATGAGACTCGCGAGATCCTGCAGGCAGGCGGCAAGCTCTACACCCAGCTCAAGATCGATGAGATCACCAATCTGGGTGCGGTCAACATCCGTCTGCGCAGCCTGTTCGCCGCTCTGGAGGAGCGCGACGAGGCGGCAGAGGAAAAGGCCGCCCCCAAGGCAGAAGCCTGATACATAGGAGGAACCTATGGAATACAATTATCCCAAATTTACCCCGGAGATGAAGCAGACCCACACCATCCTCATCCCCAACATGGCCATTACCCAGTTCCGGCTGCTGGAATACGCCCTGCGCTACGACGGCTATAAGTGCGAGATCCTGGGCAACTGCGGCAGCGCCGTGGCACAGCTTGGCCTGAAATACGTCCACAACGACACCTGCTATCCGGCCCTGCTGGTCATCGGCCAGTTTCTGGATGCCCTGAACAGCGGCAAGTATGACCTGGATCACACGGCCCTGCTCATCACCCAGACCGGCGGCGGCTGCCGTGCTTCCAACTACATCCACCTGCTCCGCAAGGCTCTGGTCAAGGCCGGCTATCCCCAGATCCCCGTTGCCAGCCTGAACTTCTCCGGTCTGGAAAAAGACAGCGGCTTCCAGATGACCCTGCCGCTGGCCCGCCGCGCGCTGGCCTGCATTTTCTATGGCGATATGCTCTGTGCTCTGCGCAATCAGGTGGCCCCCTACGAGAACGAAAAGGGAGCCGCTGACCGGATGGTCGATCTGTGGGTCGAGCGTCTGGGCCGCGTTCTGCTGGCCGGCAAGGGCTTTACTGCCCGGGAAATGAAGCACACCTTCCCGCTCATTGCAAAGGATTTTGCGGCCATCCCCGTGACCCGGGTGCCCAAGGTCAAGGTGGGCGTGGTCGGCGAGATCTACGTTAAATACAGCCCCCTGGGCAACAACGACCTGCAGAAGTTCCTGGAGAGCCAGGACTGTGAGGTGAACTTCCCGGGCCTGATGGGCTTTGTGCAGTACTGCATCTTTAATATGGGCGAGGATCATGTCCTCTACGGCGGCAAGCTGGCCGTCAAGATGGGCACGGATCAATTGCTCAACTGGCTGGACAGTGTGGAGCGTGCCATGCTCCAGGCCACAGCCGATGCCGGGTTCTACGCCCCCGGCTCCTTCAAGGAGCTGGTGGAAAAGCCCCACGGCATCATTTCGCTGGGGGCCAAGATGGGCGAGGGCTGGCTGCTGACCGCCGAGATGATCGAGCTGGTGCAGGGCGGCTACGGCAACATCGTCTGTGCCCAGCCCTTCGGCTGCCTGCCCAACCATATCGTGGGCAAGGGCATGGTGAACAAGATCCGTGCCCTGTATCCCAGCGCCAACATCACCCCCATTGATTACGACCCCAGCGCCACCCGGGTCAACCAGGAAAACCGCATCAAGCTGATGCTGGCAGTCGCTAAGGAGCGCCTGAACACCCCGGCGCAGGCTGCCCCCCTGACGGCAGAAGAGATCGCCGGTGGGGCTCCCCGGGTCGAGACCACGGTATAATTCTTTCTGAACAGCAACACTCCCCTTCGGGCAGGACCGTGTGCCGCACGGCTCCGCCCGAAGGGGAGTGTTTTTTTGTCTCAGTCGCAGAGATACCGCCGCTCGAACTCCTCAGCCGGGATGGCCTTGGAGAACCAGAAGCCCTGCGCGCCGTCGCAGTCCAGCGAGCGGAGGAGCTGCACCTGCTCCTCGGTTTCGATGCCCTCGCAGATGACGTTGTAGCCCAGCCGTTTGACCAGATGCACGATCTCCCGCAGGAAATCGGTGCCCCGCGCGTTGGAACTGCACCGGGTCAGAAAGAGCTTGTCCAGCTTGATGGTGTTCACCGGGATATCCACCATGTTGTTCAGCAGGGAACCGCCCGCGCCGAAATCGTCCAGCGAGGTCTGCATGCCATCGCTTTGGAAGGAGGAAAGCAGGCGCTTCACCCGGTCGTACTCCGAGACCACCGCCGTCTCGGTCAGTTCGATCTCCAGCATCCGGGCGCTGATGTTGTGCTTTTCCAGAATTTCGCTGTACTCCTGGGTGGGGGCATCCTCCCGGGCCAGCGCCACCGAGGCATTCACCGCAATTGGCAGCAGCCGGTGCCCGGCCTGTGCATTGCGCTGCAGGAACTGGGCCACCTGCTCGAAGATGTACAGATCCAGCTCAACGATGTGGCCTGTGGATTCCAGAATGGGAATGAACTGGTCAGGGTAGACCACGGTGCCGTCCGGCTTGATCCAGCGGGTCAGCGCCTCAGCTCCAATGACAGAGAGATCTTTGGGCGAAAACTTGGGCTGGAGGTACAGCTTGAACTCGCCGTTTTCAAGCGCCTGCGGCAGGCCGCTCAGCAGCTCACCGGTCAGGGTCTGCTTGACCTCCAGCTTTTTGTCAAACTGGACAGCAGACACGCGGGTATTGCTGTGCACCTGCTTGCGGGCAAAGTTTGCCTTGTCGATGGCGGCCGAGGCACTCAGGCAGCCGGGCTCAATGGCATACACACCCATCCGCACCCGCAGGCGTACCTCCGGGTAATGCTGGGCCTGATACTGCTCAAACCGGTGGCAGAGCGTGTCTGCATAGTGGAGCGGGCCTTTCTCGTCGCGGCAGGAGAGGTAGAGCACGAACTGGTCGCCCACCACCCGGCACAGGTAGCACTCGCCCCAGTGGCGGGCCGCCTCAATGAGGAAATTGCTGAATTCCTTCAGCAGCTGATCACCGGTGGCGTAGCTGTATTTTTCGTTGAAGTATTTGAAGTTCTCGAAGTCGCAGTAGAAGATCTGGAAGCCCTCGGCGTAACCGCCGATGATCTTGTGGGAGACCTCCTCCTTGAAACGGGAAAAGGACAGCAGGCCGGTCAGCCGGTCGAACTCGGGGGCAGAGGTCATGCCGCGGCTCACGGCGTTCACGGCCAGATGCTTGCTCAGGTAGGCGTTGATGATCTTGGTGATCTCGCCCAGCTCCCGGCGGTTCTGGGGAGTCCAGTACCGCTTGCTGCCGCACACCACATAGGCAATGGCACCCTGATATTCGCCCTCGCCGTACATGGCAGCGTAGACCACTGTCTGGGCCCCGCCCTGCATCAGCAGCGCGCGCCCCTGCGGCGAGTACATCCCCATGTTGTCGGCCTGCAGCACGGTGGTACCGTATTCATCATAGCTGTGGAACAGGGTCAGGAAGTCCTCCTTGGTATAGGATTCACCGTTCAGAGGCACCGGCTCCGCGCGGGGAGAGGTCCACTGGAACTGCCGGGAGATGCTGCGCTCCCGGATGCGGGTGTCCACAATGGTGATGCGGTCCAGCTGCAGCCGGATGCCGACGATCTTCAGGAAGAGGGGAATGGCAGTCTCAAAGCTGTTGTTCTTCTCGAACAGTTCAAAGGCAGTGGAGATCAGGTCGTTGTGCAGGTAGCGTGCATCGATATCGGCTGTTTCCGGGGCGGCAGGAACCGCCTGGGCGTAGCGCCGCAGGTTATCGCAGAACACATACTGGTTGCGGCCGTTCTGCTTGGCCTGATACAGGGCCCAGTCCGCGTTTTCAAACAGCTGGTCAAAGGAATAGCCCGCCGTGTTTTCAGGCAGGAAGCAGGCACCGATGCTGCAGGTCATCCGGTAATCGTTTTCCCAGAACTTCACCTGCTGCACGGATTCCGAAAGCTGGCGGGTCTTCTGGAGCAGGGTGGTGTTGGGGATATCCTTCAGAAACACAACGAACTCATCGCCGCCGAACCGCACCAGAATGTCGCTGGAGCGGAACAGGGTGCGCAGCAGCCGGGCAAACTCCTGCAGGACCTTGTCGCCGAACAGATGGCCGTAGCAGTCGTTGACGTTCTTGAAAAAATCCAGGTCGATGACCAGCATTCCGCAGGAAGCATAGGGATCTTTGGCCTGCAGATAGCGGTCAATGAGCTCCTTGCCGGTGCGGTTGTTATACAGCTGGGTCAGGGAATCGTGGCGGGCCTGCTCCAGCAGCTCCTGGGTCTGATTCTTCTGGTCGGTGATGTCCTTTGCGTAACCCACATAGAGCGTGCCGCGGGCGGGGTCCTCGACCGGGCGGGCATCCACCTCCCGGGAATAATACACCCCCTCCGGCGAGAGAAAGCGCATCTCCAGCGGGCCGTACAGCTCACCGGTGAGCAGAGCGCGCATCTTCCAGCGGTCCTCCGCGAAGATCGTGGCGTGCTCCGGCTTCTCGGAGCCAAGGTAGGCATCCAGTGTCTCCAGCGTGCGGCTCCGGGTATCGTAGACCCGCAGCTGATCCAGACGGGGGTCATATTCCAGCAGAAAAAACCACCGATGCACAAGAAACTGCATCAGCAGGGGATTGTTGATGATTGAATCGATAAACCGAACAGGGACATCCATGGCCGATTTCCCACTTTCCGCTTTTTAACCAGTATAACAAAATATGGAAGATGCATCAAGGCGAAACACAAAAATTTCATGGAAAGCGAAAGAAATTTTACCGAAAGCTCTGTCGGGAACGGTTTCGGTGCGTCTGCTCAGGCCGGAACGCCCCACAGCTCGATCGTGGCACCGGCGGCAAGCCGGACGTTGGTGTCCACGGTCAGGGTCAGCCTGCCGAGCTTCTGGCTGGCATCCACATTCTGGCCGCCGCTTCCGGCAGGCAGAACGACCGCAGGCGGTGCACCCGTGGTGCCGGATGCGGCAAAACAGAGATACTGGCCGAAGCAGGGAAGTGCCTGAAAGCTGGCAAAGGTGCGGGTGGGCGGGCTGGACATCGGGCTGCTGGCGGCACAGGGGGCAGAAGCACTGAGCAGCTGGGTACCATCGCTGGTGCTGCAAACCCAGTGCAGCGTGCCCTTGGATTGGCTGCTGCCTGCCTGAAACAGCACCTTCAGCGCCTGCAGTTCGGTGGGAAAGGTGCGCTCAAAGCTGGCAGCGGCGGCGTTCAGGGACACCTTTTCCAGCAGCTCCCACTGGCCGGGATCGCTGGGGTCACCCTTTGGGCCCTGGGGGCCGGGTTCTCCCTGCGGGCCTTGCGGGCCGGGCTCTCCTTTGGGGCCGGTGGGTCCTGCGGCACCGGGTTCTCCCTGCGGGCCGGGTTCACCCTTTTCGCCCCGGAATACACCGCTTTCCACAGCTGCTTTCAGCCGGTCGAGCAGGGCCTGCCAGGCGGGCGTGCCGGGCTGGGGCAGGGTGCTGTCCTCAGTGCCGGAATTTTCGGCCACGCAGTAGCACACGTCTGCGCTGGTCAGGGTGCGGGTGCCATCGGTGCCCTCAAAGGTGATGCGCCCCTCCCCGGGCACAGCCGTGATGAGGGCGGGCACCTCCACAAGGCCGTCCACCACCAGCGTGGAGGGGGCGGGGTTCCCGCTTGGCAGGTGCCAGAAGGCCCGCAGGGTCATGCCCTGCCACTCGCCGTCGGCTTCCACCCGCAGGGCGTAGATGCCCCGGTTTTTGGTGTAGCCGAAGCGGAGCAGGCCATCGTACCCCTGCAAAGCAGCCCCGCCGCCCGAAGATAAATGGATCTGACGTTCGATCATACAGTTTCACTCCTTTTGTCGTGGTTTTCGCGTTCAAAAAGCTTGACTTTGGTTAGAGTTTCCGGTAAGATTGTGAAAAGACCGCAGATGGTTTGGTGGATAAAATCTAACCAAAATCAGCTTGTGAGGCTATAATATCTGATTAAATTCAGAAAGTCAAGGAAAAATCTGAATCCGGTTAGAAAACCGGCGTTCTGCACAAGAAGGAGTGCAAAATTTGTGTTTTATGACTGCTACACGGCCCTGTGTCAGGCCAGAGGAATTAGCCGCAGCCGGGCCGCGCAGGAGATGGGCTTGAGCAACTCCACAGTGACCAAATGGAAAAACACCGGGGCGACCCCCTCGGGCGAGACGCTGGCCAGGGTGTCCGCCTATTTTGGCGTGCCGGTGGGGGAACTGCTGGGCGAAGCCTTCCCATCGGTGCAGGAAGAGCGGAAGCTGCCCGAAGGGGCTGTCCCGTTCGATCCCGCCCTCACGGCTCCACTGCTGGGCACGGTGCGTGCAGGTCTGCCCATGTATGCGGAAGAAAACATTGAGGGCTACATCCCCATCACCCGGAAGGACGGGGCACGGTACTTCTGGCTCCGTGTCCGGGGCGACAGCATGAACGCCGTAGGCATCTCTGAAAACGATGAGATCTTGGTACGGGAGCAGCCGGAGGTGGAAAACGGCCAGCTTGCCGTGGTGATGGTCAACGGCGATGAAGCCACCGTGAAATATTTCCGTCAGGAGGGGAGCCTTGTGGTCCTGACCCCCAAAAGCTTCAACCCCGTGCACCAGCCCCAGATCTATGATCTGAAACGGGTGCAGGTGCGGGTGGTCGGCCTTGTGGTGGAGTGCCGCAAGGTGTTCTGAAAAAAGAAGATGGCCCCTGCGGGGCAGAATAGGAGGCTCGCTATGAAATGGAGGACCGTTCTGTGCACAGCACTGTTTTTGTGCGGTACCGTGCTGCTTTCTGCCTGCGGCGGGGGAGAGGTCCCCGCGCCTGCGGAACCGCCCGCTTCCAGTGAAGTATCGGCTCCCTCTCAGCCGGAGGAAGTGCCCGCCCCCTCGGAATCGGCTTCTTCCAGTGAACCGGGGCCGCTTCCGGAACCGGAACCGCCCAAACCGTGGGATGGCATGGTAATCCCGGAGGGCTGTAAGGCAGAGTGGAAAATAGAGCAAGGCAAGCTGGTATTGGTCAGCTATGAGTTTACGAATGGGGCAAATGTGCTCCTTCCGACGGGAAAGCCGTACAGTATCGGTGCGAACTGCTTTATGAAAAATTGGAAACTAACCGGGATAACGATTCCAGAAGAAGTGGTTGAAATTCAGCAGTCTGCATTTCAAGAATCCGGACTAAAACAGATTTACATACCAGCCAGTGTTAAGGAATTGAAAAACGATGTATTTGCGGACTGTCATTCGCTTACAACTGCAACAATTGAAAATACACCAATGACAGGTCAGCGCATATTTGCCCGGTGTAAAGCTCTGCAAAGTGTGCAGCTTGGCGAGGGAGTGATCCGGATTGAAGAAGGCGCATTTGAACATAGTGGCCTGAAAAAGATCACTCTGCCGGGAACATTGTCGAACGTAGAGAAATATGCATTTGATTACTGCAATTTGAAAACGATCGTTTATAACGGTGATTGGGAAGCAAAGAAGAGTACACTGACAATTGGTGAACAAAACGAGGCCTTGTTAACTGCAACCCAAAGTTAAACCACCAAAAACAAACGCCGTCTCTTGTGCAAAAAGGCAAGAGACGGCGTTTTTGCGTGGAAAAGCAGAAGCGAAAAATCAGCGATGAATAGCTTGTTTATCAATTTGACCGGAATTTGTGCAACAAAAAAACCTATAAACCTATTGACATTCTGGGAAAATGGGTATATCATACGGCCAACGGAAACACACATCCGCAAGATCAGGAGAAAAGGAGGGGAACAGACATGGACTGGAATGTGATGGTGCAATATCTGCCGCAGTATGAAAAAGCGGCCTGGCTCACCCTGCGTCTGGGTGTGGCCGGTATCTTCTGGGCTATCCTTGTGGGCCTTGTCTGCGCCGTGCTCCAGTACGAAAAAGTGCCGGTGCTGCGCCGTATCGTGGGTGCCTATATCCAGCTCAGCCGGAACACGCCGCTGCTGGTCCAGCTGTTCTTTCTTTATTACGGCCTGCCCAAGATCGGCATCAAGACCAACGCCGAGCTCTGCGGCATTGCAGGCCTTGCCTTTCTGGGCGGCAGCTACATGGCCGAGGCCTTCCGCAGCGGGCTGGAAGCCATTGAACCCATCCAGACCGAAAGTGCCCTGAGCCTTGGCATGAGCCGGCTGCAGACCATGCGCTATGTGGTGCTGCCGCAGGCGGTCTCCATCAGTATGCCGGCCTTTATGGCCAATATCATCTTCCTGCTCAAGGAGACCAGTGTGTTCAGCGCCATCAGCCTGATGGATCTGATGTTCACGGCAAAGGATCTCATCGGCCTGTACTATAAGACGACCGAGAACCTTTTCCTGCTGGTGGTGTTCTACCTCATCATCCTGCTGCCGGTGTCCCTGCTGGGCAGCTGGCTGGAAAGGAGGCTGCGCTATGCCGGATTTGGGTCTTGAAGTCCTGCTCAAGGGCAAAAATATGGTTCGCCTGCTGGGCGGTCTGGGTGTGGCGCTTAAGATCAGCGCTGTGTCTGTCCTTCTCAGCCTGCCGCTGGGCATCCTGCTGGGTGTGCTGATGACTTTTAAAAATCCCATCCTGAAAGTCATCCTCCGGGTGTATCTGGAATTCATCCGCATCATGCCCCAGATGGTGCTGCTCTTTCTGGTGTATTTTGGCACCACGCGGGCCTTTGGCTGGGATCTTTCCGGCGAGACGGCGGCGGTCATCGTGTTCGTGCTCTGGGGCACGGCCGAGATGAGCGACCTCGTCCGCGGTGCCCTCATCGCCATCCCGAAGAATCAGTATGAGAGCAGCGAGGCGCTGGGCATGAGCCGGGCGCAGACCTATTGGTACATCATCATCCCCCAGACGGTGCGGCGGCTCATCCCGCTGTCCATCAACCTTATCACCCGCATGATCAAGACCACCAGCCTGGTGTTGATGATCGGTGTGGTGGAGGTGCTCAAGGTGGCCCAGCAGATCATTGAGGCCAACCGCACCGCCAGCCCCAACGCGGCGTTTGGCATCTACCTCACCGTGTTTATCCTGTATTTTCTGGCCTGCTGGCCCATCAGCCTGCTGGCCGGTTACCTCGAAAAGAAATGGAAGTGACTGTTATGGCAGAGCCGATCCTGACTGTAGACCATCTGGTAAAAAGCTACGATGGCAAGACCAATGTTCTGGATAATGTCAGCTTTGCCGTCAAGCCCGGTGAGGTCATCGTTGTGGTGGGCCCTTCCGGCTGCGGCAAAAGCACCCTGCTGCGCTGTCTGAACGGTCTGGAGGCGGTGCAGGCGGGCCGGGTGAAGCTGGGCAGTGAGACGGTCGCCTATGGCGGCAAGAATCTGGCGGCCCTGCGCCAGCGCATCGGCATGGTGTTCCAGAGCTATGAGCTTTTCCCGCACCTGACCGTGCTGGAAAATATCCTGCTGGCTCCCACCAAGGTGCAGAAACGCCCCCGGGCTGAGGTGCAGCAGGAAGCCGAGGCCCTGCTGGACCGCGTGGGCCTGCTGGCCAAAAAGAACAGCTACCCCCGGGAGCTTTCGGGTGGTCAGAAACAGCGTGTCGCCATTGTGCGTGCGCTCTGTATGCACCCCGAGATCCTGCTGTTCGACGAAGTGACCGCCGCCCTTGACCCTGAAATGGTGCGCGAGGTGCTGGATGTCATGCTCGACCTGGCCCGTGAGGGCAAGACCATGGTGATCGTCACCCACGAGATGCAGTTTGCCCGGGCAATTGCCAGCCGGGTGCTGTTTCTGGACGATGGCCGTATTGTGGAGGAAGCGCCCCCGGCGGACTTCTTCGACCACCCGCAGACCGAACGTGCACAGCGCTTCCTGCGCACGTTCACCTTTGATGCGGTTGCAAAGCAGTGAGAAATGCGCAGCAACCCATTTCCGCTTTGAACCTTTTTGTCTGATGCTGTGAAATGATGTCACAGATCATGGATAGATTTTCATATGGGAAAGAAAGGAAAGGAGTTACTACCATGAAAATTAACAAGATCTCTCGCCGTGCCTTCCTGCTGGGTCTGGGCGCAGTTTCCACCGCCGCCCTGCTTTCTGCCTGCGGCGGCAGCGCATCCTCCTCTTCTGCCGCATCCGGCTCTGCTGCATCCGGCTCTGCCGCAGCTGCTGGCAGTGACGTGTTCCGCACGCTGGACGAGATCAAGGTGGACGGCACCGTGAACATCGGCGTTTTCTCCGACAAGAACCCGTTCGGCTATGTGGACGAGAACGGCGAGTATCAGGGCTATGATGTCTACTTCGCCCGCCGCCTGGCCGAGGATCTGGGTGTGGAGGCTAACTTCGTCTCCACAGAGGCTGCCAACCGCATTGAGTATCTGCAGACCGGCAAGGTCGATATCATTCTGGCAAACTTCACCGTCACGCCCGAGCGCGCTGAGGAGGTGGACTTTGCACTGCCCTACATGAATGTTGCACTGGGTGTCATCTCTCCCGACAGCAATGTCATCACCAGTCTGGACAACTGGAATGCCGACGATCAGATGATCGTCATTTCCGGCACCACCGCCGAGACCTACCTGACCAAGGAATATCCCGATATTCCCCTGCAGAAGTATGATTCCTATGCAACCGCCAAGAACGCGCTGGAAAACGGCAATGGCGCTGCATGGGCCAACGACAACACCGAGGTCATCGCCTTTGCAAAGCAGAATTCCGGCTACACGGTGGGCATCCCCTCTCTGGGCAGCCAGGATACCATCGCCCCCGCTGTGAGCAAGGGCAACACCACCCTGCTGGACTGGATCAACGACGAGATTAAGAACCTGGGCGAGGAGAGCTTCTTCCACAAGGATTACGAGGAGACGCTGGTGGATACCTACGGTCTCGACTATGAGGATGAGCTGGTCGTTGAGGGCGGCGAGACCAACGCCTGAGCCTGAAAACGGAATCGCGGACAAATAAGAAACCCGGGGGCAGCATCACAGCTGTCCTCGGGTTTTGTGTGTTCGGAAATCTTACACTTCCTCAGTCTCATCATCCTCCTCGTCGTCCTCCTCGTCGGCGAGAGCTTCTGCATGGATGCGCTGGCGCAGGCGGGTGCGGAACTCCTCGGCGGGGATGCCGCTCTGGTTGGGGGTCAGGTCCGGGGCGGGCTTGCCGTCAGGCAGGTGGGCACCAAAGGCCGGCACAAAGAAGAACTTGCGCACAACAAAGATCAACGCAATGGCACCCACGCTGATGAGGTTGTCCAGAGCCGATTCGTGGCCGACCACCATGTGGCGGGCAATGGCGTAGAGCAGCACTTCCAGGCTGCTGCCTGGGCTGTGCTTGGCCAGCATCTTGATGAACTCCACGCCGATGACAATGTCCAGCGCCCGCTCAAGGAAGCCGCGGATCTCTACATCGTTGCCATCAAACAGCAGGCCCGGCATCCACTTGAGCAGGGGGATGAAGCTGAGCAGCAGGCCGATGAGCACCAGCCCGGACAGCACGATCTCCAGCAGGGTGGAGGCCTGAATGATGTAGCTGCGCAGTGCCTTGCGGCTGCGGCTCTCAACGTGGGAGGAGTGCGGGGTGTCGGAAGGATGGGACATGATGCGGCATCTCCTTTGCTCAAGATCGTGAAACGAAAAAAGCTGACAAACTTTTCTTAAGTTTAGCAAAGGATTTGAGCAAAGTCAATGAAATGTGCCGAATTTTCTGGGAATTACTGGACGGCTACATAGCCGGAGTGCTCAATGCAGGAACGGCCTGCATCGGTGGAGAGCCACTCGTAGATCCTGCGTTCCGGGCTGTCGGCAGCGGAATCCTGCAGGATGGCGGCATAGAATTCGTTGCACAGCGGGTAGCTCTGGTCGGCGATCGTCTCGTTGGAAGGGGTCACGCCATCCACGGCCAGCAGCCGCAGACCGGGCTTGGAGTACATCTGGTCGATGTAGTAGTAGACCGAGAAACCGATGGCGTTAGCGGAGTTGTTATACTCTGCAATGCTGTCCACCAGCTCACCCATGGCGGTGGGGGCCAGCTCGGTGGGGGCCTCCATCAGCGGGCCGCCCTGGATCAGCAGTTTCTGAAACAGGGTCTGGCTGCCGGAGTCTGCCCGCCGCTGGAATGCAATGATCTCCTGATCCTTGCCGCCCACATCTTTCCAGTTGGTGATCGCTCCGGCGTAGATGTCCTTGAGCTGCTGCCGGGTCAGGCTCTGCACGGGGTTGTCCTCGTTGACGATGAACACCAGCGCGTCCCGGCCAATGGCCTTCTGCTCCAGCGGGTCGCCGTCAGCCTTCAGCTCCTCCTTGACGGATTCCGGGGCCTCGTAGGCGATGATGAGCTTGACCGAATCGCCGTAATTATTGCCGTACAGGCCCAGGTTGCGCCAGGCCTGGGCCGTGGTGTTGGTGGTCACGGCGCTCCGGGCGGTCTCCAGATCCAGCCCGGTGGTATCGGCCATGATCTGCGCGATCAGCGGGATGCAGGCCGTGCTGCCGTCGGTGATGGGGAACTCGTCCACACGCAGGACGGGTTCCGGCGGGACCTCGCTGGCAGCGGACGAAGCCGGAGCCCCGGAGTCAGGCTGCGGCAAGACGGATGTGCTGGCGGACGATGCCGGGGCATCGGTGCTGCCGCAGGCGGAAAGCAGCAGGGCCGAGGAGGCGGCCCCCAGGCCCAACAGAAAACTGCGGCGGGTGATCTTAACGTTTTTCATACGGAAATCCTCCCTTAGAAGTAGTAGTTGTCCATCTCGTCAGCGGTGGAAGCAAAGATGCTTTCGGCATAGAGCCACCGGCCGGAAAAATCCATCCAGCCATAAGAAAATCCCTTGCTGGCGGCAAACACACCCTCCGGCAGGCCGTTGGCGCTGTCGGCATAATAGGTGCTGCAGCTGCGCAGCCCGCCCACGACGACATTGCCATCGCTGTCCAGGATGTCATACAGCCAGCTGCTGCCGGGGCCGTTGCAGCAGCCGTAGAAATAGAGTCCATCTGCTGTGGAAAACAGGGGATAATAATGGGTGTAGGTTTCTTCCAGCGTGCGGGGATCCAGCGTTTTGTGGGTGCCGTCCGGCCCACAGATCTGGATGGCCGTGTTCACATAGTTGTCGTTGTCGTCCTGCGCGACCCAGACCCAGCCGTTTTCGGCATAGACATGGGCCCGCACCTGGTTCTCCACCGGGTCGATGGCGGTGTCGGTCAGAAGCACGCCGGTCTGCCGGTCGAACACCCGCACGGTGCCGTCCAGGGCGTAGATGGCCAGCGTGGCATCGTCGGTGCCCACATCGTAAAGTTCCTTTTCCTCGCCGGTAAGCAGATCGTGGAACAGATACCGCCCCGCCATTTCGGGGGTGGAAACTTCGGGCTCCGTGACTGCTGCGCCGGGCACATAATACCGGATGGGCTGGTCGTATTCGCAGAGCACAGCGCTTTGCTCCGTACTGACCAGATCCACCAGCTGATATCTGCCATCGTGATACAGGCTGACCGTGCCTGCACCGGTGTACTGCTGGTAACCGGTCAGCTCCTCGCCGGTGGTGGGGTTGTACAGGCTGTCGGCACCCGTCGTGCCATCCTCGTTGTAGTGGCTCACCACCAGCCAATCGGTGGGGGCGGAGCTGTCGCTGCTGCTGGCATAGAAGCTGGAAAGGCCGGACAGCTCTGCCTGATAGACCACCTCGCCCTGCCGATCCTGCACCTGCACGGCGCAGTAGGCGGTCAGATCATCGCCCCATTCGTTTTCCTGCACATAGTCTGCCGGAACATTGCAGACTTCAAAGGCCAGATAGCTGCCTGCTATGCTGCATCCGTAGGCGTTTTCGGGCACAGCCAGCTCCTCGCCCGTGGCAAGGTCGATCACCCGGCAATCGCCTGCGGCGTGGTTGTTGCAGGGGGCATAGGCCATCTGTTCCGGTGCGGTCAAAACCAGCAGGCTGCCGGTCAGGGCAGCATCGTAGGCACGGTCAAAGGTCAGAATCTCCTTGCCGCTGCGGTCGCACAGGGCGGTTGCCCGCCCGGTGGGGGTGCCGGGGGCTGACCACTGCCGCAGATAGTACCGCACGGTGCCGGTCAGGGTATCCGGCACCAGATACACGGTCTCACTGCTGGCGGCCTGATACAACACGGTATTGCCGCAGAGCACGGTATTGCCGCCGTTGGAGCCGTTGCTGTACAGGATGCGCAGCTTGCCGTCGTCCAGTGAAGCTGCAGCGGTGCCGGGCGCTTCCTCAGCCTGTGCGGGCTTGGAATCGGGCAGGGGCGAGGCCGGAGGCAGCAGGGAGCAGGAGGCCAGCAGCCCTGCCGCGGCAGACAGGCTGAGCACTGCACAGCCGATGCGGAGAACAGAACGTTTCATAAGCGTACCTCACAGGTTTGGCAGAATTTAACTTTCCTATCCTGATTATAATACGAATAAACCGGACGTTCAATTGCAATCGAACGTCCGGTCATGGTTACAGTTTTGTTACAGGGGCGCTTCAGGCCTTGGCAGCCTCGGCTTCGTCCATCCGCACCAGCTGACGCAGAAAGGGGAAGAGGAAGGGCACGGTGACAAAGAAGGTCAGCACATCGGCGATGGGCTGGCAGATCTCAACACCCAGCAGCCCAAAGACCCGGGGCAGGGTGAGGATGAGTGGGATAAAAAACACGCCCTGACGGCAGCAGGCCAGAAAGGTGGCCCGGCCCGATTTGCCGATGGACTGGAACAGCATGTTGCCCGCCACGATCACGGGTTGCAGCAGCATGGCAAAGCACTGATAGCGGAAGGCAGGCAGGGCCACGGCGGTGACTTCGGGATCATCGCGGAAGAGGCGGATGAGGGTCTCGGCATTGAACCAGCAGACGGTAAGAATGACAGAGAGGAAGCAGAAGCTGGCTGCCATGGTGAACAGGCAGGCCTGCTGCACCCGGTGGTACTTTCTGGCACCATAGTTGAAGCCTGCCACCGGCTGAAAACCCTGACCGGTGCCGATGGCCACCGAGATGATGAACATGAAGATGCGGGAAACGATGCTCATGCCGGCCACGGCAGCGTCGCCATAGCCGCGGGCGGCGATGTTCAGCAGCATTCCGCCAATGCTGTTCAGGCCCTGACGGCCAAAGCTGGGCATACCGGTCATCAGGATGGTGCCGAACTCCGCCGGGCTGCGGGTGACTGCCGTGATCCGGAACTGGCTGACCGTTTTGCCCCGCAGGAACATGGACAGCAGGATGCAGAAGCTGATGGTCTGGCTCAGAGCCGTGGCAAGGCCCGCACCGGCGGTGCCCATGCCCAGCCCAAAGATGAACAGCGGGTCCAGCGCAATGTTCAGCAGGCCGCCGGTGACCAGGCCGATCATGGCAAAGCTGGCCTTGCCCTCATAGCGCAGGATGTTGTTCATCACCAGACTGGACATCATAATGGGAGCGGCCAGCAGGATGTACCGCGCGTAGGCACAGGCATGGGGCAGGATGGTCTCGGTGCTGCCCAGCAGCATCATAAAATCGGGCAGGGTGAGCAGGCCTGCCGCTGTGATGATGCCGCCGAACACCAGCGCCGTGAAGAAGCTGGTGGAAGCAAACCGGGTGGCGGCATCGGTGTTCTGGCTGCCCAGGCTGCGGCTGATGATGCTGCCGGAGCCGTGGCCCAGCATAAAGCCCAGCGCCTGGAGAATGGCCATCAGGCTGGAAACGATGCCCACCGCACCGGATGCGCTGGTGGAGATCTGGCCCACAAAAAAGGTGTCGGCCAGATTGTAGATGCTGGTGATGAGCATGCTCAATATCGTGGGAGCCGCCAGACTCAGGATCAATTTCGGGATGGGGGTCTCCGTCATTTTGCGGAACTGCTCCGCGCTGCGGTCGGCATTTGCCATGAAAAAACCTCGCTTTCTCTTTGACACGATCTTTACATAAAAAACATTCACACCCAGTATACCGCAGGAACTGTTTTGTATCAACCAATTCCTTGCCGGGGTTATTGCAGCAAAAGACCGCCCTGCCCGGCGGCAGAGCGGTCTTGGGTCATGGAAAGAAAGCGGAATCTTACAGGGTCTTGCAGAACTCCTTCAGGTAGGCGCGGAAAGCCTCGCCGATCTCGGGGTGCTGCAATGCCAGCTCCACCTGAGCCTCCACCACGCGGAGCTTGTTGCCCATGTCGTAGTGGGTGCCGGTGAACTCCACAGCGGTCATGCCGCCGCAGTTGCGGGCATACTCGGCCATGGCATCGGTCAGCTGGATCTCGCCGCCTGCACCGGGTTTGGTGTGGGCGAGGATATCGTAGATCTCAGGGGTCAGCAGCACACGGCCCAGAATGGAGTAGTTGCTGAACTCCTGGCCCTTCTTGGGCTTCTCGATCATGTCATCCACAAAGAAATAGTTGTCGTGGATGGGGGTGGTCTTCAGGCTGCAGTAGCGGCTCACATCGGCCCAGGGCACAGCGGAGACACCGGCAGCCGGGCGGCCGAACTCCTCATAGGCGCGGATGAGCTGGGCGCAGACAGGGTCCTCGCCCCAGATCACGTCATCGCCGTAGATGACCACGAACGGATCGTCACCGGTAAAGGCCTTTGCCATGCTCACGGCGTGGCCCAGGCCCAGCGTCTGCTTCTGGCGCACAAAGAAGATGTTGGCAAGGTTCGAGATGCCCAGGCACTCCTCCAGCATCTTTTCCTTGCCGGGGGCGGCCAGCTTTTCTTCCAGCTCGGGGCTGCGGTCAAAGTGATCCTCGATGATGCTCTGGTTGCGGCCCAGAATGATCAGAATGTCCGTGATGCCGGACTTGACGGCTTCCTCCACCAGATACTGGATGGCGGGCTTATCCACGATGGGGAGCATCCCCTTGGGCATGGCCTTGGTGGCGGGCAGCACACGGGTACCCAGACCGGCGGCAGGGATGACAGCCTTCGTAACTTTTTTCATGGTTCGGAACTCCTTCATCATATCATTTCAGGCTGAACGCTCAGCCGTAGACCAGATGGATCAGGGCATCCACATTGGGGCCAAGCAGCAGGGTGAACGCACTGCCAATGACCATGAGCAGGACCAGACAGCCGAGCACGGCGGCCCAGCTGGTGCCGCCCTGAGCGCAGAGCACGGCTTTGCGCTGTGCCGCGTCCGGGAACTCCGCACGGATGCGGCGGATCTTTTCGGCGGCACTCTGGCGGTAGAGCCACTTGCCATACAGGCCGCGCACGATCATCAGCAGGAAGCTGAGCACCGAGCAGACCCGGGAAAGGGTGAGCAGGGTGGAGGTGGAAAGCCCCGGGGCCAGGCTGCTGTCCGTGATCTGCAAAAGGTCAATGAAGGTGGGCAGGGCCAGCACCAGCTCGGCGGCCAGAAAGGCGAACGCGGGCTTCCACGCCTTGCGGTAGAAGAAATAGAACGGGCCGAACAGCATGGCCGAAAAGCTCATGGAGGTCTTGGTGTGGGACAGCTGCATCCGGCAGTAGGCGCTCAGGTAGGCCGGGGAAGCCGGGCCGATGAAATCCGCCCAGTCCTTGCAGGGGATGCCGTCCATGACCTCTTCCTTGCCAAAAGCGGCCTGATAGGTCTGACGCAGCGGGTCTACCTGCGGGGCCCCGGTCTCCTGGAACTGGCGGTAAAAGGTGGAGTAATCAAACTCCTCGCTGTGCTCATCCGAATCGACACGGTCTGCGGGTTCCTGTGCCCCCTCCGGAGGCAGGGCCGCACCGCAGCAGCGGCAGACAGACTCACTGCGCAGGGTGCGCTCGCCGCAGGCAGGGCAGGTGCACAGCTCACTTTCCTGATAGGGGAACTTCCACTCGTATCCGGCGGCGTGGGCCGGAGCATGGATGCAGCGGCCGAGCTTTTCGTAACAATCGCGGTGATAAGGCGCGCCGCAGTCGGGGCAGACAACGATGTCGTCCTGCAGTGTCAGCGGCTTGCCGCAGCCCTCACAGGGGCAGCCATAATATTTGGGCATAAGATCCTCCCGGTATGCTAGTTGAACTTATTATACTCCCTTAAAAGAGAAAAGAAAAGGCAAAAATCTTCAAAATTCCAGTAGGTTGAGTATTTTTCCTCTTTACTTTATCATGGATTCTGGGTATACTAATGAAGTATCTGTGTATAAACTGTATCTTTTAGGAGTAAATCTCTCCGTCATTGGCCGAGTCCTCGGGCAGGCTTTCCTTCGTACAACCTCTCCGTCACGCCTACGGCGTGCCACCTCCCCTGGTAGGGGAGGCTTTGGCAGTCCCCGCAAAGTGAACGGTTTCGCCAGAGGCTCCCCTACTAGGGGAGCTGTCGAGCGTCAGCGAGACTGAGAGGTTGTACTAAGACGGGCCTGCCCGTGTGCGTGGCTGATGATGAAGAGGCTGCTCCTGTTCTTTGAGACGAGAGGAATAAAACGATGATCACCACTGATGAACTGAAAGTACAGCTGGCTGAATACCACACTGCTGTAAAGGACTTGGAGGAGGCGCTGGCCATCGACGCTTCCCGCAAGCGCGTGCAGGAGCTGGAGCACACCATGTCCCGCCCCGGCTTCTACGACGACGCTGAGCTGAGCAAGAAGGTCTTCGACGAGGTGGGCGACCTGAAGGGCAAGCTGACCCGCTTCGAGAAGCTGCAGGGCCTGTACGATGACGCAGAGACCATGCTGGTCATGCTGGACGAGGAGTACGACCCCGAGATGGTGCCGGAGGCCGAAGAGGCCGTCAACGCCGTGGGCAAGGCTGTGGACGAGCTGCAGCTGATGACGATGCTGAACGGTGAGTACGACCACAGCAACGCCATCCTGACCTTCCACGCAGGCACCGGCGGCACCGAGGCACAGGACTGGGCCGAGATGCTCTACCGTATGTACAACAAGTGGGCGCAGGCTCACGGCATGACCGTCGAGGTCCTGGATTATCAGGACGGCGACGAGGCCGGCATGAAGAGCGCTTCCATGATGGTCAAGGGCGCCAACGCCTACGGCCTGCTCAAGAGCGAGAACGGCGTCCACCGTCTGGTGCGCGTCTCTCCCTTTGACGCCAACGCCCGCCGTCAGACCAGCTTTGCTTCGCTGGAAGTCATGCCCGAGCTGGACAACACCATCCAGGTGGACATCCGCCCCGAGGACATCGAGATGCAGGTCTACCGCTCCTCCGGTGCCGGCGGCCAGCACATCAACAAGACTTCTTCCGCTGTCCGACTCATCCATAAGCCCACCGGCATCGTGGTCAACTGCCAGACCCAGCGCAGCCAGTTCCAGAACCGCGACTACGCGATGGAAATGCTGAAGGCAAAGCTGTACCAGATCGCCAAGCAGCAGCACATGGATAAGATCGACGACATCAAGGGCGTCCAGAACGAGATCGCATGGGGCCACCAGATCCGCTCCTACGTCTTTATGCCCTACACGATGGTCAAGGACCACCGCACCAACTACGAGACCGGCAATGTGGACGCTGTCATGGACGGCGACCTCGACGGCTTCATCTTCGCTTACCTCAAGGCTGCAAGCCGTGGTGAGCTGCAGGATACCTAAAATCAGAGCATAACAAAAACGTCTGTACTTCGTTTGGAGGTACAGACGTTTTTCTTTTTATTCGAGGTCGCCGAGTATCCCCGGCCAGAGCGCCTCCTCCTGCCGCATGGCGACGAAGCAGCAGTCGAGGTACATCTTGTTCACGGCGGCGACGATGGTGCCGCGCAGCAGACGCTTTTCGTCGGCGGCATCCGGGTCGAGGCCGCGGATGGTGCTGCTGACACCGAAGATGTAGGGCAGGCAGTTCTCCACCTCGTCGCAGAAGTAGTCGTAGGCTTCGGCGGCGGTGCAGTGAGCCCGCTGCATCTGAAAGAGGGTGTCGATGTTTTCCAGCGAGAGGACATTTTTAGACAATACGATATAGATGAGAGAAGCCAGCTGTTCGCGGGAATACTTCTTTTTGACGGGGTGGGAGATGACTCCTTTCTTGACGTAGTTGCTCACCATGGAGGGGGTGAGCTCCACCCCGGGGAAATCCCGGAAATAGCCGTTGATGAACTGGACGGTCTGGTCCAGATACAGCCCCACCTGGGGCAGGTCACTGTACCGGGGCAGGGCAAAGCCTGCGGCACAGGCCGCAACGCGGCGGTTCAATTCCTGTTTCATGCTGTCAGTATAGCGCATTTTAAAATGAGGGTCAACGGGAAAACAAAAACTTTTTAAATAATTTTTGAAATCTGTTGACAGGTTTTTGAAAAACTGATATAGTGTTTTTACAACCAGAGAAAAACGCGGCAGACGTCCGCTTGTAAGATAGGGAGAATTGCTATGAAAACCAAGATCGTTGTGGACTCGGCTTCCAGCCTGTACGCATTGAAAGGTGTGGACTTTGCCTGCGTCCCGCTTAAGATCATCACTGACGATGACGAATATTCAGACGATGGCACGCTGGATGCTGTGGGCATGGCCCGGACCCTGCGCACCTATAAGGGCAAAACGTCCACTTCCTGCCCCAATGTCAGCGATTGGCTGGCCGCCTATGAGGGGGCCGATGAGGTCTATGCCATCACCATCACGGGCACTCTCTCAGGCAGCTACAACGCGGCCCAGCTGGCGGCGGAGGA
>ENA-ORUG01000774-ORUG01000774.1-human-gut-metagenome-genome-assembly--contig:-NODE-774-length-33580-cov-64.463445_pt1 | contig 33580 bp, 26 predicted proteins | sample MGYA00242079_ERZ509207 | MGnify/ENA primary metagenome ERZ509207 (study PRJEB26280, sample SAMEA2338780) | human gut metagenome | biome: human gut; feature: human-associated habitat; material: faeces...
CATACTGTTCTTCAAACAGACGCAGAAGAAGATCATGTGCAGGAGAAGTAGCTGGAAAAACTGCCAGCATCTCCATGATGAAATTACCAATTCTGGCAAGATTGCTCTGAAGCGTATCAGAGTCAGAGCGATAAACTGTCTTGGAGGAATCCTCTTTCAAGTATTCCTTTGCCCGTTCTTCCTGCTCTGGGGAGAGATGGGGAAGCGTGCATGTCTTGAGGAACTTGACCAGAGTTGTATGTATCAGTTCATAGCGAGACTGGCGAGCGATATTGCTACCGATAAGCTTACTGTCCATACGGACGCATTTGCCTGATATCTTGAGAAGGTGTACATGCTTGCCAGCAAGCTGCTCAAAGCAGAGCTGCATCAGGTCAATGCCAGTTCTTTCCTGATATTCGCAGATGCGGCGGCGAAACAGATAATAGGTATCTATTGATGGGGTTACATCAGTCAGAAGTTCCATGCCGAGAGCCTTTCTGGTAAGAAGGTCAAACTCGCACTTCTCAAACAGATCCTCGTCGCTGCAACCGAATCCCTCCTTTAAGACAGACATAGCCACGAGTATGCGGATGGAAGCGTTTGGGCGGCCGCTCTTCTTGCCTTCTGGAAACAAAGGCTTGAATATCTCCTCATCAATCTTGGTTGTCACGAGACTATAAAATTGGTTATGCCATGCGTTGGGGTCAGAATACTTCTTTGAAGCCCGACTTCCTAACTGCATTGAGGGAGCCGTGAATATATCTAACTGAGGATTCGGACCTGTCTTTTTAAACATAGTCATTCTGGTTGATTGATGGTGTAAAGATACGAAAAATGCTCCAGATAACGGCATAAATCGAAGATTATTATCATGAAATATAAACATTTTAAACAGGCCTTACTTTTTAAAGTGGGCTCAATAAGGATAATACTTTAATTTAAAGGGATAATTCCTTAATTAAAAAAGGATAATATTTTAATTTAATAAGAGAAGTTATATGAGAGAAAATTCGGAAAGTTCAGTAGCCTGCCATCATCGAGTAGGCTTCCTGGGATTGCTCATCACTCTGGGCATTGTGTTTGGAGATATAGGTACATCCCCACTCTACGTGATGAAGGCCATCCTGCACACGGGTGAAGCCATCAACGAGAGCACCATCCTGGGCGCATTGTCGTGCATCATCTGGACACTCACCCTGCAGACCACCATCAAATACGTATGTGTGGCGCTGCGTGCCGATAACAATGGCGAAGGAGGCATTCTCGCCCTCTACGCCCTGTTGCGCAAGATGAAGAGAAAATGGATTTACTTACTGGCCATCATCGGTGCCAGCACCCTGCTGGCAGATGGAATCATCACCCCTGCCATCACGGTTACCACAGCCATCGAAGGACTCGAAAGCATCAGTCCCCACCTGCCAGTCATCCCCATCACACTGGGCATCATCACCATCATCTTCTTTGTGCAACGCTTTGGCACAGAGAGCATAGGCAAGTCGTTCGGAGTATTCATGCTGATATGGTTCCTGCTGCTGGGCGTAACGGGAGCTTTCAGCATCACCTCTTACCCATTGATTCTGAAGGCATTCAACCCCTACTATGCTGCCATGCTGCTGGCAAAATCTCCAGAGTGGTTCCTGATTCTGGGTGCCGTGTTCCTCTGTACCACCGGTGCTGAGGCACTTTACTCCGACCTGGGTCACTGCGGCAGAAAGAACATCACCATCAGCTGGCTTTTCGTAAAGGCCATGCTCATCCTCAACTATTTGGGTCAGGGAGCATGGGTGCTGAACCATATCCAGACTGCCTCCTCCGTGAATCCGTTCTTTTCCATCATGCCCCAGAACATGCTGATTTTTGCCATCATCATGGCCACAGGTGCGGCAATCGTTGCCAGTCAGGCACTAATCAGCGGCACCTTCTCCATATTGAGCGAAGCTATGAACCTGCACTTCTGGCCACGCATGCGAATCAAGCATCCTACCCATGTAAAGGGACAGCTCTATATCCCGGTAATCAACCTCGCCATGTACATCGGCGTGGTTCTCATCATCCTGCTCTTCCGCGACTCCTCGCACATGGAGGCAGCTTATGGTCTCGCCATCACCATCACCATGCTGATGACCACCCTGCTGCTCGGTTTCTACCTGCGCACCAAGGGTGTGGCGCGCATCTTCATCCTGCTCTTTATGGGCGCATATTGCGTTATCGAGGGCATTTTCCTTGCCGCCAACCTGTCAAAATTCCTCGCAGGAGGATGGTGTACGATGCTTATTGGCGGAATCCTGTTCCTGATGATGTATGTATGGGTCCACGCCATCAAGATCCGCCATCATTACATCAGCACCAAACCGCTGAATGAGTATTATCAGATTATCTCCGATATCAAGGCCGACGAGAGCATCCCCAAGTACGCATCCAATCTGGTTTATGTGAACCATGCCGACAAGGAAGGTGCGGTGGATGACAAGCTGCTCTATTCTATCATCAACAAGCAGCCCAAGCGTGCTGACCATTACTGGCTTATCAATCTGGAATTTGCAGATACTCCTGACACGCTGGAGTACAGTTGCGAGACCATGGTTCCCGACACCCTCTACAGTGTAACCATGCGCATAGGTTTCCGCATTGAGCCTAGGGTGAGCCTCTATCTGCGACAAGTGGTAGAAGACCTGGTGGCAAGCAAGAAGGTAGATCTGAGAAGTACCTATCCTTCGCTCCGCAAAAACGGAATACCTGGCGACTTCCGCTTCATCATCATCCACCGCGTATATTACCCGGAGAGTTCCGACAACCGTCAACAGAACCTGCTGATGACCATCTATGCCCTTATCGGCAAGATAGGCATTGACGAGCCTAAGGCTTTGGGCCTCGACACATCCATGGTGGTGGTAGAACGTGTTCCGCTCATCATCAACCATTGCAACAGAAACATCAGGCGCATCATGCAGATTGTGGAAGAATAGGAAGATTTTTCTAAACAAAAAAACAGTCGGATGATTACTTTTCGAATTATTATTTGTATCTTTGCACCTGAATTGCGCAAAGCAAAGTTGAAAGATAATAAAAAAGATAATTGAATGGGAAATCAAATCACAACTATGGAGCGGGGAATGCAGCGACGCACAGAACTGCTCCTGGGAAAAGATAATCTTGAAAAAATTCAGCAAGCGCGAGTGCTCATCTTCGGAATTGGAGGCGTGGGTTCATGGTGCGCAGAGGGACTGGTGCGCAGCGGCGTGCGCAACATCACCATCGTGGATAGCGACCGCGTATGCGTGACCAACTGCAACCGCCAGCTGATGGCAACAAGCCGCACCATCGGACAGGTAAAGGTAGATGCGCTGCGCGACCGCCTGCTTGAAATCAACCCTGAAGCCAACATCACGGCTTATCAGAAAATCTATCAGGCAGAAACCGCAGAAGAGTTCCACATGGAGGAATACGACTACATCATCGACGCCATAGACTCGCTGAAAGACAAGGCCGACCTGATTCTGCGTGCCACTGCTCTTCCAAAGGAAATCACCTTCGTATCTTCGATGGGAGCAGCCCTCCGCCGCGACCCTTTCATGGTGAGGAAAGCTGAGTTCTGGAAGGTTGATGGCGATCCGCTGGCAAGAGCCCTGCGCAAGAAATTCAAGAAGAACAAGACCTTCCCCCGCCGCAAATTCCAGTGCGTGTTCAGCGAGGAAAAACCGATGCAGAACATGAGCGACCAGCGACTCGTAGAGGACGAATGGACATCTACGAAGCCACAGATCAACGGCTCACTCTGCCACATCACCGCTACATTCGGAATGGCAATAGCAGGAATCGTTATCAATCACATCATCGAAAGATAATATTTTGAAGAAGGTATGATCAAGATACGCTGCGTGGTAGAACGGATTACCTACCAGAATCAGGAAAACGGATATTCCGTGATGAAAGTCAAGGTGAAGGGATATTCCGACCTGGTTACCCTGGTGGGAAACCTGCTGGATGTTCCAGTGGGAGCGGTACTGCTGTGCAATGGCGACTGGAAGATGGACAAGCGATACGGACAGCAGTTTGCCTGCGAAACCTGGGAAGAGGTAATGCCTGCCACCGTATATGGAATCGAGAAATACCTGGGCAGCGGACTGGTGAAAGGCATCGGTCCGAAGTTTGCTCACCTGATAGTGGAGAGGTTCGGAACGGAAACCATCGAGGTAATAGAAGAAGACATCAAACGACTCTACGAGGTTGCCGGAATCGGCAGGAAACGCGTGGAGAAAATCCGCGACAGCTGGGAGAAGCAGAAGGACATCAAGAACGTGATGATCTTCCTGCAGCAGTATGGCGTGAGCACTGCTTACGCCGCCAAGATCTACCGACAGTATGGCAAGGAAAGCATCGACAACGTGAAGGAGAATCCCTACCGTCTTGCCGATGACATCTGGGGCATTGGATTCAAGACCGCCGACGGAATAGCCAGCAAGATGGGTTATGAGAAGAACGATTTGAGAAGATGCAAGAGCGGAATCAGCTACACCCTAAACGAACTCTCCAACGAAGGTCACGTTTATGCTGTAGAAGAACAGCTTATAGAAGCCGCCAAGAAACTGCTCGAAGCCGATGAAGAACCTATCAGACAAGCCATAGCGGAAATGATCATATCAGAAAATCTCATCCGTGAGAACGAAGCCATCTATCTGCCTCCCTTCTATCATTCTGAACGAGGAACGGCAAAGAAACTGCTGGAGTTAATGCACGGTCAGGGACCTACCCTCTTCAATATGCAGGCCGATATCCAGGCAATAGAAAAGGCTTCAGGCATCAGATACGACGAGGTGCAGATTGCCGCCATTGAGCAGGCAGTACGCTCTAAAGTGATGGTGCTGACGGGTGGCCCTGGAACAGGAAAGACCACGACGACGCAAGGTATCATTTCTGCTTACAAAACGGCAGGAATGAGAATTCTGCTGGCGGCTCCTACGGGCAGAGCTTCCAAGCGAATGAGTGAGGCTACGGCAATGGAAGCCAAAACCATCCATCGGCTGCTGGAGTTTAATCCGCAGGACGGATACAAGCGCAACGAGGAGAACCCGCTGGAGGGTGATGCGCTGATCGTGGATGAGTGTTCGATGATAGACATCATCCTGATGTATAATCTGATGAAGGCGATTCCGGAGCACATGCGCCTGGTGCTGGTGGGCGACATTGACCAGCTGCCGAGTGTGGGAGCCGGAAACGTTCTACGCGACATCATCGACTCAGAGAAAATTCCGGTCATCCGACTCACCCGCATCTTCCGACAGGCGCAGTCGAGCCGAATCATCATGAGTGCCCACGCCATCAACCAGGGATATTATCCGGACACGAGCAACGGCAAACAGACCGATTTCTTCTTTATCAAGAATGAAGATCCAGAGCAAGTGGCTACGGAAATCGTGAATCTTGTAAAATACCGTCTGCCAAAAGCTTACAATCAGCCACAGAGTAACATCCAGGTGCTTACCCCGATGCAGAGAAGCGTGGTAGGTGCAGCCAATCTGAACATGATGCTGCAGCAGGCACTCAACACATCCAACATGGGAATCAGCCGTGGCGGAACCATCTACAAACTGGGCGACCGCGTAATGCAGATCAGAAATAATTACGACAAGAATGTATTCAATGGAGACATCGGAACCATAGAGAAGGTGAATATGGAAGACCGCACCATCTCCGTGAGTTTCGAGGATCATTCAACTGAATACGAGGCAGCGGAGCTGGATGAGTTGACGTTGGCCTACGCCACCACCATACAAGAGTCAGGGTTCGGAATATCCCATCGTGGTCATCCCTATCCTGATGACTCATTTCGTGATGCTTCAGCGCAACCTCATCTACACCGGAATCACGAGAGCCAAGAAAATCTGCGTGCTCATCGGTCAGCCCAAAGCCCTCGCCTATGCTGTAAGAAATCTGACTGTGAGCAGCAGAAACACGAAATTGAAAGAACGGTTGCGTGGCGAGATTGAGGCGGCAACAAATTCTTCTCCACTCCACTTCAGCAAGCCGTATGTTTTGCCTGAAGAGAATCAGCCAATGATGGCTGCTGAACCAGGAATCAAAAGAAAGGAATAGTGGTCTTGTCGGCATTGTACTTTACGGTAACCGTCTGGTTAGGAACTGAAGTCTCGATACTCTTGATTCCTTTCTCAAAACGGAGGTTGCTCTTGATTTTGTTCTCAGAAGCCTCACAGTGCATCTGAGGGGTAGTTGTGAAAACCACAGTCTTGATTTCTCGAAAAACAAGGCTAATTTCGCACAATTCGAGGGAAATCATTGAATTTTTTTATTATACTGGCTTATAATTCAGAAATTTTATCTAAATTTGCAGAAGCAAAGAAAAATCTGATGAAACATATAAAGACTGCATTGATAGGATTCGGATATCGGGGTAAACAATTGCTGCGGCTGTTACGCACGATTGAAAGCTATGAGATTGTCGGTATCGCCGACATCAACGGCTGCGGGGATTCCGAATCTCCGGGCGCTTCCTTCTATAAGGGCGAGGAAGCCTACAAGATGATGCTCGACGAGCAACAGCCCAATCTGGTTTTCATCACCACCCCCTGGCACCTCCACATCACTCACGCCACGGAATGCATACTGCGAAACTGCCATGTGGCTCTCGAAATCAAAGGCGGACTCTGCCAGGATGAATATGCCCCGCTACAGGAAATCGCCCAACAGAAAGGAGTAAAGGTTTTTCCGCTGGAGAACACCATCTTCATGCGAGAAATCCTTGCTGTAAAAAGAATGGTGGATGAAGGAGCACTTGGAGAAATCATCTATATGAGAGGCGGTTACCGCCACGACCTACGCAAGCTGCTGCTCGATGACAATGGGGTGCTGGGTGGACGAAAAGGTACGGAAAGCGTGTGGAGAAGCCGTTTCTACTCGCACCACAACGCCGACATCTATCCCACCCATGGACTCGGTCCGCTCTGCATGATTCTGGGCATCGGGAAAACAGACCATCTCGCCTGGCTCACTTCCTTCGCCACCAAGGCGGTGGGACTTCGCCAGCACATGTCAGAAGATGATACTACTCCCATCACCCTGGGCGACATCATCTCTACGCAGATTGAAACCCAGGGCGGAACGCTCATCTCACTCACTCATGACACGACCCTGCCTCGCCCAAGAAGTCTCGACTTTGAGGTACAGGGTTCGCTGGGCATCTGGGACGGCGTGAACCGACGCATCTACCTGGAGGAGATGAACTCGGAAACCTGGCAAGACGACCACGCCATCCTGGCTCTATACGAAAGCCGCGAATGGCAGCTCTGGGGCGAGAAAGCCCTGAAGCACGACAGCCATCACCAGGGGATGGACTACATCATGTTGAGATGCGTTGCCACTGAACTGACAAAAAACGCAAGCGCAGATTCGGCGGGAAGCATCCGCTATCCTGCCACGCTAAGCGATCTGGCCCTCTGGACATCGGTAACCCTCCTGTCTGAAATTTCCATCAGGGAGCATCGCCGTGTGGCATTTGGTTATTCAAGCGATTTGCAATATAAAAAGAACAAGAATTTATAATACATATAGAATAAGAAACAGATATGATTACAGTTGATGGGTTGACCGTAGAATTCGACGGCACCACCCTATTCAAAGACATTTCCTTCCAGATCAACGAGAAGGACCGTATAGCCCTGATGGGCAAGAATGGCGCAGGAAAAAGTACCCTGCTCAAGATCATCGCAGGCGTAAGAACAGCCACACGTGGCTCCGTTTCCGCTCCAAAAGACTGCGTCATCGCCTATCTGCCTCAACATCTGATGACCGAAGACGGAAGAACAGTATTCGAGGAAACCTGCCAGGCGTTCGCCCATCTCCACGAGATGCAGACGGAGATTGACCGCATCAACAACGAGCTCACTACCCGCACGGATTATGACAGCGACGACTATATGCAGCTCATCGAAAAGGTATCTTCATTGTCTGAGAAATTCTATGCAATCGACATGACCCACTTCGAGGAGGATGTAGAGAAGACTCTACTCGGTCTGGGCTTCGAACGCTCTGACTTCAACCGCCCTACCAGCGAGTTTTCGGGAGGTTGGCGCATGCGTATCGAGCTTGCCAAACTGCTGCTGAAATCGCCTGACGTGCTGCTCCTGGATGAGCCTACCAACCACCTCGACATAGAATCTATCGGATGGCTCGAAGACTTCATCATCAACAGTTCGAAAGCGGTGGTAGTGATCAGTCACGACCGAAAATTCGTAGACGACATTACAACAAGAACCATCGAGGTTACCATGGGCAGAATCTACGACTACAAGGCTACCTACACCCAGTATCTGGAACTGCGCAAGGAACGCCGCGAACAGCAGATGAAGAAATATGAGGAACAGCAGAAGATGATTGCCGAGACCAAGGACTTCATCGAGCGATTCAAGGGTACGTATTCGAAGACTTTCCAGGTGCAGAGCCGCGTGAAGATGCTCGAAAAGCTGGAACTGATCGAGGTGGACGAGGAGGATACCAGCCGACTGAGACTGAAGTTTCCTCCGAGTCCAAGAAGCGGAGCCTATCCGGTTCAGATGAGTGACGTGGCGATGTCGTTTGATGACAAGCAGATATTCAGCGGCGTGAATCTTACCGTGGAGCGTGGCGACAAGATTGCCTTCGTGGGAAGAAACGGTGAGGGTAAATCTACGCTCGTAAAATGCATCATGGGGAAGCTTCAGAACGAGGGTAAGCTGGAATTAGGACACAATGTCCAGATTGGCTATTTTGCTCAGAATCAGGCTTCTCTGCTCGATGGCGAGCTTACGGTTTTCCAGACGATAGATGATGTTGCCAAGGGCGAAATCAGAAATAAGATTCGCGATTTGCTGGGTGCATTCATGTTTGGTGGCGAGGATTCTACCAAGAAGGTAAAGGTTTTGTCGGGTGGAGAAAGAACCCGTCTGGCTATCCTGAAGCTGCTGTTGGAGCCGGTGAATCTGCTGATTCTCGATGAGCCTACCAACCATCTGGATCTCAAGACGAAGGATGTACTGAAGCAGGCGCTGCTGGATTTCGACGGCACGCTGATTGTAGTGAGTCACGACCGTGACTTCCTGGATGGTCTGGTCAGCAAGGTGTACGAATTCGGGCATGGTCGCGTCCGCGAGCATCTCTGCGGAATCTACGAGTTCCTGGAAACAAAGAAAATGGAAAGCCTTCAGGAATTGGAGAAGAAATAAAATCTCAAAAGGTATTTTACGAAAGAGGATGCTTCATTATTCATCGAATGAAGAAACGAAAAAGAGGGTGTGTCATAGACTTATGACACACCTTCTTGTATTTTCAAATAAATTCTTTAAAATTATTTCTTTTTCTTCAATTCCAACTTCGGAATCTTGACTTTCTGACCTGGTTTCAACAGGGAAGTACCATTCAGAGCTTCTACGTAACATTCCATTCCTGGACCTAAGTACTTTTGGCTGAGCGACTTGATAGTTTGTCCTTCTCTTGCCGTAACTACCGCGGAAACACCAATAATACGATAGGCTCCGGTTCGAACACGAGCATCCTGGTCGTATTTGCTGCTTGCCTGGGCAGCATGCTTTTCTGCCTGTTTTCTGGCTTCTTCTTTCTTCTTAGCTTCTGCAAGCTTTTTTGTCTCCTGCTGTTTCTTTGCATCTGCAAGTTTCTTTGCCTCAACCTGTCTTTTCGCATCAGCCAAATTCTTTGCATCAGCGAGTTTCATGGCTTCCAAATTCTTCTTTGCCTCAGCCGATTTTACATCAATTGATTGCTTATCAACCGTCGCATTCATATTCTGCTCGGCATTTTCGACTTTCTTGACAGCTTCACTTGCCTGTGCCATTCTTACACTATCCTCGATAGCCTTTTTGCGAAGAATTTCTTCCTGCGTTGAAGCAGACTTGGTTGGCGTCTTCTTCTCTGTCGCAATCTGCTGGTAATTATCCAACTGTAGAGCGAGATGATCACGCTGGGCAGCCATCTTGCCATAATTAAAAGCAAACCAACCAAAGCCTCCTATCATTGCCAGGAATACTACGCTCGCTGCAATAACCAGATAACGAGGCAAAACAACATGTCGCTTATCGGTTTCCTCATCTGAAGAAGGAGTTTCCTCATCTGAAGAAGCTTCCTCTTCAATAGGAGCTTCCTCTACAATAGGAATTTCAGTAATAGAATTTTCTTCATCTGAAGGAACTTTCTCTGCAATAGGAGTTTTCTCTGTTAATGTTGATTCATTTTCTTCATCAGAAACAACAGACTCAACTTCATTCTGAGCTGGAACTTCAGATTCCTTTGTTTCCAATTCAGAAGTTGCAGATTCAGATTCTTCCGGTTCAGATACTGCTGGTTTAAATACAGCAGGTTCTGTCGCTGCATGTTCTGATCCTTCCGGTTTCTTTTCTTCCGGTTCAGCAACATTTTCCTGAGACAATCTCTTCTCTCCTATCACAATCATTTCATCGCTAACAGGAGCATCGTTTTCTTCATCCAAAAAATCTATCACACCACTTGTTACAGGAGAATCCTGTTCAACGAAAGATTCTAAGGAAGAATTATCTGAATTAGGAACACACTCTAACGTAGAATCGAATACAGAACCGTCCTCTTCAGCATTTTCAAATTTTCTGTCGATTTCATCGAAATCAACACCATCATTCACCACAACGGTCTCAAACTGGGCGAAAGGCTTGTTCACAATCTCCTTCAGAATATTATCGGGCGTGAAGGAAATCTTGTCACGGCCCTCGATGATGATACGCTCGCCCGTGTTCACATCCACGCTTTCACGATCCTTCACCGCCATTACCTTAAAAGTACCAAGCCACTTCATCTTCACGAGCTTATCAGACTGAAGCCCCTCGTTGGCAACATCAAACATCTTTCTGATAAACAGTTCGGCATCCTGCAGACTGATTCCCGACTTCTCTGCCAGGCGCTGCGCCAAGTCGCTTAAACTAATCTTACTCATAGTCTTCACCTCCATTCTTCAGTTTTTCCTTGACACTGGCCACAGGGCGGAAGCCGAGTACGAGCTTAGGCGGAACAAGCTGGCGCTTCTTGGTAGTAGGATTAACAACCACACGCTCCAAGCGCTTCTTTACCTCAAACGTACCAAAGTTGGGGATAGAGACAGCCTCACCATCCTCAAATTCAGCAATCATGGCATCTATCACCTTGCGCACCATCTTCTGGGTGTCGTCCTGTGAATAGCCAGTCTGCTGAGCAAGTTCTGCAATATACTCCTTGTTATTCATTCTGATGTCAAAATATTACCTCCCATATTACTTTACCACTTCTCCGTAGAGATCAAACTCCTCGCTCTGGGTAATCTTCACATTGTAGAAGCAACCCACGCGCAGACGCTTCTCTCCTGCCTTGATCAGCACCTCTGGATCCACCTCTGGCGAGCAGAATTCGGTTCTTCCGATATAGTAATCGCCCTCCTTGCGGTCGATAATCACCTTCAGTATCTTGCCCACTTTCTCAGCCTCTACCTCTGCGCTGATTTCCTGCTGCAGAATCATCAGTTCGTCAAGACGGCGCTGCTTCACCTCGGCAGGAACATCATCCTCGTAGTTATTGGCACTGTAGGTACCCTCCTCCTCAGAATAAGCAAAGGCACCCATACGCTCAAAGCGCTGAGTACGAACGAATTCGAGCAATTCATGGAAGTCTTCCTGAGTCTCACCAGGGAAACCAACCATCAAAGTGGTGCGGATATGAATGCCCGGCACACGCTCACGGATGGTCTTGAGCAGATCAATGGTTTCCTGCTTGCTCACGTGGCGATGCATTCTGTTGAGCATATTGTCGCTGATATGCTGCAGGGCGATGTCAAGATACTTACATACGTTTGGCTTCTCGCGCATCACATCGAGCAAATCGAGCGGGAACTGGTTAGGATAAGCATAGTGCAGACGGATCCACTTCACACCCGAAATATCCGCCATGCGGCTGATGAGTTCGGTGATGTGATGCTTGCCGTCCAGGTCCACGCCGTAGTAGGTGAGCTCTTGGGCGATAATCTGGAATTCCTTCACACCATCGGCTACCAGTTGGCGCACCTCATCGAGTATTTCATCTATCGGACGGGAAACGTGCTTGCCAGTGATGATAGGTATGGCACAATACGCACAGCGGCGGTTGCAACCTTCAGAAATCTTGATATAGGCATAATGATGAGGAGTAGTGAGATGACGGGTTCCACTGCAAGCAGGCACATCAGCCTTGCCCAGTTCCTTGAGCAACTCCTTATAATTAAACTTACCATAAAACTTATCCACCTCGGGCATCTCTGCCTCCAGTTCCTTCTGGTAGCGCTGTGAGAGACAACCCATCACATAGAGTTTGCGGAGTCGTCCCTCTTCCTTAGCCTGGATGAACTCCAGAATGGTATCGATACTCTCCTGCTTGGCATCCTCGATAAAGCCGCATGTATTGATGACGGCTATTTCACCCTGTGGGCGTTTCGGGTCATGAACGCAGTGGTAGCCATTGTCCTCGAAAAGCTTCATCAAGGTCTCGCTGTCCACCAGATTCTTGGAGCAACCCATGGTTACTATATCTATCTGATTTTTCTTCATTCTTATCCTACTTATCCTATAATAATCTTAATCTAATTCTTTTCTCCACTATTTTACATCGAGCTTCATCTAATTCTTTTCTCAAATTCTATAAGCACCTGTATTCTAGTGTTTAAAGAGGGAGTCAACAAATTCAGATTTATTGAAGAGCTGGAGATCCTCCATGCCCTCACCCAGTCCAATATACTTCACTGGCACCTTGAGCTGGTCGGAGATACCGATTACCACGCCACCCTTAGCCGTACCATCGAGCTTTGTAATGGCGAGCGAAGAGATATTGGTAACGGCAGCAAACTGCTTAGCCTGCTCAAAAGCGTTCTGTCCGGTACTTCCATCCAGAACGAGCATCACCTCATCCGGAGCCTCAGGCATCACCTTCTTCATCACCTCCTTGATCTTCTTCAACTCATTCATCAGGTTCACCTTATTATGAAGGCGTCCGGCAGTATCAATTAGCACCACGTCGGCACCGTTCGCCTTGGCGCTCTGCAGGGTATCGAAGGCCACGCTGGCAGGGTCAGAACCCATCTGCTGCTTCACCACTGGCACCCCTACTCGCTCGCCCCAAATGCAGATCTGTTCCACAGCAGCGGCACGGAAGGTATCGGCAGCACCGAGATACACCTTCTTGCCTGCCTTCTTAAACTGATAGGCGAGTTTTCCTATGGTGGTAGTCTTGCCCACACCATTCACCCCCACTACCAGAATCACGTATGGTTTATGGTCGGAAGGCAAATCCCAGTTTTCATTGTCATCGGTATGATTTTCCTCTAGGAGGCTTGCAATCTCTTCTCTCAGGATTCTGTTGAGTTCTGAGGTAGAAACATACTTATCTCTTGCCACGCGCTCTTCGATACGACGGATGATCTTCACGGTAGTCTCCACACCTACATCGGATGTGATGAGCACCTCCTCCAAATCATCGAGCACGTCATCATCTACGGTTGACTTACCAGCCACCGCACGCGCCAATTTTCCAAACACGCTCTCCTTGGTCTTTTCGAGGCCTTTATCGAGAGTTTCCTTTTTTTTGTTGCTAAATAATCCGAATAATCCCATATTTATAGCTATATTTTTTTGCAAAGATACGAAAATATTTGAAACTAGGAGCGTTTTTCCTAAAAAATATTGTTAACTTAGCAAAAGAATGTATAAATAATCGCTTCCATATAGAAATATATCAAGTTATTTTTATACCTTTGTATGTTAGAAATACCTCCGAGCTCCTATACTCGGACGAGGAGGACAAGACATTAAACATTTAAACAACAGATCATGAAAAAGATATTTATCTCAATACTCGTGCTGATTTCTGCTCTCACCATGCAGGCACAGAATGTGCTTACCCCTGAGCAGCAGTTGGAAAAGGCGCAAAAAGAGTTAGAAGAAGCCCAAAAGGCACTGGAAGCAGCCAAGGCTCAGGCAGAAGCAGCTAAGGTGAAGGCGGAAGCTGAAAAAATAAAGGCGGAAGCTGAGAAAACGAAAGCGGAAGCTGCGAGATTAAAGGCGGAAGCTGAAAGAATGAAGCAGGAGACAGAAAAGCTGAAGAAGAATGCAGAGAATTCGGTGCCTGCTACCAAGACTTCTGTACCAGCTACAGAAATGGTGCCTTCGATGAAGATCCAGGATAATGCCACCAAGAAGCAGAATACTACCGGAAGTTCTGAAGGTGCGGGTTGGGTCGTACCAACCGTGACAGAGGAGATAGAAGAGAAAAAGGTGGAAAAGACTGCCGAGGGCGTGGTGCTCAAGGAAGATCCGAAATACCTGGCGGGAGCCATCCAGCTTAATGCCGAGGGAAAAGTGGAATTTGTTCTCGACACCCAGGCAAACGGAAAGAGCGCAGACGAAATCTACAACATCGTTTTCCAGTATATGAGCAAGCTCATCAAGAATGAGCAGAACATCAACAGCCGCATCCCCCTGGTGAACAGAAACAACAAGAACGAGCAGATCATCGCCTGTATCATGGACGAATGGTTTGTCTTCAATCAGTCGTTCATCTCTCTCGACCGCTCTGAGACTAAGTACCAGCTGGTAGCAACCATCAGCGACAACCATCTCCACCTCTCCATGACCCGAATCGTATTCAACTACGAGGAAGGCAGAAGCACCGGTTTCAAGGAGCCTGCAGAGAATGTGATTACCGACAAATATGCCCTGACCAAGAAGAAAAACGACTTGGCCAAGATCTACGGCAAGTTCCGCCGCGGAACCATTGACCGCAAGGACCAGATCTTCAATGATCTGACCAAACTTGTTCGAAAATAAAAATCATCTTATAAAATATGGATCAGACAAAAGATAACAACATAACAAACATCCCACAGAGCGAGGAAACCGCAAAGGCGCAGCCACAGAGCCAGAGCCATGAGGCGTCTCAGGCGCAGCCACAGACCAGCTATGCCGTGCGCCCAAACCGTCGCCAACACAGAAGATTGGAGTATGCAGACAAGAGCAACATGCTCGTAGCCAGAAACTGGCTCAACATCGGATTTATGCTCTTCGCCATCGTAGGTGTCATACTCTGGACCCAAATGGATGACCGCACGATTGCCAATGTAATGCTGATCATCGGCGTAGTCTTGAAAATTGCCGAGGTTTGCATCCGACTATTCAAAAAATAAGAAAGGTTTGCATCCGACCATTCAAAATAGGCTTGCATCCGCTTATTCAATAAATAAGAAATGAAGAAAATATTATTCTCTACAATCCTAGCTTGTGCTGCAGCTCTACCAGTTGCGGCACAACGCGATTTTACGGATTTCAACAATAACGAAGACTCACAGTTCCGCCCACAGACCGGCAACCGCATCAACACCGACTCGCTGGGCACTGACAAGGAGATTCCGAAGGGCATCAGGGTATGGACTGTGGATGAGAGATTTGGAGATACCCGGGCTGCCGTGGTGGACACCATGCAGGCAATGTACCAGAACACCACCTTCACCGAAGGACTGCGCGGAGAGTACAACACCCTGGGCAATATGGGTACCGCCCGCATCAACCGCATCTTCATCGACCGACGCAACACGCAGGGCAACTTCATCTTCACCGAGCCATACGACAACATCGTTACCCCGGTGAGTGACTTTCACTTCACCAACACCTACTCGCCTATCACCAACATCACGCTGAATAGCTGCGGTGACAGAACCAACGGTGAGGATGACTTCAAGGCAATCTTTGCGGTAAATGCCAACAAGCAGCTAGGTGGCGGATTCCGATTCGACTACAAATACGGTCGCGGCTACTACGATGCACAGAGCACGGCGCACTTCAAATATACGATGTGGACTTCTTATCTGGGCGACCGCTACCAGGCGCACTTCCTCTTCAGCACCAATCACCAGAAGGTGACGGAGAACGGAGGTATCTCCAATGATGACTACATCAAGCATCCGGAGCTCTTCACCGAGAGTTTCGCCACCAACGAAATTCCTACCGTGCTGCAGCAGAACTGGAATCGCAACGACAACCAACACATCTTCTTCACCCATCGCTACAACGTGGGCTTCAGCCGCAAGGTGAAGATGACAGAGGAAGAAATCAAGGCTAAGAAATTCGCAATGGAGTCTGCTAAGGACAATGCAGCCGAGGAAGCCAAGGAGGAGGCAAGAAAGAAGGCAAGAGAACAAGGCAGGGAGTTTGACGAAAAGGCTTTCGATAAAAATCAGAAGAAGCTGTTCTCAGGTCGTCCTACAGATGCAAAGATTGCCGGCGATGAACCAGCCAAGAACAACAAGGCGATAGCTGCGAACAAGGCTGCCCAGGACTTCAAGGGCGACAGCACTCGAATTGCCGTAAACAGCAAGGCAATGGCAGACAGTCTGCTCACCGTAGAGAAGAAGAAAGCGCAGGACTCACTCTTCTTCAAGACTGAATATGTTCCAGTTACAAGCTTCATCCACACAGTGCTGTTTGACAACTATAAGCGCATCTACCAGGCTTACCAGACTCCACAGGACTACTATCTCAAGGAGTACTACAATGCCGGCAAGTTTACAGGCGATTCTATCTACGATCAGACCCGTCACTGGCGCATCAAGAACACCGTGGCAATGGGAACGCTCGAGGGATTTAGCAAGTGGGCAAAGGCTGGTCTGAAAGCTTTCGCCAGCTATGACCTCCGCCACTACGAACTGCCGAATACCGAAGGCGGATTAGAGAAGTTCAACGAGCATGTTCTGAGCGTAGGCGGTCAGCTGAGTAAGACTCAGGGCAAGACCCTTCACTATAATGTCGTGGGCGAGGTAGGACTCACCGGAGTGGATGCCGGCACCTTTGCAATCGACGGAAGCGCAGACATCAACCTGCCATTCCTGGGTGACACCGTACAGGTAAGAGGCGATGCATTCATACATCACGAAACGCCATCGTTCTACTATCGCAAGTATCACGCCCGACATCTCTGGTGGGATGATGATCTGAGCAAGATTATCCATACCCGCATCATGGGAACTCTGAGATTCGGCAAGACTAACACCACGCTGCGTGTGGCTGTGGATGAAATCAAGAACTATACTTATTTCTCACAGCAATATACGATTACAGAAAATGATCTGCGCACAGGCGTAATAGTGACACCAATGCAGAGCGGCGACGCCATCAACCTGATTACAGCGCAGCTGCAACAGGACTTCAAGTTCGGTATTTTCAACTGGCAGAATATGATCACCTACCAGCATACCAGCAGCAAGAGTACCCTGCCAGTGCCAGACCTCAACGTATATACCAACCTCTTCATCAAGTTCAAGGTGGTAAAAGTACTGAATATCGAGCTGGGTGCCGACGCCAGATACTTCACCAGCTACGAGGCTCCGGATTATTCTCCTTACATCGGTCAATATACCGTACAGGGCAACGGCGAGAAGAACGTGAAGGTGGGCAACTACCCTATCGTCAATGCCTACGCCAATGTTCACATCAAGCACACCCGCTTCTTCGTGATGATGAGCCATTTGAATGCAGGTCAGGGCGACAAGAACTACTTCTTCACCCCTCACTATCCGATGAACCAGCGAGTTTTCAGAATGGGTGTAAGCTGGTACTTCTTCAACTAGGAAGCGAATCTTTTCCACAAGAGATTCTTCTGAAACAAAATAGAAGCGAATCTTTTCTTAATGAATAACAACAAGGAGCGAGGTTCCCCAAAAACCTCGCTCCTTATAATTTAAAAGCAACAATATGATGGTAAAGACAAATTCTATCAAGGCATGGTTTCTCGCCGCCCGCCCCGTCACCCTTTCGGCAGCGGCAGTACCGGTGATGCTGGGAGTAGCCCTGGCATACAAGGATTCAAGTGCCAACTGCCAATGGGTTCCTGCCCTGCTCTGTCTGCTCTTTGCTTGGATAATGCAGATAGACTCCAACTTCGTGAACGACTTCTTCGATTTCAAGCATGGCAACGACGATGAAACCAGATTAGGTCCAAAGAGAGCCTGCGCCGAAGGCTGGATCACCATGAAAGCCATGAAATGGGGCATCATCATCACTACACTTCTGGGCTGTATCATCGGTTTGCCCCTCGCCTTTTACGGCGGAAAGGAGATGATCATCGTGGGTATCTGCTGCGTCCTCTTCTGTTTCCTCTACACCACCAAACTGAGCTATCTGGGATTGGGCGACCTGCTGGTACTTCTCTTTTTCGGCATCGTGCCGGTCTGCTGCACCTACTACCTGGTCATGCCTGAAGGAATGCAGACTGTATCAGCAGAAGCCATACTGACTTCCATCGCCTGCGGACTGGTAGTAGATACGCTGCTCATTCTGAACAACTATCGCGACTACGACAACGACATCAAGGCGGGCAAGAAGACACTGATCGTTCACATCGGCAAGAAAAACGGCGAGCGCCTCTACTGCGCACTGGGCAATATCGGTATCCTCATCATGATTGGAATCAACATCTATGGTGCACTTGCCTACGATGCAGATACTAGGTTTTTGCCTTTCGCCGCCACATATCTCGTGGTGCACAACCGAACATTCGCCAAGATGAGGAAGATAGGAGAAGGCAGAATGCTGAACAAGGTACTGGGCTACACGGCTCTCAACATCTTTACCTTTGGTATGATCTCTACCTTCATCATCCTTGGAATGATGTGGTAATCCCAAAGATACCCGCCCCCTCTGGAATGGCATGAGAAGATTCTAGAATGAGAAGATAACATTCAAAAATAATAATTATATAATGTACGCGCGTACATTATTTATATAAAAGAAGAAAAAGTATGAAGCAACAAGTAAATCTCGAAATCATGCAGTTTGTGGAAACACAGATTCTGCCCAAATATACAGAATTTGGCGAGAGCCACGGATTGCGCCACGTAACCCGTGTCATCAAAAACGCCCTGAAACTCGTACCTGTAACAGGTGCCGACATCGACATGGTTTATATCGTTGCCGCCTATCACGACCTGGGAATGAGCGGTCCGCGCGCCATCCACCACCTCACCAGTGGCAAAATCCTCCAGGCTGATGCCAGACTGAAGCGCTGGTTCACTCCCGAGCAGATTAAAATCATGAAAGAAGCCGTGGAGGATCACCGCGCCTCCTCCAGTCGCCAGCCACGAAGCATCTATGGCAAGATTGTAGCCGAAGCCGACCGCGACATCGATATTCACGAAATTTTTCTTCGTGCCATCGAATATGGAAAGGAGAACTATCCCGGAAAAGGAAAGGAAGAGCAATGGCAGCGGTTCGCCGACCACATGGACGAGAAATATTCCCGCAACGGCTACATCAAGCTCTGGATTCCCAACTCACCCAATGAGAAGGCTCTGAAAGAGCTGCGGAATATCATTGAGGACAAGACAGAACTCAGGAAATATTTCGAAGAAATATACGAAGAGCTCAGGAAAAAGAAGTCTTGACCCTTGAGAGAAACAAGGAAAAGGGAGTTCTGGCTTTTGATAAAGAAGATATTTCGAAAAAATCAGCAGAAAGATTTGGTAGTTTCAAAAGATTGCATTATCTTTGCAGTATAGAAAACCCAAAGACTTCTATCAATGGATGATAGCCTATGCTATGTCTATTCGACAAAGATATAAGGGTCGTGTCGGTTCGATCGGGATACTCATCAAATTACACTTATGAAACCGAGAAGACTTCTCTTGCCTATGGCGGGCCACATAAACTGACATGTCAACTAAGCTGCAAAGCCGGTGGATTACAAAAGCGGAGAGCTCTCAAATGTTTATGACATTCGGAGTTTCATCACATCATCGAGCGACCCTTTCCTACAGGAGGCAGATTTCCAATAATTGGTAAATCTGCCTCTTTTTTGTTGACAAAGTCAGCTTATCCCCTATAATTCCTCCCAAAAACAAGAAAAATCAAGAAAATATGCATATTTCTTGAAAAAAGTTGCAGAAAAATTTGGTGGAACAAAAAAAATGTAGTATCTTTGCACCCGCATTTGAGAACGATGCTTGTTGATTTGGCAACAATATCCAATTGGAAGGTTGGGTGAGTGGCTGAAACCACCAGTTTGCTAAACTGACGTGCGGGATTACCGTACCGGGGGTTCGAATCCCCCACCTTCCGCAAGCGGAGTTCAAGATTGCATTGTTGGTCGATTCATCTAATGGTTAGGATACAAGATTCTCAATCTTGGCATAGGGGTTCGATTCCCCTATCGACTACTTGGTTAAATAAGTTAAATTTGTTGTTCAAGTCTGCACAAGTTGTGAAACCAATGCAGGCTAATTAAAATGGTCGATTCATCTAATGGTTAGGATACAAGATTCTCAATCTTGGCATAGGGGTTCGATTCCCCTATCGACTACTTGGTTAAATAAGTTAAATTTGTTGTTCAAGTCTGCACAAGTTGTGAAACCAATGCAGGCTAATTAAAATGGTCGATTCATCTAATGGTTAGGATACAAGATTCTCAATCTTGGCATAGGGGTTCGATTCCCCTATCGACTACTAAGTGTTTTTCATGTATTGGTTATTGTTAGTAAGCTTGCAATTAGTCGAAGAGACTACTGCAAGTTATTTTTTTATCCCTACGCAGGTAACGCTATCGCCGTTGTGGATAAATGACAATTACCCATCATAAAAGCAAAAAAGTAAAGGAAAAATTTGGTGGAACCAAAAAAAAGTTGTACCTTTGCAATCGCATTTGAGAACGATGCTTGATGATTCAGTAATGAATCCAACAGGAAGGTTGGGTGAGTGGCTGAAACCACCAGTTTGCTAAACTGACGTGCGGATTACCGTACCGGGGGTTCGAATCCCCCACCTTCCGCAAGCATTATTCAAAATTGCACCGTTGGTCGATTCATCTAATGGTTAGGATACAAGATTCTCTATCTTGGCATAAGGGTTCGATTCTCCTATCGACTACATTCCCCCCTTTTTACCGTATCTTTGCAAGTATGAAAAAGATATTGACTCTCCATATACTTCTCGCCCTCGCTGCCCTGCCCTCACGGGCGCAGAGACACGAGATATACAGTCAGCGCATCGCTACCCTACAGGTAGTGGCGGGCACCGACTGGCAAGCCCTTCCCATCACTTTGCTGAACGGGCAACCCATCCACATCGACTTCGATGACATGACCCACGATTATCATCGATACACCTACAGGATAGAACATTGCGATGCCGACTGGAAGGTTTCTCAGGGACTCTTCGAGACCGACTATCTGAAGGGATGGAACCACGAGCAAGCCATCGACAACATCGAACAATCGCTCAACACCAACCATCTCTACACCCACTATCGCCTCACAATCCCCAACGAGAACTTCCACATCACCATGAGCGGAAACTACAAGCTCACCATCTACGATGACACCGCAGAGACGAACAACCAAGAGGATGAAACTACCGATAAGGATGGCAGAAAGATACTCACCGCCTGCTTTATGGTAGTAGAGCCACAGGTGCAGATTGCCATCGGATATTCTTCGAATACGGACATCGACATCAATAAGCAGCATCAGCAGGTAAGCATGAATGTGAACTACGGAAGCCTAAGAGTAACCAATCCCTCACAACAGATTAAAACCGTGGTGCTGCAGAACGGACGTTGGAATCAGGCAGTATGGAATGCCAAACCTGATTATATCAGCGCAGATGGACTGCAATGGCAACACAACCGCCATCTGATATTCGATGCAGGAAATGAATACCGAAAATTCGAACTGCTCGACATGGATCATCCTACGATGGGAATAGACGAGACAGAATGGGATGGAGAAGAATACCAAATCTATGTAATGCCCGATACCCCTCGCCCCAACTACGTACATGATGAGAGCGCCAAAGGCTCCTTCTACGTGCGCAACAGCGATAACGAGGACAATAATTTCACCTGCGAGTATGCGCCGGTACATTTCCGGCTACAGACCAATCGCCAGCCAGGCGACGTATATCTGAATGCAGACTGGACCTACGACCGCTTTTTGCCTACCTATCGGATGGAATACAACGAAGCCGACCACAGCTATCATGCCACCGTGCTGCTCAAGCAAGGTTATTACAGCTACCAGTATCTGGTGCTCAAAAGCGACGGCAGTACGCAACCCGTGAGTACGGAGGGTAACTTCTTCCAGACGACCAACCGCTATGATGCCCTCATCTATTATCGAGGCACGGGAGATAGAACCGACAGACTGGTAGGCTGGAAAAGCAGCCAATAAAAAAAACGTCCTGAAAGCGCAAAAGCATCATCATACATAATGCTTTTGCCCTCTCAGGGCGTTTTAACTAACTAATACTATCTTTTTACTCCAATCCGAACAAAGCCTTCAAGCCTCCATCTACACCAGAGAAGCCCATGAAGGCAAGACTGAGGAGAGCGGCTGTAACCATCACGATGGCTACGCCCTGCATACCCTTAGGAATGCGAACCAAAGCCTGCTGCTCACGAATACCAGCAAAGACGATGAGAGCCAGGGCAAAGCCGAGGGCTGTTGAGAAGGCATAAACCACACTCTCCAAGAGATTGTAGTCCTTCTGGATAACCAGGATGGCTACACCCAGCACAGCACAGTTGGTAGTAATCAAAGGCAGGAAGATACCGAGTGCCTGATAAAGCGCAGGAGAAACCTTCTTGAGAATAATCTCTACCATCTGAACTAAGGCGGCAATCACGAGGATGAACGCCAGGGTCTGGAGATATTGCAATCCGAACGGATCGAGTACATACTTCTGAACACACCAGGTAATGATGGTTGCCAAGGTCAAGACAAAGGCGATGGCACCACCCATACCGATGGCTGTATCAACTTTCTTCGATACGCCCAGGAAAGGACAGATACCGAGAAACTGCGACAAGACGATGTTGTTGACGAATATCGCAGAGATAAATATCAATAAATATTCCATAATTTCTATTCTATTTCATTGACAGAAGCGATGGCTACGTTTACTTCTTTACCTTATTAAATATCGCAATGATGTATCCCAATGTGAGGAATGCTCCTGGAGGCAGGATGAACATCAGAATATTGGTAGTCTCTGGCAACAGAGTGATACCGAATACGCTTCCTGCACCAAGAATCTCACGGGCACTACCCAAGATAGTCAAACCGAGGGTGAAACCCAAACCGCAGCCGAGACCATCAAAGAGACTGGCAATCGGTGAGTTCTTGGCAGCAAAGCTCTCTGCTCTACCCAAAATGATACAGTTAACTACAATCAATGGGATGTAGATACCCAGAGCCTGGTTGATGCTGTCAGGAGCATAGGCACTCATCAGCATCTGAAGGATGGTTACGAAGGCTGCAATCACGACGATGAAAACAGGGATGCGAACCATATCCGGGGTAATCTTCTGGATACATGAAATCACAAAGTTGGTACAAACCAATACTGCCATGGTTGCCAATCCCATGGAAAGACCGTTGATGGCACTGGTTGTTGTAGCCAAGGTAGGACACATACCGAGGAGCAACACGAAGGTTGGGTTCTCCTTGATGAGTCCGTTCATCAAAATTTTCATATTACTCATATCGGCTTATCCTTTCTTTTCGTTATGTTCAACTTTAGATGCACCGCTCTCTGCATCTGCTTTCTGAGATGCACCGCTCTCGCCATCTACACTCTTACCTGCATAGACAGCGTAAGCCTGATTGATAGCCTTGAGGAAGGCACGGCTGGTAATGGTTGATGCGGTGATGGCATCTACGGCATTGCCACCCTTATCGTCCTTGCTCACGTGGAGGTCGCCATCCTTTGGAGTCATACCAATGATGCTACCCTTTCCGTCTTTCTGGAACCAGCTGGTTGCCTTGGCACCCAGACCTGGAGTCTCTGAAGCCTGAAGTATGGTGTAACCCATAATCTTGCCTTCGGTATCGAAACCTACGAGCACCTTCAAGTCGCCACCGAAACCGCCGGTAGTACTCTCTACGGCTGCACCCAACTCCTTACCGCTCTTGTCAGAGCACTTGTGGACTATAAAGGTAAGCTCCTTGCCGCCGAACTCCTGCTTCACCTCTTCAGGTTCAGCCACCTGGAGATCTTCAGTGCCCATCACGCTCTTGATACCTGCAGCCAGACTCTGGGCAGCCTTCTCGGCGATAGGACCTGAAGTAAGGTTGTTGATACAAGCCAGCACAGCACCCACAACGAGTGCTACACCTACGAGCACCAAAACCATGTTCTTTAATGATGATTCTAATTTCTGCATGTCTCAATCCTCCTTATTTCTTAGCAGGCTTCTCACCGAAGCGCTTTGGTTTAACGTATGTGTTAATAAGAGGTGTGAACGCATTCATGATGAGAATGGCGAACGACATACCTTCCGGATAGCTACCCCAGTTACGGATGATAACGGTGAGAAGACCGATGCAGACACCGTAGATGAGCATGCCCTTGTGAGTCATCGGTGATGTTACATAATCGGTTGCCATGAAGATGGCACCGAGCATCAGACCACCACTGAAGATGACAGCCAGAGGATTGGCATAAACTGGATTAGCCAAATGCATCAAACCGCTGAAAACGAATACGGTAGCGATGATGCTGACTGGAATATGCCAGGTGATGACCTTCTTCCAGAACATGTAAGCCAAACCGAGCAGGAGTGCGAAAGCACAAACCTCACCGGTAGTTCCAGCACCGAAAGTATCGCCAGTAGTACCGAAGAGCAGGCTCATGGAATCAGGCAACTGATTCAGGAGAGAAGCATCGCCAGTCTTGATGGCAGTCTTCATGATAGCCAGCGGTGTAGCACCAGTTGTAGCATCGGTATAGCTGAGCATCTGTCCAGCCACTGGCCATGAAGTCATCTGTGCAGGGAAGCTGACGAGCAGGAAGCAACGGCCCACCAAAGCGGGATTGAAAGGATTGTTACCCAGACCGCCGAAGCTCATCTTACCCACACCGATGGCAAACAGGGCACCGATGATGATGATCCAGAGAGGAAGGTTACTTGGCAAGTTCATACCGAGCAAGAGACCAGTGATGATGGCAGAACCATCGAGCAAACTGGTCTCCTCCTTCAGGAGATATTTTGTAATTGCCCACTCAAAGAAGACGCAGGCTGCCACAGAGGTGAGCAGTACGACTGCTGAACCCAGGCCAAAGAAATAGAAAGATGCGAGGATGGCAGGCACGAGAGCGATGATTACTCCGTACATGTTCTTCTCCACGCTCTCATTTCCGTGGGCATGTGGCGATAATGAAACGATTAATTTTCCCATTTTACTTAATCAAGTATTTGGTTTGTTTTTACTTTTATTCTTTACTTCTTGGCACTTCGTGCTCTGATGATGCCCATCACCGCTGCCTTACCATTGATGATGTTATCGAGGATAGGACGATGAGATGGACAGGTGAACTGGCATGAACCGCAGGCGATGCAGGATGTTACCTCCTCTGCCTCCAGGCGTTCATAATCCTTCACTACGCTCAGGGTAGCAAGCAGGTATGGCTCCAAGCCCATTGGGCAGGCATCCACACACTTGGCACAGCGGATACATGGCTGAGCCTTCTTGCGGTGAGCATCGGCATCTGTCAGTACGGTGATGGAGTTGGTACCCTTGGTTACAGGAACATCGAGGCTGATTACAGCCTTACCCATCATCGGACCACCAGCCAACACCTTGTTGTCACCTTCCGGCAAACCGCCACAGTTCTCAATCATCTGAGAGAATGGGGTTCCCATACGCACGAGGAAGTTTCCAGGATTCTTCACCTGCTTACCGGTAACGGTGGTATATCGTTCGAAGAGAGGCTTGTTCTTCATAACTGCCTGATAAACAGCGAAGGCAGTACCTACATTCTGAACTATTGCTCCAACGTTGACAGGGATAGCCGGAGGAGCTGGAACCTGACGGCGAATGACGGCATCCACCAGCTGCTTCTCACCACCCTGAGGATACTTCTTAGCCAGAGGAACGATCTCGATACGAGAATCATTGGCAGTCTTTTCCTCAAAGAGCTTGATGGCAGCAGGCTTGTTGTCCTCGATACCGATGTAGCCCTTCTCTACCTTAGCCGCCTTCATCAGAAGGTTCAAACCAACGAGAATCTCATCGGCATGCTCCATCATCAGGCGATAATCGGCTGTGATGTAAGGCTCGCACTCTACACCGTTGATGATGACGCACTCTGCCTTGGCTCCTGGAGGAGGACAAAGCTTGATGAAGGTAGGGAAACCGGCACCACCCATACCAGTGACACCTGCTACCTTGATGCGGTTTACGATTTCCTCTGGAGTAAGCTCAGTTTGAGCCTCAAGCGTCTCGAGTTTATCAGAGCGGTCGATACTCTCCTCCCACTCGTCGCCTTCCACATTAATAATAATGCAAGGCTTGCGATAACCGGTAGCATCAATAGATGTATCTACCTTGAACACGGTTCCTGATACGGAACTGTAAATAGGAGCACTCACAAAACCACCAGCCTCAGCGATGAGTGTACCCACCTTCACCTTGTCGCCCTTGGCAACCACAGGCTTGGCAGGAGCACCGATATGCTGACCAAGTGGAAAAATAGCCTGCTTAGGGAGAGGAGCTACCTGAGTAGCCATCTCGGCAGTAATCTTATTCTCTTCTGGGTGAACTCCACCAATTCTAAAAGTTCTCAAATTCATGATTATTCCTCCTTTTTCTTAACTGGGAAATTAACTTTTACGAGAGCACCGGTTGGGCATTCGTCAACACACTTGGTACACATGCGGCACTTGTTGAAATCGACATAAGCCACATTGTTCTCGATGTTGATAGCATCAAACTTGCAGACCTTCTGACACTTACCGCATCCGATGCAAGCAACGCTACAAGCCTTCTTAGCCACAGCACCCTTGTCGTGGTTCACGCACTGCACGTAAACACGGCGACCCTTAGGACCCTTCTTTCGAAGCTCGATGATATGACGTGGACAAGCCTTGGCGCAAGCACCACAACCCGTACACTTCTCCTCATCAACCTCAGGAAGCCCCGTCTCAGGATTGATAGAGATGGCACCAAACTGGCAGGCAGCCACGCAATCGCCACAACCCAGACAGCCGAAACCGCAGCCGGTTTCACCGGCACCACAGGAGTTCATGGCTGCACAAGTGTGCAAACCATCATACTCGGCAATGCGAGGACGATGCTCGCAAGAGCCATTACAACGAACCACTGCCACCTTAGCCTCTGTGTTAGCCACAGCCAAACCAAGGAGATCAGCCACCTTGCCCATCACGTCGGCACCACCCACAGGACACATCAGTCCGTCGATGCTACCGGCATCAGCACCCTTAACCAGCGCAGCAGCCATACCGGAACATCCGGCAAAACCGCAACCACCGCAGTTGGCACCAGGAAGGAGTTCTCCTACCTGTCCCAACCGAGGGTCTTCTTCAACGGCAAACTTCTTGGATACCCCGAAGAGCACCAGCGCTGCTACCAGCGCAATGGCACCGAGTACCAAGACAGCACTCAAAATTAAATCCATAATAGTTTGTATTTGTTTTGTTAATATTTCTAATTATTTCTATATCAGCCAACATCCTGTAATCGAGCCAGAAAAGCTGGATAATCATTCTAGCAGCAGGGTTCAAGACTAAAGCTTAATTTATTTCGTAGTTTGTTTCTCAAGAGATAAAGCCCTATATAATAAGGTATCAATATTCCCAAGGCAGACACAGCGGCATATCCCTCTGATTGCGTGATCTTCAGTACGGCAACCAAAGCCACAACCATCAGGAGCAGAGGCAGCAAATAGCCATACAAGCTGGCGCGGAAGCCAACAGCCGTATCTGCCACCACAACAACAGAGTCACCCAGCTGATACTTGACAGCATCAGCAACCTGCACCTCGATAATCTTTTCTTTCGTTTCAGAAGCATTGCAATGCGCAGCCACCTTACAGGCACTGCACGCAGATGACTGAAGGATGCGCACGCGCACACAGCCCTCTTCTACTCCATCCACTACTCCATTATGCTTAATTTTATTACTCATTTCCGAATCTTGTTCATAAGGTTAGCCTTTCCTCTCCTACACAAGAGCACCTATTTTAAGGTGGCTTATTGCAAAGTCGAGTTAGCAATTCCAATTTGTTTGCAAAGATAATATATTATTTATAAATGACAAACAAAATCACCAGATTATTTAATTAAAAGAAACGTAAACGTTTTCTATTTTACATTTTAGACCATAAAAACTGAGAAAAACACAGAAATAAACGGATAAAAATAGTTTTTTATAATTTTCTCGCCATCTTCTTTGTTTATATCATTTTTTTGTGTACCTTTGCAAAAAACAAGAAAGCCAACAACACCTAGCGTGTCGAGGCACGAAAACACTAAGATTATGGAAATAACAGAGCAGATGACAATTCAGCAAGTTGAGCGCTTTATCAAAAAGATAGCTCAAAAGTTTCCAGCACAACCTTCAAATGAAGAAAACGCCGTGCTGACCGACATCCATGTAAGAGTTTCCCAAGACAGTGGTGAACTCCTTGCCTTTGACGATGACGACACAGAGATTACTCGCTGCGTAGTTGAGCAATGGATAGACAACAAGGATGAGAACTTCTATGATGAGGTTGCAAAGATTTTGCGAGACACCTTGCGCAAGAATTCTGAGATCGTTGATAATCTCGGAATCCTTAAGCCATATAGCTTCGTGCTGGAAGATGACGACAAGGAAAACCTCGGCGAACTCTATCTTGCCGATGATGATACCATTATTCTGGGTGGTGACCTGATGGAAAACCTGGATCACGACCTCAATGAATTCCTTGACGACTTGTTAAAAGAATAAACTATAAAAGTGATGCTATTTTGGTGCTCGCAAGTATCAACAACGTAAGCCATCAGTAAACCCCGTCAGCCCACTAGTGGGTCCAACTATGCCCGTCGCATGGGCATCCACAGCCCACCAAGCGGGCATCCACAGAACAAGCGCTGGGCAACAAGTGCCCGTAGGACGGGCAACGAGTGCCCAAATATTGGAACTAATCTTGGGCAACACTGATATGACTATACTCTTATAAAAGTGGTGTCAAAAATGGCAAAGGGATATGAGTAGTAGAGAGTTTGGATAGCATCAAATCAAACAATGAAAAATATAGCCAAGACTGCACAAAGGCTTACGCAGTGCTGAAACATCAAAAGTTCCAATTTGCTGTGCAATGATGTGCGCTCACCTTGGCAGTCTTGGCAGGGAAAATGATTTCATGTGAATGAAAAGCTTATGGCAACGATATCAATAACTTGGATTCTGTTTTAATTTCTTGTTTAAATCCAGACATCTTTGTGGTATTGGGAAAACCGTTGTAAACCCGGTAGACTCCTTTTCTAATGGAGTTCTTTGATCATATGCCTTGGTATATTTGCCAAAACGGATGAGATCTTGACGTCTCCAACCTTCCCAAACCAATTCCAGCAGACGCTCCTTTAGAATGTTGTCCAAATTGGCTTCCACATGAGGCATTCCTACTCGGTCTCTTATAGCGTTCAGCTCTATTGAACCATCCTCGCCATTGCGAACTTTCGCCTCGGCCTCCATCAACAGCGCGTCACCATATCTGAAAAGGACGATATCGTTGTCAACCTGCCGTCCGTCCGAATAGGCGGTTCGATCAACCTCGTATTTGCCTACACGAGCGCCTGCCGTCTGTTTATATGGGCTGTCGCTGAGGTTCAGTTTCAGTTCAAGCGGCATATACACCAACGGCTTCCCGTTGTCCAAATATATCTTCTTTCCGTCAACAAGCACGGTATCTGCATAGAAGTTTATCTTGAATCTATTGTCAACATGATCAGTTCCGTAACCGAAAGCCTTGACGGTTGAAACAGTTGCACATGTGCCGTTTTCAGAAGAACCACCATAAGCTCCGCCATGTTTGTAGTGGCGTGAGCGGAAAAGATAATGGTATTCGTTCAAATATAAGTTCTTGTCCAATGGGATTGTGAAGATGTTCTCATTGGAATTTTCATTATGAACCGCAAAATTCGATGCGTAGTCGCTCTCCAACTCATAGCCTTCTTGCCGCAGTTGCTCGCAATACCAGATGCAGGTTTCCCAAGCGTTCTTTTTCTCGCCATTCACATTGAAGTAAATGCTTTTCCCGTCCTGACGCTTGCCGTCGGTCCAGTTATCATCCGTATATATTTCCGCATTCAAGGCAAGCTTTGCAAGCAGGAAGTTTGCAACCGGGCGTGTCACACGTCCATAATAGTCTCCCTGTTTGTTGGAATGCTCATCGGCAAGCTGTGGGGCAACATCCTGCAACTCGTCAACAATAAACTTGAATACCTCACTTCTTTCGCTTTGCGTTACCTGCTCCAATTTCACATCGTATGATGTCACGATAGGAACACGCCCGAACATATCCATCGCATAATAGTAGAACAAGGCTCGTACAGCTCTTACCTCTGCCGTGAAATCTCTTGTCTGTTCTGCAGAAAGCAGAGTCTGATGGCTATCAATGATAGAAAGCGACTGGTTAGATAAAATAATTACCTTGAAGAGGTATTTCCATACATTATATAAATTAATATCATTGGCATTCCATTTGTGCTGATACATATTCTCCCACAAACCGCCATCATACCAGTCTCCACCACGGATTGGATTCATTGCCTCGTCAGTGGTCAAGGTATTGTAGTCGTAAATACCCCGGCAAGTTCCTTGAAGCCCTTCCGACTCCTGATTGCTCCCTATGTAGTTGTACAGGGAAGCTACTGCGTTTTTGTATATATTATCAGCATTGTTGTAGATTGCCTCCTGGTCCAGCTGGTCTTTGGGATGCTCATCCAGACAGCTGCTGAAACAAAGCATTAACGGTGCTGCTAATATGTATTTAATAATAGTCTTCATACTCTTTTCGTTTTAAAATTGTACACTCAGCCCCAATGAGTAAGTACGGTATAATGGATAGTTGCGCTTGTCGTCAATACCCATCGTACTGTTGACAACATAGCTATTTATCATTGGTGTCAAACCTTTATATCCGGTGATTGTTCCAATGTTGCTAATGTTGCATGATACACGCAAGGAACGAATAAGCTTGCTCCTCAAAGGCACATTGTAGCCTATTGTCAGATGCTCGAAGTTCAGGTAGTCACCTTTTTCAAGCCAGTAGTCAGAGACTCTCTGGTCTATGATGTTCTTCTTAGGAGCATCCTTCAAGACATTGTAGTCTGGGAAGCAAGCCATGCTTGTGTAAGCCAGTCCTGTTCCGTTGAAAATCTTGTGCCCGAATGCTCCATTCATCTGTATGGAGATATAGTAATTCTTGTATCTGAAACTTATGTTTGAGCCAAGGATCACCTTTGGTGTGGCTTGTCCTGCAATGTATCGGTCGCCTCCATCGCTTAAGTCCACATTGCCATTATGGTCAAGGTCCTCTATGTCGTAAAAATAGCTGCCGTTCTCGTTCTTGACAAGTCCCTTGCAATGGGGTAGGTAGAAAACGCCAAGCGGCTGTCCAACTATCTGATAGACCACGTTGTTGTCGCCGCCGTTTTGACCAGCACCATCCAATGATCCAATAGCGGTGATGTTTGCTGCCGACATGCTCATTCCCTTGTAATCTCCACTTAGCGAGATGAGTTTGTTGCTTTGAAACGACAGATTCATATTGAAGTTAAGATCCATGTCCTTCTTGCTTATTGGCTGCACGGACAACCCCAGCTCAAATCCGCGGTTTGACATAGAGCCAATGTTTGCCAGCAATGTATTGTATGCGAATGGTGGAACCGGAACCTCATAGGCGTAGAGCATGTCGGTGGTCTTGGAATAGTAATACTCCGCTGTAAGCATCAGCCTGTTGGCAAAGAGACCAATGTCCGCACCGAGGTTAAACGTTGTCTTCGTTTCCCACTTCAAATCAGGATTGTTGTTTCTTACCATACCAAGGGTTACTGTTGGAGAACTCTTTACCGGAACAATGCCAGTCTGCCTTACGGTGTTCATGGTTGTGTAGGCGGAGATACCGCCAAGATTGCCGGCCTGTCCCAGACCCGTGCGGAGTTTGAGCATTGACAGCGGTTTTATGTTGGCAAGGAAGCTTTCCTTCTTCATGTCCCAAGTGAATGATACAGATGGGAAGAATCCCCATGTGTTGTTGTCACCTACCATTGACGATCCGTCACCGCGTGCATTTACAGCTAAGGTATATCTGTCAAGCAGATTATAAGTGATGCTTCCCATTACAGAAGCCAGAGACTGGTCTTCGTAAGTGCTTTCTGTTCCACCGTATGGACGGGCTGCCGTAGCACCGAGATTGTCGTAATGAAAATCGTTTGTAGGTATTCCCTTGGCATACACCCAGAAAGCAGTTTTTCTCAGTTTTCTGTATTCACTGCTTACTCCGGCAGAGACCTTATGTATGCCGAACTCTTTGTTGAAATCAAGAGATACATTGCCAAGCCATTCCTCTTTCTTGAACTCTCCACGGTACACGTTGCCTTGTGCCCATACCCATGTCGGACAGAATTGTCCGTTTTCGGTAGAGCCATACAGGTAAGAGCCGAAGGTGGATACACGCCAGTTCTTATTGAAATCGTAGCTCAGCTTTATGTGTGCGTCAAAGTTCAAATCCTTGGAGTCGTTTTTCTCTTCAAGCAATATGCCGGGTGGGTTGACATGCGTTGCCGATTCGTTTTTCAGCCAGTTTCCATGCTCGTCAGTACCTGCAGGGAAAGTTGGATTCTGGCATGCTGCGGAATAGAACAGCATCTGCGTATCAAAGATGTCATGGTTCTTGAATGAAGAGCCGAAAACTCCGAATTCTCCGGTTAGTCTGTCATTGAAGGCTTTCTGGGTTACATCAACTTTGGCAACAAAAACGTTATAGTCCATCTTCTTGATGATGGTGTTGTGGTCCATTACTCCGAAAGATGCACGATAGTTTGACTGTGGCGTACCTCCGCTGAATGCAAGGTAATGATTGTTCACCATACCCGTGCGTGTTATCACCTTGTAGTTATCGGTATTGAAACCTCCGTTGTTGCAATAGATACCCAATGCCTTTGCCGTTGCAACATATTCAGCAGCATTGAGCATCTCCAGGTGTTTGTACATCTGCTCGAACCCCACATTACCCTCATACGAGATCTGGAATCCTCGTCCTGTGCCTTTCTTGGTTTTCACCTCTATAACACCAGACGCTCCACGTGAACCATACATGGCGGTCTCCGCAGCATTCTTTAATATACGAAAACTCTCGATGTCTGCAGGATAGATGGTTGATAGGGTAAGTACGTCAGAAGTAACCCCATCAATCAACACTAAAGGGTCATTGCCACCGATGATGGAGGTTGTACCACGTACTCGCACACTATTGAGCATAGCCATACGATCCAGACCGTTGGATGTCACGTTGACACCAGCAGCCTGACCACTCAACACGTCAAGGGCGTTATTTGCCGCCCCCTTGTTGGAATGATTTCCAACTATCTTTATAATATTACTTCCATTGTCAATGGAATCTTTCCGTTCTGTAGGAACTTGCTTTTGTGCATGAGCCAAAGAACTGCAAAAGAGCGCAATGAGAAGTAATCCTTAATTCCGCAACACTTTGATTTAACTTTATTTATAAGTTCCTGAGCAACA
>ENA-ORUG01000799-ORUG01000799.1-human-gut-metagenome-genome-assembly--contig:-NODE-799-length-33146-cov-6.248527_pt1 | contig 33146 bp, 27 predicted proteins | sample MGYA00242079_ERZ509207 | MGnify/ENA primary metagenome ERZ509207 (study PRJEB26280, sample SAMEA2338780) | human gut metagenome | biome: human gut; feature: human-associated habitat; material: faeces...
CCGCAGCCCAGGCTGCCGAGGAGGCTGCCCGCGCCGAGGCCGAGGCCAAGAAGAAGGCCGAGCAGGAGCGCCTTGCCCGCGAGAAGGAGGAGGCTGCCCGCGAGGCCCAGCGCCGCGCCGTTCCCGCTTCCGACTCCGGTTCGCGCTTCCGTTCGCTGCTCGACCAGATCGCCGCACAGGAGACCGTGCTCAAGGAGAAGAAGGACGCCGAGGACAAGGCCAAGGCCGAGCGTGCCGCCGAGCGCGGTAACCGTCGTGGCGGCAACAACGACCGCCGCGGTGGCCGTCGTAACGATCGCAACGCCTCTGACAACAACTCCGAGCGCAACGCCTCCGAGAGCCGTCCGCACAGCCATCGCACCAACGCCAGCAACAACGTCGCTGCCGGCATGGACTTCCCCAACCCCGATAAGCAGGGCAAGGGCAAGAAGCGTAAGGGCGGTCACAACAACGAAGAGGACCACTACAGCCGTATGGCTCGCGAGGCCGAGGAGTACAGCCGCGAGAAGGTGCTCGAGGAAGCTCGTGCCGCCGTCGAGGAGGCCTCTCGCGAGTCCACCGGTCGCCGCAAGAAGCGCAAGGAGAAGCGCGAGCGCGAGGCTGCCAAGGCTCAGGAGGAGCGCAAGATAGAGGAGGCGCTGGCCCAGGGCGTGAACCCCGAGGACCTCGACGCCATCAAGGTCTCCCAGGGCGTTACCGTCCAGGAGCTTGCCGAGGCGCTCGACGTTCCGGCCAACGACATCATCAAGCGCCTGTTCCTGCTGGGTACGCCGCTCACCATGACGCAGTCCATGTCCGACGACCTCGTCGAGCTCGTCGCCGACGACCTGGGCCGTCAGATCAAGATCATCACCCCCGAGGAGGAGAACACCTTCTCGTTCTACGACGATCCCGCCGACCTTAAGCCGCGCGCCCCGGTCGTTACCGTCATGGGCCACGTCGACCACGGCAAGACGTCGCTGCTCGACGCCATCCGTCACACCGGCGTCGCTGCCGGCGAGGCGGGCGGCATTACGCAGGCCATCGGCGCTTCGCAGGTCATGATCAACGACCGCAAGATCACCTTTATCGATACCCCGGGTCACGCCACCTTTACGGCTATGCGTGCCCGTGGTGCCAAGGTGACCGACATCGTCATTCTGATCGTCGCCGCCGACGACGGCGTCATGCCCCAGACCGTCGAGTCAATCAACCACGCCAAGGCCGCCGGCGTACCCATCGTCGTCGCCGTCAACAAGATCGATAAGCCGGGCGCCAACCCCGACCGTGTGCGTCAGGAGCTCACCGAGTACGGAGTCATCCCCGAGGAGTGGGGCGGACAGAACATGTTCGTCAACATCTCGGCCAAGCAGAAGATCGGTATCGACGACCTTCTGGAGACCGTGCTGCTCCAGGCCGACGTGCTCGAGCTCAAGGCCAACCCGGACACCTTTGCCTCCGGCAACGTCCTCGAGGCCAAGCTCGACAAGGGTCGCGGCTCGGTCGCTACCGTGCTGGTGACCCGCGGTACCTTGCACGTGGGCGATACGCTGGTCGCCGGCCTTACCTACGGCCGCGTTCGCGCCATGCTCGACCCCAAGGGCCGCGCCGTCACCGAGGCCGGTCCCTCCGACGCCGTCGAGATCTTGGGCCTGCAGTCCGTGCCCAACGCCGGCGACGAGTTCCGCGTGTTCGAGGACGAGCGCGAGGCGCGCGCCCTGGCCGATGAGCGCTCGCTCAAGGCCCGTATCGAGGAGCAGAGCCGCGTCAAGCACGTCACGCTCGAGAACCTCTTCGAGACCATTGCCGACGCCGAGGTCAAGGAGCTCAACCTGATCATCAAGGCCGACGTCCAGGGCTCCATCGAGGCTCTTCAGGATTCGCTCGACAAGATGGACCAGTCCGAGGTGCGCATCAACACGATTCACTCCGCGGTCGGCGCCATCAACGAGACCGACGTCGTCCTGGCCGACGCCTCCAACGCCATCATCATCGGCTTTGGCGTCCGTCCCGACGGCAAGGCCCGCTCCGCCGCCGAGCGCGAGGGCGTCGAGATCCGTTGCTACGACGTCATCTACAAGTGCCTCGAGGACCTCGACGCTGCCCGCATCGGTATGCTCAAGCCCACCGAGGTCGAGGTCTCCACGGGTACTGCGACCGTCCTGGATACCTTCAAGGTGCCCAAGGTTGGTATCGCCGCCGGTGTCCGCGTCGAAGAGGGCGAGATCGCCGCGACCGATTCTGTGCGCCTGGTGCGCGACGGCATCGTGGTCTTCAACGGTAAAATCGCCTCGATGCGCCACTACAAGGACGAGGCCAAGAGCCTCAAGAGCGGCTCCGAGGGCGGTATTGGCCTGGAGAACTTCCAGGACATCAAGCCTGGCGACACCATTGAGGGCTACCGCATCGACCAGGTTGCCCGTACCGAGTAGGGGGTAGCGCTATGAAGCAAACGCAGGCAACCCGCCGTTTGGGCGAGCAGCTTCGCGAGAAGCTCGGTTATATCCTGCTCTTTGAGGTTTCCGATCCGCGTCTCGACCTGGTCACCCTGACCGCGGTCGAGGTCGCGGTGGACCGTTCGTTCGCGCGCGTGTACGTGTCGTGCGACGCGAGCCGCTACGAGGAGGTCATGGAGGCGCTCGCCAGCGCCAAGGGCCGCATTCGTAGCCTGTTGGCCCGCTCGCTCGATTGGCGCGTCACGCCCGAGCTCGATTTTCGCATCGATCGCTCGACCGATGAGGCCGAGCGCATCACGCGTGCGCTGGAAAACGTTCCCGCCACGCTTGCGATCGAAAAGGACGAGGACGGCTATCCAATAGCGGATGCCGCCCAGGAGGCAGCTTTAGATGAGTAATTCCGCCGACCTCGCATCGTGCGAGTCTGCAGATATTCAGCGACGCATCCTCGAGCTCATCGAGGGTGCGTCCTCCATTGCGATTTCGGGACATACGTCTCCCGATGGTGACGCCCTGGGCTCCGTGCTGGGTCTGGGCTTATCGCTTATGAAGTTTTTCCCCAACAAGGACATTGCCCTGCTGCTGGCAGACGATGACCCGGTTCCGCGCATCTACCGCTTTATGGAGGGCGCTGACCGTCTGGTGCCGGCATCTGCGTATACCGGCAATCCGGACCTGTTCATCTCTGTGGACGTGCCGGTCGTCGAGCGTCTGAATGACTCCGCCGAGGTGCTCCGCCGCTCGTCGCATGTGGTGTGCTTCGATCATCATCCGGCGCGTGAGGAATTTGCCGAGCTGAGCCTGAGGTGCGTCGGCGCCGCGGCCTGCGCCATGATCATCGACCGCTTTTTGGACAATTGCGGCATTGTGGCTCGCGATGGTGTCGCGACCTGCCTGCTGTGCGGCCTGGTGACCGATACCGGTCGTTTTCAGTACCAAAACGCCGATGCCGCTGCGTTCCATGCCGCCTCGCGCCTGGTCGCGCACGGTGCCGATCCGGCGCGCGTTGCGCTCGAGGTCTACCAGAGCATGCGCGTAGAGTTCTTGCATCTCAAGTCCATCGTTATGGGCCGCATCAAGACCGTGGCGCACGGTCGCGTGGCATATAGTTATGCGTACCAGAGCGACCTTGAGGCCTGCGGCGTCACTTCGGATGAGTGCGACGGCCTGGTCGATGTGGTGCGTTCGGTGATGGGCGTTGAGGTCTGTCTGTTTCTAAAGGGCATCGACGGCGATACCAAGGTACGCGGTAACCTGCGCTCCAAGGGTGACCTCGATGTGTCCGAGATCGCTGCCAACTTTGGCGGTGGCGGGCATCATGCCGCCGCCGGCTTTTCCAACAACGGAACGATTCGCGAGACGCTCGCCGTGGCACTTCCCATGCTGGCCGAGCTGGTGGGGGAGGATCCCGCTTCGGTGACCGTCGAGCTCTAACTTATTGGATGGTACATGGCTCGTCGAACGCCTTCTCAATTGAATATGCTGCTCGCCGTCGATAAGCCGGTGGGCTGCACGTCCCATGACGTGGTCTCGCAATGCCGACGCGCCCTCCATGAGCGGCGCGTCGGCCATGCCGGTACGCTCGACCCCATGGCATCGGGTGTCATGGTTGTGGGCGTGGGTCAGGCCACCCGTTTGCTGGGTATGCTCACGCTCGATACGAAAAACTACGTCGCCGACATTTCGTTTGGCGCCGAGACCAATACCGATGATGCGGAGGGCGAGGCGGTCCGCACGGTGGCTGTTGCCAACGAGCTCCGCGATCCTGCCTATGCTCGTGAGCGCTTGGCCGCCATGCTGGGCCCGCAGATGCAGGTGCCGCCGGCGTTTTCTGCTATCTCGGTCAATGGCGTTCGCGCCTACAAGTCTGCTCGCGAGGGCAATGCGGTGGACCTACCTCCGCGCCCCGTCGAGGTCTATGCCGCCGACCTGATCGCCGTGGGCGGCGAAGGTGATACGTGTGTGTGGACCGTGGCGTTCTCGGTGAGCAAGGGCACCTATATCCGTGCGCTCGCTCGCGACCTGGGCCGCGCTTGCGATAGCGCCGCGCATATTTCCGCGCTGCGCCGCATGGCTTCCGGTGTTGTTTCCATTGGCGCTTGTCATGCGGCCGAGGAGCTTTCTCCCGAGTCCGCGGCTGGCTTTGCCCTGGATCCCATTGCGGCCCTGGGCGCCACACGTGTTGACTTGCCGGGCAATCTTGCCGACGACCTGCTCTGCGGCCGACGCATTCCCGTTGAGCGTGCGCTTGCCGATTTCGATTCCTCGAAGGCGCCGTTTGCGTTGGTGCTCGATGGGGGACTCAAGGCGCTCGCCCGCATTGAGGGCGGCCGCTTTGTCATGGAGCACGTGTTTCCGCAGGCAATCGGCGGTGTTCGATGATGTTGTCCGCTCGCGAGCTCGCGCGTGTCTTTTTCGCGGGCGAGTCGGACGAGGCTCGCATCGTTGCTGCCGATACGTTTGATGAGTGTGAGCACTTGGGTGCCGCTTCAATCGCCATTGGCGTGTTCGACGGCGTTCACCGTGGACACCAGGAACTCATCGAAGCGCTTGTCCGTGATGCCCGTGCCCATGGCTGTAAGGCGGTCGTGGTTACCTTCGATCCCGACCCGGACGTTGTGGTGAGCCCTTCGCCCGCTCAAAAATTGATGACGACGGCCGACCGTCTGCATGCCTTGGCTCAAACCGGGGTCGATGCGGTGGTGGCCGTTCCCTTTACGCCTGAGGTTGCGGCACTCGACCATGTCGGTTTTCTCGCACTGCTGTCACGCGTAGTCGACATTCGCTCGATTCGCGTTGGCAGTGACTTTAGGCTGGGTCGTGGCGGTGCTTCTGGTGTTGCCGAGATGCGCTCCTGGGGTTCCGAGCACGGCGTTGACGTGTATGGTCACGACCTGCTTTGTGAGGGCGGTGAGGCCATTTGCGCCACCCGCATTCGTCATGAGCTGGGACAGGGCCATGTGGAGCTTGCTGCTGGGTTACTCGGCCGTCCGTATATGGTGCGTGGCGGTGTTATTCGCGGCCGTCACGAGGGTTCTGGCATGGGCTTTCCCACGGCAAACTTGCAGGTTCCCGACGGCATTCAGGTGCCAGCCGATGGCGTGTATGAGGGTCTGGTGCTGGTCGATGACACCGCGTGGCCCGCTGCCGTGAACGTCGGCCTGCCGCCAACGTATGCTGACGATGCGGCATCTGCGCATCTCGAGGCTAATTTAATTGGTTATACGGGCGACCTGTACGGCGCTTCCGTTTCGCTGGCGTTTACGCGCTGGCTGCGTCCCTCGCGTGTGTTCGATTCGCTGGATGAGTTGATCGCGACCGTCGAGGGTAATATCGAAGATATTCGTCACAACTTGGGCGATCAGGGGGTGAGCATCCGTGATTAGCGATGAGGAAAAAGACCAGGTACGCGCCGCGTCTGACCTGGTTGCCATCGTGCAGGAAACGGTCGAGCTCAAGCCTCGCGGCCATGAGTTTTGGGGATGCTGCCCCTTCCATGGCGAGAAGACGCCGTCCTTCCACATTATCCCCGCCACGCAGGTGTGGCATTGCTTTGGCTGCGGCGAGGGTGGCGACGTTTTCACGTATATCATGAAGCGCGAGAACCTGAGCTTTCCCGAGTCAATCCGTTACTTGGCCGATCGCGCGGGTATTGAGCTGCATGACACCGGAGATCGCCGCGAGCGCGGCACCAAGCGTGCCCGCATCTACGATCTGTGCGCCGAGACCGCCCAGTTCTACCACACCATGCTCATGCGCGGTAAGGACGGCCGTCCGCGCGAGTACTTTGCCAGCCGCGGCATGGGCGGCGACGTCTGCCGCCGCTACTGCCTGGGCTTTGCACCGGGCCGTAACGCGCTGGTGTCGCACCTGTCCCAGGCGGGTTTTACCCCGCAGGAGATGATCGACGCCAACGTTGCCGTGAGCCGCGGGCGCGGGCAGCTTGCCGACCGCTTTTACGACCGCGTGATGTTCCCCATCTTTGACGAGCAGGGTCACAACATTGCCTTTGGCGGTCGCATTATGGGCGACGGCCAGCCTAAGTACCTCAACACCGCCGAGACGAGCGTGTTCCATAAAAAGCGAAACCTCTACGGCTTTAATTGGGCCAAGGAGTTTATCGTCGCGCAGGATACCGCCATCGTGGTGGAGGGCTATACCGATTGCATCGCCTGTTGGGAGGCGGGGATTAAAAACGTTGTCGCCACACTGGGCACCGCCCTCACGGAGCATCACGTCAAGACGCTTACTCGCTTTGCTAAGCGCATCGTGTATATGTTTGACGGTGATGCCGCCGGTCAAAAGGCCGCCCGTCGCGCGATTCAGTTTATCGAGCAGGATTCCATGGACCTGCGCTGCGTGGTGCTCCCCGATGGCAACGACCCCATGGAGTTCATCACCGCGCATGGTGGCGAGGCATTGCAGGCGCGTATCGACGCTGCCGAGCCCCTCATGGACTTTGTCTACCGTTCGCTGCAGGAGTCGAGCGACATCACCACGCCGGGCGGTCGCGCCAAGGCGCTGGAAGATGCTCTGACGCTCATCTATCCGCTTCGTGACAGCTATATGATCGATACGTACTTTATCCAGATTGCCGATCTGCTGGGTTTGGATCTGGAGACGGTGCGCGCGAGTTCGGGTCGCGTGTTTCGCGATGTCGCTAAGCGAGAAGATGCGGAACGACGTCGTGAGCAGAACTATGAGCGCCAGCGGGCGCAGGCCGAGCGCTTTGGTAGCGCGGGCGGTCGGGCGTCGGGTTCTCGCGATGCCGGTCGCGGTGCTTGGGCATCGGGCGCGACGCCGCCGGTTTCCGCGCCGGTCGAAGAAGAGCCGTACGACTACGTCCCGCTCGATGCCTACGGTGCCGCGCCCGTGGATGTCGTCGATGACCTGCCGCCGATCGACGTGCCTGATGGTGTGGGCGCTGTTCCCGTGGCTGATGGTTCGGGCGCACCGGCTGCGGCGACGCCAATGGTTCTTACCGATCTTGAGCGCAAGTCTTTGGCGGGGGAGCGCGAGCTGTTGACGATGCTTACGAGCTACCCCGACCTGTTCCGCACGTATGCCGACCGCATCTGCTCCATCGAGTGGGTTGACCCACGTCACGAGTCCATCGCATGGGCCGTTCTGGCAACGCCGCCGGGAACCGATCCTGCAGCCTGCATGGATGCGGCGCGCTCGGTGTGTCCCGAGGCGGCAACGCTTGTGAGTGCCGGGCGCATCTCGGCGACGAGCAAACACCCTACCGAGACGAACATCGTGTTTATGCTCGATACGCTCGAGCTCTACACCATCAAGCGCCGCATGCGTGCCGCACAGGCCAAGCTGCGTCAGGACCGTTCGCTCGATGGTGAGGCCCGTCGCGCGCTGACCGTGCAGGCCGCGCAGGATTCGCAGCGTCAACGCGAACTGCAAAAGTCGATCGGCGGCGTGGCGGACCCGTTCCGTTTGATCGGTCTGGAGGCCGCAGGCACCGAACAGGCCTAGATGTTGTGGTCAACCAGCGTATTCTCGCCTATATCCAGTCCTCTTTTTGGGTATAGACGTCTATGTGTGTGCTAAAGTAATGAGTCCTGTGGACTATGAAGGGAGAATCTGTGCCAAAAAAGACTGAGAGCACGGGTACTGGGCTGGAATCCTACGTTGCAAAGCTCATGGGCAACGGCTCAAACAGGACTTCGGTAACCGAGGACGAGATTCAGGTCGCCCTGAAGGATATCGATGTTTCTGACGAGCAGCTCACTGCGGTGTATTCCGCGCTGCGCAACAGCGGCATCCAGATTATCTCCGCGAGCGGTAACGACGACGCCCCCATGGACGTCGACGATGACAATACCGATTCTGATACCGACGATTTCGATGACGACGACGAGCACGATTCCGGCTCGCTCGACGATCACGAGCTCAAGATGGCCCGCCAGGCCGACGCCGAGATGGGTTCTTCCAAGAGCAAGAAGAAGCGCACCGTGCGCACGTCTCGTTCGCGTTCGCGCGTGCGCGGCATCGATGCCTCCACGGTGATGCTGACCGGCGACCCGGTCCGTATGTACCTCAAGGAGATCGGCAAGGTCGACCTGTTGACCGCCTCCGAAGAGGTCGATCTGGCCATGAAGATTGAGGCCGGTCTTGAGGCCACCGAGAAGCTCGAGGCTGCCGATGCTGGTGAGCTCGAACTCACGCGTGCCGAGATGCGTCGTCTTACGCGCATTGAGAACGTGGGCCTCGAAGCCAAACAGGCGCTCATCAGTGCAAACCTGCGTCTGGTCGTCTCCATCGCCAAGCGCTATGTTGGTCGCGGCATGCTGTTCCTGGACCTGATTCAGGAGGGCAACCTCGGTCTGATCCGCGCCGTCGAGAAGTTCGACTACCAGAAGGGCTTTAAGTTCTCCACGTACGCCACGTGGTGGATCCGTCAGGCCATCACGCGCGCTATCGCCGACCAGGCCCGTACCATCCGTATTCCCGTGCACATGGTCGAGACCATCAACAAGCTCGTCCGCGTGCAGCGTCAGCTTCTCCAGGACCTGGGTCGCGACCCGACCCCCGAGGAGATCGGTGCCGAGATGGACATGAGTGCCGATCGCGTCCGCGAGATCCAGAAGATCTCGCAGGAGCCCGTGTCGCTCGAGACCCCCATCGGCGAGGAAGAGGATTCCCAACTGGGCGACTTTATCGAGGACTCCCAGGCCATCGTTCCGCCCGATGCCGCCAGCTTCTCCATGCTGCAGGAGCAGCTCACCCAGGTGCTCGATTCGCTTGCTGATCGTGAGCGCAAGGTTATCGAGCTGCGCTTTGGCCTTGTCGACGGTCATCCCCGCACGCTCGAGGAAGTCGGCCGCGAGTTTGGCGTCACGCGCGAGCGCATCCGCCAGATCGAGTCCAAGACCTTGGCGAAGCTCCGCCACCCGAGCCGCAGCAGCAAGCTCAAGGACTATATCGAAAGCTAGTCAAGCAAGAGGCGCCTTCAAGCACATCCGCTTGGGGGCGCCTTCATGTAGTCGTTGGGGACGTTCTTGAATGACTAGTCGTTTAAGAACGTCCCCAATGATTAGGTCGGAAAATTTCTTAAAAAAGTTCTTGCCCTGAGCTGATTCGTCCGTATAATAAACTTCGTTGCTTGAGAGCACGCACCTATTCCTCGGTAGCTCAATGGTAGAGCACGCGGCTGTTAACCGCGCTGTTGTAGGTTCGAGTCCTACCCGGGGAGCCAGGTTGTAAAACCCGTCGCTTATGCGGCGGGTTTTTTCATGCCGCGATCGCCGTTCGCGAACGTTACCATATCAACATTTCGTGTCGAGGATGTAATCCCGAGGCCCGCCACCTCAACATGCCGCGGTCGTTGTAGAATATTGCAATGATTGCTCCCACGACATGGTGCCGCGAGCACCAAGAAAAGGAGATTCTTGTGTCTGAGACCATTAACGGCAGCCTGAGCGTCTCGAACGACGTTATTGCCGATATTGCCGGTTATGCCGCGATGACGTGCTATGGCGTTGTCGGTATGGCTGAGCAGCTCCAGGGCGCCGAGAGCGTGCGCCTGCTTGCCGGTCAGCGCCTCCGCAAGGGCGTGCTTGTCTCCGCCGACGAGAACGGCCTTACGGTCGATCTTCACGTCGTGCTCGAGAACGGCGTCAACATGAAGTCCGTCTGCCACAATCTTTCGAGCTCCGTTGCCTTCACCCTGCAGGAGATCGCCCAGATCGATCCCACCAGCCTTAAGATCGGCATCCATATCGACGCGCTCAAGAGCCGTCTGAACTAGCATCCGAAAACGGAGATTCAAATACCCATGATTGCAAAGACCATTCGCACCTGTTTTCCGATCGCTGCGGCTGCCGTTTCCGACAAGGCCGAGGAGATCAACAAGCTCAACGTCTTCCCCGTACCCGACGGCGACACCGGTACCAACATGTCGCTCACGCTCGCCTCGGTGACCAAGGAGCTCTCCGCCCTTCCTGCCGACGCCGACATGGAAGCCATCGCCGCCGCCATCACCCACGGCTCCCTGATGGGTGCCCGCGGCAACTCCGGTGTCATCACCTCGCAGATCCTGCGCGGCGTGGCCGAGGGTCTCGTCTCTGCCGATGAGCCCATCACGTCCGCCAACATCGCCTTTGCGTTCCGTCGTGCCGTCAAGGTCGCCTTCCAGGCCGTCCGCAAGCCCATCGAGGGCACGATTCTCACGGTGCTGCGCGATGTCTCGACCAAGGCCGACGAGTGCGAGAAGAAGAAGTTCTCGGCCGAGGACGCGCTCGACGCCATCGTCGTCGAGGCATATCAGTCCGTTGCTCGCACGCCCGACCTGCTGCCCGTCCTCAAGGAGAACGGCGTGGTTGACTCCGGCGCCTTCGGCTTTGCTATTTTCCTTGAGAACTTTGTTGCCGCCGCGCTTGGCCGCAGCACCGTTGTCGAGGATTTCTCCGCCACGTTTGATTCCGCTGGCTCTGCCCGCGACGCGGCCCTTGGTCGCGTTGAGATCGAGGCCAACGACGATTGGGAGGGCTCGGAGTTCCGCTACTGCAACGAGTTCCTGTTTAAGGCCGACACCCCGTTTGACGAGGACGAGTGCCTTAAGTTCTTGGGTTCCATGGGCGACTGCGAGCTACTCGTGGGCGCCTATCCCGACTACAAGATCCATGTGCACTCCAACACCCCCAACCTGGTGCTCGAGCACATGCTGCAGCTCGGTCAGATCTATGAGGTCTTTATCCACAACATGGAGATGGAGGCCCACGACCGTACCGCCAAGATTCACGAGGACCAGGAAAAGGCCTCCGAGCCCGCCAAGGCGCTGGGCTTTGTCGCCGTTGCCGCCGGTTCCGGCGAGGCCGACATCCTCAAGTCCCTCGGCGTCGACGTGATCGTGTCGGGTGGTCAGACCATGAACCCCTCGACTGCAGACCTGCTGGGCGCCGTTGACCAGGTCAACGCGACCTCGGTCATCATCCTGCCCAATAACGGCAACATCCGCATGGCTGCCGAGGCCGCAGCCTCTGCCTGCACCGATAAAAAGGTTGCAGTCGTTCCCACCAAGACCGTCCCGCAGGCCTTCTCTGCGCTGTTCGCGGTCCTGCCCGATTCCGAGCTCGAGGATGCTGTTGCCGCTATGGTCGACGCCATCAGCGAGGTCCGCGATGGCGAGGTCACCCGCGCCGTGCGCGACTCCAGTGCCTCCGACGGCTCGCCGATTCACTCCGGTGACGTCATGGGCATCATTGCCGGCTCCATCGATGTGGTCGGCTCTGACGTGAAGCAGGTCACGCTCGATTGCATCAACCGTATGCAGGAGGAAGAGGAGGGCGACGCGCTGACGATTCTGGCCGGCGAGGAACTGTCCGATGAGGCCTTCCAGGAGATCGTCAACGCCATTGAGGAGGCTCAGCCCGATCTGGAGGTCGACGCCCATCGTGGCGAGCAGCCGCTCTATCCCGTGATCTTCTCGATCGAGTAGGCAACTGCCCATGTCCGAGCTGTGCTCCGTGCCGCGCGTCTCGGAGCGCTTTGCCCAGAGCAATGCGCTCGACGAGGATATCGCGCGACTCAAATATGTTTCGGGTAAACGTGAGGAGGCCCTTCGCCGTCTGGGAATTCGGACGGTGGGGGATCTCCTTCTCCATATCCCTCATCGATACCTCGACTTTACCCGCTCGTGGTCCATCGAGATGGCGCCCATCGGCACCGTTTGCACGATTGTCGCCACGGTCGACCGTATCGTCCAAAAGCAGCCGCGTCCGCGCATGCAGGTTACCGAAGTCTCACTCGTTGACGAGACGGGTGTGCTTCAGGTCGCCTTTTTCCGCCAGCCCTGGATTGCCCAGCAGCTTAAGCAGGGCGACCGCCTGGCCGTGATGGGCAAGGTCGAGTTTGCCTACGGCTTTAAGCAGATGGCCTCGCCGCATTTTGAAAAGCTTGAGGACGGTCGTGCCGCGGGTACCATTTTGCCGGTCCACTACGTAAGTGACGGCGTGAGCCAGGCATGGATGCGTCGCATCGTGAGCGGTGCTCTTGAGCTCGTCGGCAATCCCTTCGATCCCATCCCGGCACCACTGCGCGCAAAGCGCAAACTCATGAGCAGTGCCCGTGCGCTTCGTTCGATTCACTTTCCCTCGAGTATGGCCGAGCGCGACATTGCGCGCCGCCGTTTGGCCTACGAGGAGTGCCTGTACCTGCAGCTCGCGCTGCGTCTGCGCAACGACGGCGGCCTGGTCGATGTGGTTCCCTATGCCCACACCGCGGGCGAGCACCTGGCCGCGCTCAAGCAAGCCTTGCCGTTTTCGCTGAGCGACGAGCAGGAGGCCGCGTTCCAAGACATTCTGCACGACATGTGCGATGGCGGGCGCGTGATGAACCGTCTGCTGCTGGGCGATGTCGGTACCGGCAAGACCGCCGTTGCCGCCTGCGCGCTGGCTGTGGCTGCCGATAGCGGCACGCAGGCCTGCGTTATGGCGCCCACGGGCGTGTTGGCGCGCCAATATGCCGATAAGACCGGCCCTCTGCTCTCGCAGGCCGGCATGTCCTGGGCGCTTCTGACAGGTGCCACGCCGGCCGCAGAGCGCGAGCGCATCCATGCACAGCTGGAATCGGGCGAGCTTGATGTGCTCTTTGGCACCCACGCGGTCCTTTCGGATGACGTTACGTTCAAGCATCTGTCGCTCGTGGTCATCGATGAGCAGCACCGGTTTGGCGTCGGCCAACGCAACGCCCTGCGCGCGAAGGGCCCCGGTGCCGATCTGCTCGTTATGACGGCAACGCCCATCCCGCGTACGCTGGCGCTTTCGGTCTACGGCGATCTGGATACGAGCATCATCCGCCACCGGCCTGTTCCGGGTGCCGGTGTGACGACGTGTGTTCTCACCGAGTCGAGCCGTGACCTCGCCTATGGAGTCATCCGCGAGGCACATGACAAGGGTCAGCAGGCCTACGTGATTTGCCCGCTCGTGGAGCCGAGTGACTCGGCCGATGAGCTGGAAGACGTGCCCGGTATTGCCCGCGACGATGAGGGCCGCGTAACCGTCCCCGTGCCGCTGCACGATACGGCGACCGAGCTCGATCGCCTGCGTTTGGCGTTGCCGGGTCTTGCCATCGAGCGCCTTCACGGCCGTATGCCAGCGGGGGAGAAGGACCAGGTTATCGATGCCTTTAAGCGTGGCGAGATTGACGTGCTCGTCTCGACTACGGTGGTCGAGGTGGGCGTCGACGTGCCCAACGCCACCGTCATGGTCATCGAGAACGGCGAGCGCTTTGGTTTGGCTGCCCTGCACCAGCTGCGCGGTCGCGTGGGCCGTGGCAGCGTGTCGGGCACGTGCCTGGTCATGACACACTCCAAGGGCAACGGCGGCGCATCGGCGGCACAAGACCGTCTCCAGTCGCTCGAAAAGACCTCGGACGGCTTTACGCTCGCCCAGATGGACCTGCGCCTGCGCCATGAAGGCGAGATCCTGGGTTATCGCCAGCATGGTGGTGTGACCCTGCGCTTTGTCGACCTGGACGCCGACGAGGAGCTGATCGAGTGGGCCCATTTGGACGCGGTCGAGCTCTTGCGGTATGCTTGCAACCTTGACTCTGTGGCGACGCGTCCCTTGCGCGACGCGGTCGCCATGCGTTATCGACATATCTTTAAGGAGGTCAGCGGAGGATGAGAATCATCGGCGGCGAATGGCGCGGTCGTAAGATCGAGGAGCCCCGTGGTCGCGATGTCACCCGCCCCACGACTGATCGCGTGCGCGAGGCGTGCGCATCTATGGTCATGTCGGCATTCGATTTCGATTTGGACGAGGTTCGTGTGTTGGACGCCTTTGGCGGCTCCGGTGCCTTAGGGTTAGAGATGCTCTCTCGTGGGGCCCGCTCGCTCACGACGTTTGAGATCGATCGCAACGCCGCGCGGCTCATTACCAAGAATATCGAGTCGCTCTGCCGTGACCGTGCGCGTTGGCGCGTGGTCACGGGCGACATGCTGACGAGTGCCTCACGCGGTCGTGTACCGGGCGGCCCCTTTGATCTGGTCCTGCTCGACCCGCCCTATGCTTTTGGTGCCGAGCCGGTCGAGGAACTGCTGCAGAATCTGGCCCAGCAGGGTCTGCTTGCGTCTGGCGCTTACGCCCTGTTTGAGCATGCCGCCGCCGATGCGGGCGCGCATCCGGCAGACTTTGAGACTGTACGTGAGAAGCGCTACGGCATTACCTCGGTCGACCTGCTCCGTTGGGTCGGCGATAGCAAGGACGGCGGCACTGATGCTAACGAAAATGACGAGGCAGTATCCCCGGAGGACGCCCATGAGTGACACGATTAATCGCGTGATCGTCCCGGGCACCTTCGATCCCATCACGTTTGGCCATATCGATGTGATCCGCCGCGCCCGCCGCATCTTTCCCAGCGTGATCGTCGCTGTTGCCGAGTCGCAGGGTAAAAACGGTGTGGGCACCACGTTTATGCTCGATGAGCGCGTGGCGCTGGCCCGCGAGGCGCTCGGTGATATCGACGGCGTCGAGGTCCTGCCCTTTACCGGCCTCTTGGTCGACTTCGCTCGTGAGCAGGGGGCGGGGGCCGTGGTCAAGGGTCTGCGCGCCATGACCGACTTTGAGTATGAGCTGCAGCAGGCCGACCTTAACTATCGCCTGGATAGCGAGCTGGAGTCCATCTTTGTCATGAGTGCGCCGCAGTACGGCTATATCTCGAGCTCGGTCGTTCGCCAGATCGCCTCGCTCGGCAGTGACGTATCGACGTTTGTCCCGTCCAACGTGGTCGAAGCGCTCAAACATCGCTTTTCGTGACGTTTCTTATTGCCTGGTGGCATGTGGTAAACTAGCACGATGATATGTTACCTATGAAAGGAGACCGGATGCCGGGCGAGAATTTTCCTGGCGATAGGATCGTCAGCTTGGTCGATGAGCTCGAAGGGCTGATCGAGGAAGCCAAGCCGCCTTTCGGCAAGAACGCTCAGTTCAAGGTCATCGACGCCGACGTGTTCTTCAACATCCTCGACGAGATCCGCATGAGCTATCCCGAGGAGTGGCAGAAGTCCCGCCGTATCCTTAAGGAGCGCGAGGAGCTTATGGCTTCCGCCGCCGCTCAGGCCGATTCCATCATCGCCGACGCTCAGCAGCAGGCCCTCACCATTGCCGGTGAGCAGGAGATCGTCCGCCTTGCGCAGCAGCAGGCCGACGACATCCGCGATCGTGCCCAGCAGTACGAGCGCGAGACGCGTTATGCTGCCGAGGACTACGCAGAGCAGGTCTTTACGCACTTGGAGGAGAACCTCAAGAGCCTGACCGGCACCGTTACCCGTTGCCGTCAGCAGCTCAACGAGGGTGCCGCCCAGCAGAATGGTCAGTGGTAATGGCTGAGTTCCCGAGCGTTACCGTCGATCTTTCCGAGCAGCTCGAGTTTCCTGGAGATTCGTATCCGCTGACCGGTAAGGTCGATGTCGCCACCTACACGGTGGGCGAGAAGGAGTACCAGCTACAGGACGGCATCGACTACGACGTTGTCTTTACCAATGCCGGTACCGGTGTCTTGCTCACGGGCATGGTTCGCGCGCACGCCACCGGCGAGTGCGACCGTTGCCTGGAGCCCGCCTCGTTTGATATCGCCGGCGAGATCGAGGAGTTTTATCTCTTTGAGGTGCCCGAGGATCCCGAGGCCTACGAGGACGGCTATGAGCTTCTGGGTGAGGACCGCATCATCGATCTGGGTGAGCCCATCAATGACGCGGTCGTTATGGACACGCCGTTTGTGGTGCTCTGCAAGCCCGATTGCCGCGGTCTGTGCCCCACTTGCGGTTGCAATCTCAACGTCGAGCAATGCGATTGCGCCGTCCAGGCAGAGGCAGAATGGGCCGCTGCCACGGAAAATCCATTTGCAGCATTGAAGAATCTCAAGCTCGATGAGTAAAACTGTGGTAGTATCGCTACTTGCGCGTAATCGCCACACTGGATAGTTCATAAGGAAGGTCACTATGCCCGTACCTAAACAAAAGCAGGGTCGTATCCGCACTCACACCCGTCGTTCCGCCAACATGAAGATCTCGGCTGCGGCTCAGTCCACGTGCCCCCGTTGCGGCGCTGTCAAGCTTCCGCACCACGTGTGCCCCAGCTGCGGTTTCTACAAGGACCGCGAGGTTATCGTTACCGAGTAACGGTATACTCTGGATGCGATGCCGTTCCAAATGGAACCACAATGGCCGGCTCAATGAGTCGGCCATTTTTGTATAAGGAGCATGTATATGAGTAACGTTCGCGTTTGTGTAGACGTTGTGGGCGGAGACGAGAAACCTCAGGTTGTTCTCGATGGTATCGAGGCTGCGCTTGCCGCCGATCCCGATATCGAGGTCTTGGCAGCTGGCCCCGCCGAAATCGTCAATCCCTTTGCCGCCTCCCATGCGCGCGTCGAGGCCCTGGAGGCACCCGACGTTATCGCCATGGATGACGATCCCATTCGCGCCGTGATGACCAAACGCAAGTCTTCGATCGTGCTGTCGTGCCGCGCCATCAAGAAGGGAAATGCGGACGCGTTCTTCTCTGCCGGTTCGACCGGTGCCATGACCGCCGCTGCCACCGCCTACGTGACGCCGTTTAGGTATCAGGCCGAAGGCAAAAAGCAGCCGGTGCGCCCCTGTCTGACCAATGCGCTGCCCAATCGCGCCGGCGGTCTGACGGTGCTGTGCGATATGGGCGCCAACCCCGATGTCGAGGTCGATGACATGGTGCGTTTTGCCCAGATGGGTAGCGCCTATGCCCGCGTCGTCCTGGGAATCGAGCATCCCCGCGTGGGCCTGCTTGCCAACGGCACCGAGGACGAGAAGGGCTCCAACTTTACCAAGGCCTGCTTCCCGGCCATGAAAGCCGCCGTTCCCGGCTTTGTTGGTAACTGCGAGGGAACGGACATCACCTCAGGTAACTTCGATGTCGTCGTTGCCGATGGCATGTCGGGCAATATTGCGCTCAAGGCCACCGAGGGCGCTGCCAAGTTTTTGCTGCAGGAGCTCAAGGGTGTCTTTATGTCTTCGCTCGGCACCAAGATTGCCGCGCTGCTCATCAAAAAGCAAATGCGCGAGATTAAAGCCAAACTTTCGGGCGACGCCAAGGGCGGCGCGATTCTTTTGGGCCTGCGCGGCGTGGTCCTGATCGGCCATGGTGCCACCTCGGTTGAGGCTGTCAAAAACGGTACGCTCGCGGCGGCCGAAGCCGTGCGCGCCGGGCTGGTCGAGAATGTCGCCAACTCTATGGACGGTATCGTTTTATAAGAGCGAGTTAGAGCGCTGTTATGTGCTTCGCGGTGCACGTCGTGGGGTAGAATCAGAACCGTGTCTTGGTACCGCCCGGGCGGTACCATTCTTTTGGTATTCATGCACTATGAGAGGAAGCGCTATGGACCGCTCCGAAATCTTCGACAAGATCGCCGAGGTCGCTGCTGACGTTCTGGGCGTCGATGTTGCCGAAATTAGCGAGGAGACCACCTTTGACGACCTCGATGCCAACTCGCTCGAGCGCCTGCAGCTGGTTACGGCTATCGAGGACGAGTTCAACCTCGAGATCGATGACGAGACCCTGCTCTCGCTCAACTCTGTCGCCGACGCCGTCGACGCTATCGAAGCTGCCAAGGAGGCCTAAGTCTTGGCTTTATCCGACCGACTTACGCGCGCCCAGGAAATCCTGGGCCACGAGTTCAACAATAAGGTGCTGCTGCGCGCGGCGCTTACGCATCCCTCGGCAGTCGAGGGCCAGCCGGTTTCTGCCAGCTATGAGCGCCTTGAGTTCTTGGGCGATTCCATTTTGGGCGCTGTGGTCGCACGCTCCCTGTTTGAGTCCTATCCGGAGTTTGACGAGGGCAAGCTCACGCGCTTGAAGGTGTCGCTTGTCTCGGGCGCTACGCTGTCCGAGGTTTCTCACGAGCTGGGCATCGACGACATCATCATCTTTGGTGCCTCCGAGACCGGTACCGGTGCGCGCGGCCTGCATTCGGCCCTCGAGAACGTCTATGAGTCGCTCGTGGGCGCGCTGTACCTGGATGCCGGCTGGGACGTTGCGGCGGAGTTCATTCACCGTACGCTTAAGCCGCATTTGGCTTCCGAGCGTGCCGAGCATCCTGCGAACCCCAAGTCGTTTTTGCAGGAGTGCGTGCAAGCCGACGGTCACGAACCTCCGGCGTACAAGCTCGTTGGCTCCGAGGGCCCGGCGCATGCGCCCACCTTTACCGCTGTGGTTTTGATCGATGGTATTCGCCAAGGTCGCGGCTCCGGCTCCTCAAAGAAGGAAGCCGAGGGAGCCGCCGCGCTCGAAGCGCTCGACCGCATGGGTTACACCACCAACGGCGTGATTCTGAACAAGAAGCACGTGTAAGCGAGGAACCGTGTATCTCAAGTCCCTCACGCTCAAAGGGTTCAAGTCGTTTGCCGACCGCGCCCATATGACGTTTGAGCCGGGTCTGACCGTCATCGTCGGTCCCAACGGCTCGGGAAAATCGAACATCTCCGACTCGATTCTGTGGGTCCTGGGCGAGCAGAGCGCCAAGCAGCTGCGCGGCCAGGCCATGGAGGATGTCATCTTCTCGGGCTCGTCGGCTCGCAAGCCGGTGGGTGTCGCCGAGGTCACGCTGGTGCTCGATAATTCGGATCATATGCTGCCCGTCGATTTTGACGAGGTCGCCATCACCCGTCGCATGTATCGCTCGGGCGAAAGCGAGTACCTCATCAATTCGAGCCCGTGCCGCCTGATGGACATTCAGGACATCCTGCACGATTCCGGCCTAGGCAAGGATACGCATTCCATCATCAGCCAGGGCAAGCTCGACGCCATTTTGCAGAGCCGCCCCGAGGAGCGCCGCGCCCTCATCGAGGAGGCCGCCGGCATCTCCAAGCACAAGCGCCGCAAGGAGCGTGCGCTCAAAAAGATTAAGTCAATGGACGAGCACCTGACGCGTGCTCGCGACATCAATAAGGAAATCGCCCGTCAGCTGCGACCGTTGGAGCGTCAGGTCGATCGCGCGCGCAAGTACAAAGAGCTGTCCTCGCGCGCGAACGAGCTTACGCAGATGCTAGCCGTCGATGAGCTGCGTTCGCTGCAGTCGCAGTGGAACGACCTGGAGAGCCGCTCCAAGGAGGGCGCGGCCGAGCTGGAGCTTGCGCAGTACCGCATGGGCGAAAAGGAGCGTGAGCTCGAGAAGCTCCAGGTTATGCTCGAGGAAAAAGGCCTGTTTGTGGGCGACTTGGGCGAGCAGCGCCGCCATATGCAAGACGTGGTCGGCCGCATTAACTCCGACATGCGCCTGCTCGAGGAAAAGGGCCACAACATGGTGTCGCGCCTGTCTGACATGCGCGGGCAGATTTCGAGTTCCGAGCATCAGCGTCGTCGCGTGGTCGAGGAGCTCGAGGACGCGCGTGCGCAGCTTGAGGAAGTGACCGGCGCGCATATGCAGGCCCAGGAGGACGTTGACGCCGCTGGTCCTGCCGCCGCTGAGCTCCACGAGCGGCGCGTGGCGCTCGACAATCAGATTTCGCAGCTTACGCGTGAGCAACGCGATGTGCAGCGCGTGGCCGATAACGCCGCGCTCGAGCTCGCCAAGGTGAAGGATTCGCTTTCCAATGCCGAGGTCGAGGACAACATGTATGCCTCGCGCCTGGAGCAGATCGATGAACAGCTCGAGGAGGTCACGGCCTCGCTCGAGAGCCGTCGCGACCGCGCCGAGGAGCTTGAGGGCGCTCTTGAGGAAGCGCGCCGGGCTCAGGTCGATGCGCGTGAGGCCACCGAGACGGCACGCGCGGCCCTGAAGGACCTGCGTGCCCGCGAGAGCGAGGCGCGCAACAAGCTGTCCGAGGTGCGCTCGGAGCTTGCCAGCCAAAAGAAGTTTGATGCCCGCATGGCCGACAGCTCGCCGCTCGTGAGCCGTCTGGTGGGTGCGTTGGGCGACGATGTCTCGGGTCGTCTGGGCGACGTGCTCGAGGCCCCGCGCGAGCTTGAGGGCCTGGTGGAGCAGCTACTTGCCGGCGATATCGATGCCCTGTTATTTGATGACGCCGCCGCGCTTGAGCGTGCCGGTCGTGCGGCTCTGGACCAAAAGAAGGCCTCGGGTGAGGCGCTGCTGGTGGCGCGCGGCGTGAGCGGCTCTGCTGCCGCCGAGGGCGCTGCCGGTTCGCGTCTGGTCGATCGCCTTTCCGTGCGTGCCGGTTATGGCCCGATTGTCGAGGCGCTGCTCGGTGGCTATTACGTGGTCGATGACTTGGCTGCCGCGCTGGCTGCGCCTGTCGTTGACGGTGTGACCTATGTGACCCCCGATGGCGCCCGCGTAAGCTGTGGCGGCCTTGTGCGCGTGGGCCTCGATGCCGGCGAGGCGTCGGGTGCCCTGGAGCGCAAGCGTCGCATTCGCGAGCTGGAGGGCTTGGAGCCCGATTTGGCTGCCGTGTTTGAGCATGTGTCGGATCAGGTCGTCGAGGCCAATGCGGCCGTTGAGGAAGCGCGTGCCGCTGAGGGCGATGCCGCCGGCGAGATCGCCCGTCTTGAGGGCGAGCGCCGCTCGTTGCTCTCCGAGATCGGCCGCTTGGAGCAAAGCGCCAACAATGCCGAGGTCGAGCGCGTGCGCATCTCCAAGCGCCGCGAGCAGGCCTCCGAAGCCGTTCGCGCTGCGCGTCCGCGCGTTGACGAGCTCACCCGTTCGCGTGACGAGGCCCGCGCGCAGGCAAGCGATCTGGGCTTGCAGATTTCCGAGGCCAACGACGAACTCGACCGCGTTCGCCGTGACGATTCCGAGGCTGCCGGCAAGCTCGCCGACGCCAAGGTTCGCCTAGCCCAGACGAGCGAACGCCTGCGTTCGCTGAAGGGCCGCGTGCCCGACCTTGAGCATCGTCTTGAGGGCATCGACCGTCGTATCCGCGGAACACGCCAGGCCTCGCGCTCGCTCGAGCTGCTGCGCCTGCGCGTCGATCCCATGCACGAACGCTATTCTGCCCTGTTGGAACGCGCGTCGGATTGGGCAGCGCGCCTGCGTGACCAGGCCTCTCTGGAGGAGGCGGACTCCGCTTCGCTCAAGAAGACCATCGAGGATGCCAAGGCAGAGGTTGCCCGCGCTAAGGAGCGAGTCGATACCGCCTCCGCCACGCAAAACGAGTTCAAGGTCGCGCGTGGCAAGCTCGAGGTGCAGGTCGAGGCTGCCATCAAGGCCATTACCGCCGATGGCACGACGGTGCTCGAGGAAGCGCTCATGCTTCCTGCTCCTACCGACCGCGATGCCGCCGAGCGCGAACTCAACCAGCTTGTGCGCCAGATCAACAACCTTGGTCCCGTTAACCAAGTTGCCATGGAGGAGTACGAGCAGCTCAAGCGCCGCGCCGACTACATCGAGGAGCAGCTGGCCGATCTGGAGAGCGCGCGCAAGGCGCTCACCAAGATCACGGTGGCCATTGATCGCAAGATGCGCAAGGCGTTCCTGGTGACGTTTGAGAAGGTCGACGCGAACTTCCGCGAGATCTTCGCTATGCTCTTCCCGGGCGGCCAGGCTCATCTGGAGATGACCGATCCCGAGCATCCTGCCGAGACGGGTATCGAGGTCGTGGCGCAGCCGCGCGGCAAGCGCATCACCAAGATGATGCTCATGTCGGGCGGCGAGAAGAGTCTGACGGCGCTCGCCTTGCTCTTTGCCGTGTATCGCACGCGCACGGTGCCGTTCTATGTGCTGGACGAGGTCGAGGCGGCGCTCGATGACGCCAACTTGTCCAAGCTCATCGGCGCGCTCGATGTGTTGCGTTCCGATACGCAGCTCTTGGTTATCTCGCATCAGCGCCGTACTATGGAGGACGCTGACGTCCTCTATGGCGTCTCGATGCAAGCCGACGGCGTCAGTCGCGTCGTCTCGCAAAAACTCGATCGCGAAACCGGAAAGGTCGTGAATGCATAATGGGATTCTTCGATGCTCTCTCGCGCGGACTTGAGCGAAGCCGCGAGGCCCTCAACGAGGTCTTCTACTTTGGCGGTGAGGTCGACGAGGATTTTTGGGAGGACCTGGAGGACACCCTCGTCATGGGTGACATGGGCGCCGAGATCGCCATTCAGGTCTCCGATGACCTGCGCGATGCCGCGGCCAAGAAGAACCTCAAGACCGCTCCACAGCTTCGCCGTGCCCTGGCCGAGCAGCTTGAGCAGCACTTTGTGCCCATCGAGCGCGATCCGTTCTCCGATACGCCGAGCTGCGTGCTGTTTGTGGGCATTAACGGTGCCGGCAAGACCACGACGGTCGGTAAGATCGCGAGCGTCATGGCCTCCCGCGGCAAGAACGTCGTGATCGGTTCGGCCGATACCTTCCGCGCTGCCGCTATCGAGCAGCTCGATGTGTGGGGTCAGCGCGCTGGCGTCCCCGTCATCAAGCGCGACCGCGGCTCCGACCCGGCAAGTGTTTGCTACGACGTGCTCGACGAGGCCGACAAGCGCGGCAGTGACCTGGTGCTCATCGATACCGCCGGTCGTCTGCACACGAGCCCCGAGCTCATGCGCGAGCTTGCCAAGGTGGTCAATGTGACCCGTAAGCGCGCCGCCAATATGGCCGCCGGCCCCATGCCCGTCTATGTCGTGCTCGTGATCGATGCCGCAACGGGCCAAAACGGCCTCAACCAGGCGCTCGAGTTTAACGAGGCGCTGGGTCTGGACGGTATTATCATGACAAAGCTCGACGGCACGGCAAAGGGCGGTATCGCCATGGCCGTGGCCGAGAAGCTCAAGCTTCCCATCCTGCGCATCGGCGTGGGCGAGCAGGTCGATGACCTGCAGGAGTTCAATGCCAAAGATTTCTGCCGCGCCCTGGTGGGCGAGTCCAACTAAGGAGTAACCAGTGTTTGATTCCCTGAGCGATCGCCTCAACGACACATTTGACCGCCTGCGTGGCAAGGGTAAGCTGACCGAGGCCGACATTACCTCGGCCATGCGCGACATTCGCATGGCGCTGCTCGAGGCCGACGTCAACTTCAAGGTCGTCAAGGAGTTCGTCGCCAAGACCAAGGAGCGCTGCATGACCGCCGAGGTCATGGAGTCACTGTCGCCGGCGCAAAACGTCGTCAAGATCGTGCTCGACGAGCTCACCGAGATGCTCGGCTCCACCGAGAGCAAGCTCGTCTTTAGCAACCGCATTCCCAATGTCATCATGCTCGTGGGCCTGCAGGGCTCCGGTAAGACCACGGCGGCCGTAAAGCTGGCCTACCAGCTCAAGAAGCAGGGCCGCTCGCCGCTGCTCGCCGCGTGCGACGTCTACCGTCCCGCCGCTGCCGACCAGCTGGCCACACTCGGTGGAGAGATCGGCGTGCCGGTCTTCCGCGGCGACGGCGAGCACCCGGTCGATATCGCCAAGGGTGCCATCCAGGAGGCAGTCGACCACCTGCGCGATGTAGTCATCGTCGATACCGCCGGTCGTCTGCAGATCGACGAGCAGATGATGCAGGAGGCCGTGGATATCAAGAAGGCCGTCAAGCCCGATCAGGTGCTGATGGTCGTCGATGCCATGACCGGCCAGGATATCGTCAACGTCGTCTCGACCTTCGCCGAGCGCACCGACTTTGACGGCGTGATCATCTCCAAGCTCGACGGCGATGCCCGTGGCGGCGGCGCGCTTTCCGTGCGCCAGGTGACCGGCAAGCCCATCAAGTTTGTGAGCATGGGCGAGAAGCCCGATTCGCTGGAGCCGTTCTATCCCGACCGAATGGCCAAGCGAATCTTGGGCATGGGCGATGTTGTCGGCATCATCGAGAAGGCCCAGGAGGCGGCCGACGCCGAGCAGCTCGAGGCTGCCGAGCGTATGCTGCGCGAGGGCTTTACCATGAACGACATGCTCGACCAGATGAAGGCTGTCAAGAAGATGGGCGGCATGAAGGGCATCCTGGGTATGCTCCCCGGCGGCCAGCGCGCGCTCAACCAGATGGGCGGCAATTTGGACGAGGGCATCTTCGACAAGAACGAGGCCATCATCATGTCGATGACCAAGGAGGAGCGCCTGCGTCCCTCCATCATCAACGGCCAGCGCCGCGCCCGTATCGCCAAGGGCGCCGGCGTGACTCCCACCGAGGTCAATAGCCTTATGAAGCAGTGGGGCGAGATGAACAAGATGATGGGCCGCATGCGCTCGATGGCCAATCAGGCACAGGCCAGTGGCAAGAAGGGCAAGAAGGGTAAGAAGGGCAAAAAGATGCGCATGCCCAATATTCCCGGTCTGGATGCCATGGGCCTGGGCGGCATGGGCGGCCTGGGTACGGGCGGTCCTAAGTCCGATATGGACCTGCTGCGTCAGATGGAAGCGCAGATGCGCAATAAGAAGTAACGACTGGTTGAGTCGTGTATGGCGTAGGCCGCCTGGATGGTACTCCAGGCGGCCTACGCCGTTTGTTCGCAGGTTGTCGCACGCGCGGAAGCGTGTTGACGTCGAGGTGCTTGCCGCTAGTGGCAGCTGCAGCCCTCATGTCCGTCGTGGTCGTGATGGCCGTGGCAGCCGCAGGACTCGCCATGCTCATGGGTGTGCTCGTGGTCGTGGACATGGCAGCCGCAGGTGGCCTCGCCGGTCTGCGCGAGCGTGCCGGCAATGAGGGCCTCGACGCAGGCATCGCAGCTGCCCTGGGCGCCCGCATAGACCGTGATGCCGGCCTGGGTGAGCGCGTTGATGGCGCCTCCGCCGATACCGCCGCAGATGAGCGTGTCAACGCCACCGTTGGTAAGCAGGCCCACCAATGCGCCGTGACCGGTGCCGCCGGTGCCTACGACCTGCTCGTTGAGCACCTTGCCATCCTGGATGTCGTAGATCTTGAACTGTTCGCTGCGGCCAAAGTGCATAAAGATGTTGCCGTTGTCGTACGTCGTTGCCACCCTCATGGTGCTGACCTCCTTTGCTGTCCATGCGGCCGTTGTCGTGGTGATGGGGGAGTATGCGATATTGCCGCCCTCGATACTGAGCGCTCGCCCGTTGACCAGCGCGTTTGCCACCTTACGATGTGCTCGGCTGCAAATAGCCGCCACCGTGGCGCGCGCGATGCCCATCTGCTGTGCGACTGCCTCTTGGTTAAGGCCTTCCAGGTCGCACAGGCGCAGCACCTCGAGTTCGTCGATCGTCATGTCGATGGCGTCTCCACTGGCAAGGCCGTCGGGGGTAAAGCCGCGGTATTCGGGGATGATCCCAACGCGGCGTAATTTTTCTCGTCTTCCTGCCATACACTCTCCAAATCTGACATATGTCAACAATAGTATAGCGAACGTGCGGATTTGCGCAAGGAATTTCTGGCATATGTCAGAAAATGAGGGCTTATGTTTGGGCTGTGGGGCCGCGTGCGCCTGGGCTACAATGAATCTCGCTTGTAGGCGACTGACAGGAGGGTCAATGAGCAAAGCTGATCAACAGTTTGTATCCATGTGCCGCGACATTCTGGACCATGGCACCACCACCGAGGGCCAAAAGGTCCGTCCGGTGTGGGAGGACGGCACCCCTGCCTATACCATTAAAAACTTTGGCGTTACGGCGCGCTACGACCTGCGCGAGGAGTTCCCTGCGCTCACCCTGCGCCGCACGGCGCTTAAGTCTGCGATGGACGAGATTTTGTGGATCTATCAAAAGAAGTCCAATAACGTCCATGACCTCAACAGCCATATTTGGGATGAGTGGGCCGACGAGACCGGCTCCATCGGCAAGGCCTACGGGTACCAGATTGGCCAGAAGAGCCATTATGCCGAGGGCGATTTCGACCAGATGGACCGAGTGCTGTACGATCTTAAGCACACACCGTACAGTCGCCGCATCATGACCAACACGTATGTGTTTAGCGACCTGTCCGAGATGCACCTGTATCCGTGCGCGTACAGCGTGACCTATAACGTCACGCAGCGCCCGCAGGACGACAAGCCGACGCTCAACATGATTCTCAACCAGCGCAGCCAGGACATTTTGGCCGCGAACAACTGGAATGTGTGCCAGTACGCCATCTTGCTGATGATGGTTGCGCAGTCGATCGATATGATTCCCGGCGAGCTGCTGCATGTGATCGCCGACGCCCATATCTACGACCGTCATGTCGATATTGTCCGCGAACTTATCGAGCGTCCGCAGTTTGCGGCACCCAAGGTAACGCTCAACCCCGATGTGCATGACTTCTATGCGTTTACGACCGATGACCTGATCGTCGAGGGCTATGAGCACGGCCCGCAGGTCAAGAACATTCCCATTGCGGTGTAGGTGGTGCTCATGACGTGTAAGCTATCTGCTATCGTTGCTGTGTGTGACGATTGGGGCATTGGGTGCGAGGGCGACATGGTGGTGTCCAATCGCGCCGACATGCGCCATTTTGTGGCCTGCACCAAGGGCTGCCCGGTCATCATGGGGCGCAAGACGCTGCTGAGTTTTCCCGGTGGGCGTCCACTCAAGAACCGTCGCAATATCGTGCTTACCCGCGACGAGGATTTTGCTGTCGAGGGCGTCGACGTGGTGCATAGCATCGACGAGGCGCTCGCCGCGGTTGCCGATGAGCCCGTTGCCTGGGTGATCGGTGGCGGCGAGGTGTATCGGCAGTTTTTGCCGTATTGCGCCGAGGCCGAGGTCACGCACGACCATTGCACTCATGCCGTGGACACGTACTTTCCCGATTTGGACGCCGATCCCGCGTGGGAGATTGCGTGGCGTGGCGGTGTTGCCACGATTGCCTCGGGCGAGGGCGACGAGGGTGTCGATTATGAGTTCGTGACGTATCGTCGCGTTGAGGCGTAAATCGCCTGGCGTGAACGGTATTATCGGGTTGATTGAATGTATGGGGCGGCGCTTAGCGTCGCCTCGTTTGGTATAGATGTGCTGTAAAGAAGGGTGCGGGCAGGCTGCTATGACTGGTGCCGTTGAGGTTCTGCGAATTGATTCGCTCGAGGACGAGCGGCTCGATGCCTACGTGCGACTGACCGAGCGTGAACTGCGCTGCGTGCTAGAGCCGCAAAAGGGCATCTTTATCGCCGAGAGTGCCAAGGTTATCGAGCGCGCGGTTCGCGCCGGATATGAGCCGGTGAGCTTTCTTTTGGGCGAACGCTGGCTCGACCAGATGATGCCGCTGTTTGAGCGCCTGGTTGTGCGCGAGGGCGCAGGTCCGGTTCCTGTGTTCGTGGCTTCCATGGAACTCATGGAGCAGCTGACGGGCTTTAACGTGACGCGCGGTGCGCTCGCGGCGTTTCGTCGCCCGCGGCAGATTCCGGTTGATGAGTTCTTGGGTGGCGTCGTTGAGGCGGCGGGGGAGCGCCCGGTGCGCGTGTGCGTGCTCGAGGGTATTGTCGACCACACGAACGTGGGTGCGATTTTCCGCTCGGCCGCCGCGCTCAATGTCGACGGTATTTTGGTCAGTCCGACGTGCTGCGACCCGCTGTACCGTCGCTCGGCCCGCGTGAGCATGGGCACGGTGTTTCAGGTGCCGTGGACGCGTATTGGCAGCGAGGCTCGTGTGTGGCCGCACGATGGCCTGGCGGCACTGCACGAAGCCGGTTTTTCGTGCGCTGCGATGGCACTGACGGACGACTCCGTTTCGCTGGACGATTCTGCGCTGCAGGAGGTTGATCGCCTGGCGATCTTTATGGGCACCGAGGGTGCCGGCCTGGGCGCCAAGACTATCGCGGGCTGCGACCGAGCCGTGCGTATTCCGATGGCGCACGGGGTCGATTCGCTCAACGTGGCCGCGGCGAGTGCCGTCGCCTTTTGGCAGCTGTGCCCGCACGTGAGCAACGAGTATCACTACCAGCCGGGGCTGTATCACTAGGCAGATAGTTTGCACCGGGCTCTGACTCGGGGTGTTTCGGTCGACGTCGGTCGGTGCTAAGCTGCTATTAGCTTAGGTCTTTAATTACTGTTTTGTCGGTTGACGTACGCTTTTGGGGAGGGCGTGTGGCTAAGAAATCTACGGCTATCGATGTAACGCAGGGTGTTATTTGGCAGCAGCTGCTTTCGCTGTGCGTTCCCATCTTTTTTAGTTCGTTTTTTCAGCAGGCCTACACGCTTATCGGTACCTATATCGTCGGTCAGTTTGGCGGCAAGCTCGCGCTAGGTGGCATTCAAGCTACGATGGTGCTCACCGAGCTCTGCATTGGCTTTTGCGTTGGCGTCGGCGCCGGCTGCGCGGTCATTACCGGTCAGTATTTTGGTCAGCACGATGATGAGCGACTGAGTCGTTCGGTCCATACAGCCATGACGCTCGCGCTGGTGGGCGGTATCGTTTTCTCGATTCTTGGCATAGTGTTCGTTGAGCCCATGCTGGTGCTTATGAACACGCCGCATGAACTATTGGCCGAGGGCGTGGCCTATGCTCGCTGTTATTTTGCCGCGATGGTTGCGGCACTGCTGCTTAATATGGGAACCGCACTGCTGCGTGCCGTGGGCGACACGCGCGGCCCCGCTGTGATCATTGCCTCTGGCTGCCTGGTTAACGTGGTGCTGGATATCATCTTTGTCGCTGTGTTGCATATGGAGGCGCTGGGCTGCGGCATCGCAGTGGCGCTGACCATTTGCTCCAATGCAACGATGATCGTGTTGCGCATGATGCGCGCTCCGGGCGCATGGCGTCTTTCGCTGTCTAAGCTCGGCATCGATCGCGGTATTTGCAAGAGTATGATCTCGTGTGGTCTGCCACTCGGTTTTCAATCGGCTGCCTATTCGATCTCGAACGTGCTGATCCAGGTGTCGGTTAATTCGTTTGGCGCCGATGTCACGACTGCTTGGGGTCTATCTGGGCGCCTGGATGGCATTATCTGGATGGTGACCGAGGCGCTCGGCGTATCGATCACTACGTTCTCGGCGCAGAACTTTGGCGCGCGCAATTACGAGCGCATGCGCAAGGGATATCACACGTCGCTCGTGCTTTCGTTTATGCTCATTGGTGGCCTGTCTGCCGTACTCCTGGTGTTCTCGGGTCCTCTGTCGCGTTTGTTTGTCGACGATGCTTCGATTTCGGCGTACACCACGACGATTCTTCATTTCATCGCGCCGTTCTACGCGATCTTCTCGATTATCGAGAACGCGTCGGGCTCCATTCGCGGCGCTGGCGTGAGCTTGCAGCCTATGATGCTCACCATCTTTGGCACCGTTGTCTTGAGGGTGATCTGGGTGTTTGCGATTATGCCGTTCGATCCGTCTCTTGAGCACCTGCTGTTGGTTTACCCCGTAACCTGGCTCATCACGGCCACGATGTTCACCATCTACCACCACAGTGGCAACTGGCTAGGCCGCGCCACTGCCTAATGATCCCTTGGGGCGGAGGAGAACGGATCATTGCTCTCCGTCGTGATGTCGATGATCCGTTTTCCTCCGCCCCCTTCGGATCAATTAGTATTCGATGCCTTGGCGGGCCAGGAAGCCTTCGTCGAAGTAGTGTTTGACGGGGCGCATTTCGGTGACTAAGTCCGCAAGGTCGGCCAACGGCAGCAGCCCGCGGCCGGTGAGCACGAGCTCCGTGGTGGCGGCCTTTATCGCAATCAGTTCCTCGACATCCTCTCGCGCCCCAACGCAGCCGTCGTCTTGCCCTTGCCGTCGCCCGTATAGATTTGAACCTTGCCGACTTCCAGTGATGCCATCTCTGTCCTTTCGTGCCCGGCGTCGGTTTATCGCCGTCCGGGTTGGGTATTCTAGAAAACATTATCAACCCCAGTAGATGGAGTTCAAGCAGATGGAGATGGATGACAACAAACGTAGACGGAATATGATCCTCTACGTGCTCATCGCCTTCGTCGTCTACCTCGTGCTCTCGACCGTTCTGTTCCCCAACATCGGTCACACGCAGCAGATTACGAAGACCGATTACTCGACGTTTGTTAAAGCGCTCGATAAGAAGAGCGTCGACAAGGTCGAGTACAACACGGACGATTACACGATTTATTACACTAAGAAGGGCGAGGACGAGAACATCGCCTACAAGACGACCGGTGTGCCGAATGATGCGGGCTTTACCGATCGCGTGCTTGAGTCTGGCGCTTCGCTGGAGTCGGTTGTTCCCGATAAAAACTCGGGTTTGATGACCTACTACCTGCTCACGCTCATTCTTCCTATGGCGATTTTCTTCCTCATCGGTTGGTGGCTCAACCGCCGCATGAAGAAGGCTATGGGCGATGACGGCCCGTCGATGAACTTTGGCGGCGGCGGTTTTGGCGGCGGCGGACTGGGTAAGTCCGGCGCGCGCGTGATCGCCTCCAAGGACGTGGGCGTTACCTTTAAGGATGTCGCCGGCCAGGAAGAGGCCAAGGAGTCTCTCAAGGAGGTCGTCGACTTTCTGGAGAAACCGCAGCGCTACGAGGAGATCGGCGCCAAGCTGCCGCGCGGTGCTCTCCTTGTTGGTCCTCCGGGTACCGGTAAGACCCTGCTTGCCAAGGCTGTTGCCGGCGAGGCTGGTGTTCCGTTCTTTAGCATTTCGGGCTCTGAGTTCGTCGAGATGTTCGTCGGCCGCGGCGCTGCTAAGGTTCGTGACCTGTTTAAGCAGGCCAAGGAAAAGGCCCCGTGTATCGTCTTTATCGATGAGATCGATACCATCGGTAAGAAGCGCGATGGCGGCGGCTTTAGCGGCAACGACGAGCGCGAGCAGACGCTCAATCAGCTGTTGACCGAGATGGACGGCTTCGACAACCACAAGGGTATTGTCGTCCTCGCTGCCACCAACCGCCCCGACAGTCTCGATCCGGCGCTGCTGCGCCCCGGTCGTTTTGACCGTCGCATCCCCGTCGAGTTGCCCGATCTGACCGGCCGTAAGAACATCCTCGAGCTCCACGCCAAGAGCGTGAAGACCCAGCCGCCGATTGATCTGACCGCGATTGCCCGCGCCACGCCCGGTGCCTCGGGCGCCGACCTGGCCAATATCATCAACGAGGGCGCCCTGCGCGCCGTTCGCGAGGGTCGCAAGCGTGCAACCCAGGACGATTTCGAGGAGTCGGTGGAGGTCGTCATTGCCGGCCAACAGCGTAAGTCCACGGTGCTTTCCGACCACGAGAAGCAGGTCGTTTCCTACCACGAGATCGGCCATGCCATCGTCGCTGCCCGCCAAAAGGGTTCCGCGCCGGTTACCAAGATCACCATCGTGCCGCGCACGAGCGGCGCTCTTGGCTATACCATGCAGGTCGAGGAGGACGAGCGCTTCCTGACGACGCGCCAGGAGGTCTTGGACAAGCTCGCCGTCTACTGCGGCGGCCGTGCGGCCGAGGAGCTCATCTTTGGCGAGATGACGACCGGTGCCGCCAACGATATCGAGCAGGCCACCAAGCTCGCCCGCAATATGGTGACTCGCTTTGGTATGTCTGACGAGTTTGGCATGATGGCGCTCGGTACCGTGCAGAACGCGTATCTCAACCAGGACACGTCGCTCACTTGCGCCCCCGGTACGGCCGAGCGTGTGGATGCGATTGTCGCTAAGCTGATCGAGGACGCGCACGATCGCGCTCTGCAGATCCTCAAGGAGAACAAGTTCAAGCTCCATGAGCTGGCTCGTTATCTGTACAAGAAGGAGACCATCACGGGCGAGGAGTTCATGAACCTCCTCACGCGTGAGAATCCGCTGATGCCCAAGCAGCAGTAAAGCCGCGGCCGAGCCAGTAAACGCCGACGCCCCATTTGAGCAGCTTTCTCAAATGGGGCGTTTTGCTTGAGAGGGATGGAAATGAAGATCGTGGTGAGCGCCTGCTTGATGGGCGAGAGCTGCAAGTATAACGGGCTCGACAACTACCATCGCGAGTTGGTCGAGGCCTGCGAGCGTACAGGGACCGAGGTCCTCTTGGTTTGCCCTGAGGTCTTTGGGGGCCTGCCCACGCCGCGCAAGCCGTCCGAGATTGTGAACGGAGAGGTTCGTACCTGCGAGGGCATCTCGGTCGATCGCGAATTTCGCCTGGGTGCCCAACGAGCGCTCGATATGTGCGAGCAGGCGGGCGGGCCGGAAGAGATCGCCGCGTGCATCCTGCAGGACCGTAGCCCCTCGTGCGGTGCGGGTCACATCTACGACGGCACCTTTAGCGGTACGCTCACCGCGGGCAACGGTGTTTTCGTCGACCTGCTGCTGCGTCATGGGTACCGCGTGATTCCGGCTAGTGAGTTCGATCCCAGCATGTTGGAACATTGTCCACAGCACTCGAACCGAACACTTCCTCACGGGTGACCGTTTTGGCATCATCCGTGAAGTTGATATTGAGTACGACCCGGTCATCAAAGACGTAGACCGAGTTGACAGGCGCCGTACCTAGGCAGTCCCTCCCGCGGCCCTCGCGCAGGAACGCGTACACGGCCCTCCCGTCTCTTGCGCCCCTCCCGGAGCTGTCCACATCGGTGTAGCCAATCCAGTCCGCCAAGGGCTGCAGCCCGGACAACGCGGCGATGGAGGGCTTCTTCGGCCTGCTCAAGAAGGAATTCTGGCACGGCAGGGACTGGTCGGAATGGACCCTCGCCCGCTTCATCGAGGAGCTCGGGGGGGGCTGGATCGGCCGATACAATACGGAGAGGCACAGCGATGCGCTCGGTGGCCGTACGCCGGCCGAGTTCCGCTCCGCGCTGGGAAGGGCCGCGTAACGGTCCAAGAAATCGTCCGCAGTCCCCATTCTTGCCCCTTTGGGACGGCTTCTTGTTGGGGGCGTGCCTGCCCCAAACCCTGCTAGGAACGAGTGCAGCAAACTGGAATTTTAAATTAGTCTTTGCAAATAACCTTTGAACCTTCACCATCAATTACAATTCCCTGACGGTTGTTAATTGGGCATAGATTCAAATCCGAAAACT
>ENA-ORUG01000808-ORUG01000808.1-human-gut-metagenome-genome-assembly--contig:-NODE-808-length-32996-cov-17.018245_pt1 | contig 32996 bp, 27 predicted proteins | sample MGYA00242079_ERZ509207 | MGnify/ENA primary metagenome ERZ509207 (study PRJEB26280, sample SAMEA2338780) | human gut metagenome | biome: human gut; feature: human-associated habitat; material: faeces...
CCACCCAGGCGGGGTTGCAGCCGCCGTCGGCCAGCACCAGGATCTCGCTGGGGCCGGCGATCATATCAATGCCCACCTTGCCGAACACTTTCCGCTTGGCGGTGGCAACGTAGATGTTGCCGGGGCCGACGATCTTGTCCACCGCCGGGATGCTCTGGGTGCCGTAGGCCAGCGCGGCCACGGCCTGTGCACCGCCGGTCTTGAAGATCTTAGTCACACCGGCGGTGGCGGCGGCGGCAAGGATGACCGGATTCACCCGACCGTCCTTTCCGGCAGGGGTGGTCATCACGATCTCCGACACGCCCGCGACCTTGGCCGGGATGACATCCATCAGCACGGTGGAGGGATAGGCCGCCGTGCCGCCGGGCACATATACGCCCGCCTTTTCAATGGGGGTATATTTCTGGCCCAGCACGATGCCGGGCTTCTCGTTGATCACAAAGTTCTTGTGCACCTGCTGGCGGTGGAAGCTCTCAATGTTGGCGGCAGCCTCCCGCAGGGTCTCAAGGAAATAGGGGTCCATATTGGCAAAGGCCTCATCGATCTCCGCCTGCGTCACCTGCAGGTCATCGATCTTTGCCCCGTCAAATTTCAGCGCGTACTCCTTCAGCGCCTCGTCGCCCCGTGCGCGGACCTCGGCAATGATGCCGTCCACCACATCCTCCACGTTTTTCTCCGCGCGGATGTCCCGGTTCAGGATCTCCTCGGGCCTGAGCTCATCAAAATTATACAGCTTGATCATTTTGTTTCCTCCTGCAAGGTCTTGCGCAGCGCTTCCAGCATGGCATCCATCTCGTTGTGCTTGAACTGGTAGCTGGCCTTATTGGCAATGAACCGGGCCGAGATGGGTATGAACTCGGTGACCACCCGCAGACCGTTCTCCCGCAGGGTGGTGCCGGTCTCCACGATATCCACAATGACATCGGAAAGGCCCAGAATGGGGGCCAGCTCAATGGAGCCGTTCAGCTTGATGATATCGATGTCCCGCCCCATGGATGCGTAGTAGCTCTTTGCAATGTTGACGAATTTGGTTGCCACCCGCACCGGGCGGCTGGGGTCGTCTTGGTAATCGGCCGGGGCGGCAACGCACATGCGGCATTTGCCAAGGCCGGTGTCCAGCAGCTCGTACACATCGGCAGAAGCCTCTGTGAGGATGTCCTTTCCCACGATGCCCACATCGGCGGCACCGTGCTCCACATAGATGGCAACGTCGCTGGGCTTGACGAGGAAGTAGCGGATGCCGGCCTCCGGGTTTTCCACCACCAGCTTGCGGGTAGCGTTGTAGTCCTCCGGGCAGCCGTAGCCGATGCCCGCCAGCAGGTGATACACCTTATCGCCCAGACGGCCTTTGGGCAGAGCCACGTTCAGCATCACCCTGTCGGTGCTGTTCTTCTGCACCGGCGGCAGCGGGGCGCTCAGGCGGTCCAGCTCGTCCAGATAGACCGCAAAGCCGATGGCACCGGCACCGGGGGTGAACTTCTGCATCAGAAGGTCGTAGCGGCCGCCCTTGAGCAGGGGGCGGGGCAGGGCTTTCAGGTAGCCCTGAAACACAAGGCCGTTGTAGTATTCCATCTCACCGGCCAGCGTCATGTCCAGCCGGATCACGCCGCCCGCCTTTTCCAGCGGCACAGCCAGCGCTTCCAGCTCAGCCACCGCCGCGCGCATGGCGTCGTTGCGGCACAGGGCAGCAGCCTTTGCAAGGGTATCGGCATAGCTGCCGCAGAGGTTCAGCACGCTGCACAGGGTATCGGCGGCATCGGCAAGACCGGCAGCTCCGGCGGCGGCCCGCAGCTCGTGGGCGTTTTTCTCCCGCAGCTTTTCCAGCAGCTTTGCGCGGGCGGCATCCGGCACGCCCAGCGCGTCGAACAGGCCGAACAGGTAGCCCATGTGGCTCACTTCCAGCACCCACTCGGCCCCCAGCGCATCCAGCGACCGCGCCGCCAGACACACCGCCTGCTGCACCTGTGCTTCGCCCACCGCACCCAGCATCTCAAGGCCCATCTGGCTGATCTCTTTAAAGGTGTGGCTCTCGGCGGAAGGGCGGTAGACATTCTCGTGATAGTAGTAGCACAGGGTCTCTCCGGGGGCGGGCTGCGCCGTCTTGGCAATGGAGAGGGTCACGTCCGGCTTGAGGGCCAGCAGACGGCCATCCAGATCGGTAAAGGTGATGACCTGCTCGGACGACAAAAAGCTGCGGTTCTCCTGATACAGGCCGTACTCCTCAAACCGGCCCATATGATACTTGCGGCAGCCCGCCGCTTCGTACAAGGCGCGCAGCGCAAAGGAGGCGCGCTCCTTGGGCTGCAGGTTTGCAATGCTGAATTCCATTGTCGGTTCCCCCATTTCTTACTTGAGTTTATTTTACTTTATCTCGGTAAAGTTGTAAAGTAGGAAAGTGACGGTGTTTTCAACTCAATGATACGATTTTTCTGTGCGTTTGTACAGAGGGCGGCTTTGCCGCAGTTCCATTTTGTCTTCCCGCCGCATACAAAGCCGCCGGTGCCCGCCAGACAGCAAAAGCCGGAGCGGCATTACACCGCTCCGGCTTTTGCTGCCAGATGGGGAGAGATGGTCAGGGAAGGCCTCCGGCCGTGTTACAATTCACTGCCGTTGGTCGCGATCACATTTTTATACCAGTAGAAGCTGTCCTTCCGGATGCGCTCCAGCGTACCGCTGCCCGCATTGTCCTTATCCACATAGATAAAGCCATAGCGCTTCTCCACTTCGCCGGTCGAAACACTCACCAGATCCATTGCGCTCCAGGGTGTGTAGCCAATCAGCTCCACACCGTCGTCGATGGCAAGGCGCATCTGCTCGATGTGTTCCCGCAGGTACTGGATGCGATAATCGTCATGCACCCGGCCATCCTGCAGGGTATCGCGGGCGCCCATGCCGTTTTCGGTGATCATGATGGGCAGGCCGTAACGGTCGTAGACATGGTTCAACGTGTAGCGCAGACCCACCGGGTCGATCTGCCAATTCCATTCGGTCGCCTTGAGGTAGGGGTTCTTTGCGCCGCCCATGATGTTGCCGGATACCTGCGCTGCGTCCTTCTGTGCAGTCACGCAGTTGGTCATGTAATAGCTAAACGAATAGAAATCCACTGTGCCGCGGCGCAGCAGCTCTTCGTCGCCCGGCTCCACATCAAAGTGGATGTGATTACGCTCAAAGTACCGCTTTGCATAATAAGGGTACACGCCCTTGCACTGCACGTCGCCGGACATGCAGTTGCGCAGCTGATCCTCCTGCTGGGTCAGCAGAACATCCTCCGGGCGGCAGGTGAGCGGATAAACTGTGATGTGGCAGATCATGGTGCCAAAGCGGAACTCCGGGTTGATCTGCCGACCCAGCAGCACAGCCTTTGCGCTGGCAACGAACTGGTTGTGCAGGGCTGCGTAGCGCTTATCCGGGTCGTCCACCTGATGGCTGAAATCTTCTGTACCGTGGTTCAGGATGCCGCCGTGGTTCCAGTTGCCCACTGCCGTGGTCAGGTCGTTGATCTCGTTGAAGGGGATCCAGTATTTTACCACATCTTTATAGCGGCGGAACAGCACCTCCGCAAAGCGCAGATAGCAGTCGATGCTGCGGCGATCCACCCAGCCGCCCATCGCAGTGACCATGTTCAGCGGCATCTCATTGTGATACAGGGTGACCAGCGGCTCAATGCCGTATTTTTTCAGCTCTGCAAATACCTTATCGTAAAACTGCAGACCCGCTTCGTTGGGCTCCGTCTCGGTTCCTTTTGGGAAGATGCGCGGCCAGTTGATGGACATCCGATACACCTTGAAGCCCATTTCTGCAAACAGCGCAATGTCCTCTTTATAATGGTGATAGAAATCGGTGCCGCTGTGGCTGGGATAATAGTTCCGGCTCTCGTCGATCTCAAGCGTAATGCGGCGCGGCAGCTGATGGGTGCCGGCTACCATTGCATCGGCCAGGCTCGGGCCTTTGCCGTCCGCATCCCAGGCACCTTCTACCTGATTGGCCGCCGTTGCACCGCCCCAGAGAAATCCTTCGGGAAAGCTCTTACGACACTGTTCCATATCAAAGCTCCTTTTTAGTAAAATAAATTTGACTAAATCCAACCTGTCTCCATCAGGCTCATCATTTTTATTCTAGCACGTGCGCGAATGAAATGCAATATATTTCATCGATTTATCTAATTTTTTTGTCAAAGCAAAAATTTGTTCATTATTTTTCAATTTTCTCTTGACATTTCCCTATTGCAATGCTATCCTGATGTCAATGAAATAAATTTCATTCATACACATGGAGGCATTGCGATGAATCAGATCATTTCCACCCCGGCAGCTCCGGCTGCTATCGGCCCTTACTCTCAGGCAATTCAGGCTGGCGGCCTGCTGTTTCTGTCCGGCACCATGCCCATCGATCCTGCTACCGGCGCACTGGCCGAGCCGCAGATCGCCGCACAGGCAGAGCAGGTGATGAAGAACATCGGCGCTGTGCTGCAGGCTGCAGGCTGCACCTTTGAGGACGTAGTCAAAACCACCTGTTTCCTGGCAGACATGGCTGACTTTGCTGCGTTTAACGAGATCTACGCCCGCTACTTTACCGGAAAGCCGGCTCGTTCCTGCGTGGCAGTGAAGTCTCTGCCCAAGGGCGCACTGGTTGAAGTTGAAGTCATTGCTTCTCATTAAAGCAAAAAAGGCACAAAGCCTTTTTGGAATAATGCAAAATCATAAGGAGGCAACAATATGGCAACAAAGGTATCCATCCCGGCTCTGATACAGGCTCTTGGCGGCAAAGAGAACCTTGCACAGGCCACTCACTGCGCGACTCGTCTGCGTGTGACCACCCGCGACAAGAGCAAGATCGATGAAGCCGCTCTGAAGGCGATCCCCGGTGTGCTGGGCGTTGTGAACAACGGCACACAGACCCAGATCATCATCGGTGCCGAAGTAAACAATGTTTACAAGGACTTTATTGCGCAGGCCGGTGTGGACGAGGAAGCCCCCATCGATGAGAACCTGGATCTGAAGGATGAGCTGAAGAACAAGAAGGGCAAGCTGCTGACCCGCTTCTTTGAGACGGTCGCCGCTATCTTCAACCCCATCGTTCCCGCTCTGGCCGGCTGCGGCTTCCTGTCCGCACTCATCTGCATCTTCATGGCGCTGGGTTTTGACTCCTCTGCTCCCACGTTCAAAACCATCATTGCCATTTCCATGGCCATCTTCACCTTCCTGCCCTTCCTGCTGGCAGCCAGTGCAGCCAAGGTATTTAAGATGAACATGTTCGTTGCCATGACCATCTGTGCAGGCATGATGTCCTCCACCTGGTCCGGTCTAATTGCCGACGGCGTGTCCAGCTACAGCTTCCTCGGCATTCCCTTCCGCGTGATCAACTATTCCTCCTCTGTGCTGCCGGTGGTATTTGCCGTTCTGGTGGCATCCTATATCGAGCGCTTCCTGGACAAGATCATCCCCGGTGCGCTGAAGATCATTCTGGTGCCCGCACTGACTATCCTGATCGCCACCCCCGTCACCCTGATCACCGTCGGCCCGCTGACCTACTGGCTGGGTGAAGAGCTGGCCATCGGCGTCAACTGGCTGTTTGAGAACGGCGGTGTGTTCTCCGGCATCGTCTACGGCGGCATCTACTCCTCCATGGTTCTGCTGGGCATCCATCACGGTATGGTTCCCGTGCTGACCCAAATGCTGACCGCACAGGGCTTCAACTACGTATCTCCCACTTCCGGCGCTGCCAACATCGGCCAGGCCGGTGCCGCCTTCGGCGTGTGGATCAAGAGCCATGATAAGAATCAGAAGGCCAACGCCCTTTCTGCCTGCATTGCCGCCTGCACCGGTATCACGGAGCCGGTCGTCTACGGCGTCACGGTCCCCCTTGGCAAGCCGTTCCTGTTTGCCGGCATCGGCGGCGCAGTTGGCGGCGGCTTTGCCGCAGCCCTTCACCTGAAATCTTTTGCAATGGGCGGCCCGTCTTTCCTGAGCTTCGGCATGTTCACCGGCGGCGAAAACCCCTTCCTGAACTGTGCACTGGTCATGGCCGGTTTTGTCATCGCCTTTATCGTGGCTGCCGTGCTGACCGTGCTGTTCTGGAACCCTGACGAAAAGAAAAAGGCCTGATCGCACTGGAAATTTTCCGGTTTCTGTGATAGGCTGAATAAAACGCAGAACAAAACGGGAGTAACGGTGTTTGCTCCCGTTTTGTCGGTTATAGGAGAAGGCTATGCAAACGATAAAAGAAAAGATGATCCCCGCGTTCCGCGATGCAAACGGCGGCCTGTTTCAGGCCGTGGAAAAGGCCGATGTGGGCAGTGCATATCAGGATCTGGAAAAGCAGGGTGTTGCCTTGATGGGCTGGGCGGATCCCTTTATGCCGGATCGTTCGCTGCCGGAACCGGTAGCAGCTGCCTGGCTGGACGCAGTGCGCGCCGAGAGCGCACCGCACTACACCGCGCCGATCGGCGACCCGGCACTGAAAGCCGCACTGGCCAAAAAGCTGAAGCAGCAGAACGGTTTGACTGTGGATCCGGAGCGCAACATCCTGATCACGCCCGGTTCGGACTCCGGCCTGTACTTTGCGATCCTGCCTTTTGTGGGTCAGGGCGATGAAGTGTTGATTCCCTCGCCCAGCTACCCCAACAACTTTCTGGACGTAAAGATCATGGGCGGCGTGCCGGTCGCCGTGGAACTGGATGCTGCGGACGGTTATCAGCTGAGCCGCGCACAGCTGGAAGCCAAATATACTGCCCGCACCCGCATGGTGCTGCTGACCCACCCCAACAACCCCACCACCACCATTTACAACCGTGCCTCGCTGCAGGCGCTGGCCGATTTTGTGCAGGAGCACGACCTGATCCTTGTTGTGGATCAGGCTTTTGAGGACTACACCTTTGGTGCTGAATGCCTGACCCCAGCGGCTCTTCCGGGCATGTTTGAGCGCACAGTGACCGTTTTCAGCTTTTCCAAAGGCATGGGACTGAGCGGGATGCGTGTGGGCTACATCGTCTGCTCAGACCAGATCATGGATTCCATGTACGCCAACGCCGTAGGCGTGATCGGTGCCACCTCCACCTCCGGCCAGAAGGCTGCACTGGCTGCACTGGAGCATCCGGAGTTCATGCAGGAGTTTGCCCGCGCCTATGAGGTGCGCCGCCGGAAGGCTTACGAGATCCTGAACTGCGTGCCCGGTGTCCACATGGCGCTGCCGGAGTCCGGCTTCCTTGGCTGGATCGATGTTTCGGAACTGGGCAATTCCACCGAGATCGCACAGTATCTGGTGACCCATGCACGCGTCTCGCTGAACGATGGTGTCAACTATGGCCCCGGCGGTGCCGGACACCTGCGCATCGTGCTGGGCGTCTACAAGGACGACCAGAAGGTGATCGATGCACTGGAGCGCATTCGGGACGCGCTTTTGGCCTACCCCCGCAAATAAATTCGCGCTTTCCCCTTTTCAATTTCCCCTGTGTCGTGCTAAAATGAAGGGTAGTAAGAAATCAGGCAAGGACAGGAGAGAACAATGGCAAAGGGAATTGGCCCCGTGAAACTGACACGGGCAGATCAGAAGATCCTCAAATCGTATATCCCCACTCTGCAAGGGCTGGCAGCTTATCTTGGCAGCAGCTATGAGATCGTGCTGCACTCGCTGGAAGATTACGATCACTCTGTGATCGGCATCATCAACGGCGAGCACACCGGCCGCAGGATCGGTGCCCCCATCACCGATCTTGCTCTGGATATGCTGGACGAGCTCTCTGCGGGCGGCAAGGCCTCCACGGTGTATTTCAGCCGGAACAAAAAAGGGGAACCGCTCAAATCCACTACCATCGCCGTGCGCGGCGAACATGACCGGATCATCGGCCTGATCTGCATCAATCTGTATCTGAACACCTCTCTGTGCGACATTCTGGACGGGCTGACGCCCGGCACCGTGCAGGCCATGGCCGCGCGGGAGAATTTTGCCGCCGATGCGAAGGAGCTGATCGTTTCGGCGCTGGAACCTGTGCGTGCACGGGTCATGGCAGACGATTCCATTCTGCCTTCCAACAAAAACAAAGCGATCGTAGAGGAGCTGGATCAGAAGGGAATGTTCCGGCTGAAGGACTCGGTGGTTTTTGTGGCCGAGCAGCTGGGCATTTCCCGCAATACGATCTATATGCACCTGCGCAACCATCGCAAGCGTACTGAGAACAACTAAAATGCAAAGGAGCCGCTGCTCCGGGAGAAGTTTCCCCGGAGCGGCGGCTCCTTTCTTTTTTGTTTTTACCCCAGCAGGTCCAGCACACTGGCCTTCGGGCGGGCACCCACGGCCTGACGCACCAGCTTGCCCTGCTCAAACACCAGCAGGGTGGGGATGCTCATCACGCCGAACTGGCCTGCCAGCTCCGGCTGCTCGTCCACGTTCACCTTGCCCACCTTCACATCGGTGCGCTCCTCGGCCACCTCGTCCACAACGGGACTGAGCATCCGGCAGGGGCCGCACCAGCTGGCCCAGAAGTCCAGCAGGACGGGCTTTGTGCTCTGCAGCACCTCCTGCTCAAAATTTTCCTTCGTGATCGTAACAACTGCCATATTTCTACCTCCTGAAAGGGTTCGTTCGTGGTTGTTCTTATGGCATCAGTATACCCAAAACGCCGGGGCTTTTCCGTAACCGGGTCACATTGGGGCGCAAAAAAGCCCGAAGCAGGAAGAAAGAATACTGCTCCGGGCAGGGAAACGCTTATTTCAGTGTTCTGTCAGCAGGGTATCAGACACCGGCCACGCAGTTCTTGCCGGCGATGTAGCCGTAGTAGACGCACAGGCTGTGGCTGATGCCGCGCATGCAGATGGGGTATTCCACTGCGTAGCGGCTGCCCTGCACATTGCCGCAGACATACAGGCCCTTGATGATGTCGCGCTTGGGGCTGGCGGGGTCCTCCTCGGTGAAGGTGTGGCAGTTCTCGTCGCTCTCCAGGCCGCCCACGCACACCAGCATGGAAGTGGTGCCCCACTGGCATGCATAGTACGGGGGATTCTCCAGCGCGAACATCCGGCTTGCGGGCTTGCCGAAGTCATCGTCGGAACCGGCCTTGGCCAGCTCGTTGTAGCGCTCGACGGAAGCCAGTGCATTATCCAGTGCATCGCCCTCAAAGCCGCACTGGGTCAGCAGGTCTTCCAGTGTATCGGCCTTGAACTGGTAAGCCTCGGCCTTTGCGCTGATCTTGGTGTACTGACGGTCGGTGTAGTTGGGGTTGGACTCATCCTCATCCTCGGGGATGATGTAGCACAGGCCGCCGTGGTTTGCGGGCATGTAGGGCACCTCTTCGCCCCACTTGGAGTCGTACAGCTGGAAGGAGGTGCACTCGGGCTGCAGCTCGATCTGGTTTTCCAGCTGCTGGCCGGGGATGCACTCGTTCATGAAACGGTCGCCGCGCTTGTTGATCTGCAGGAAGGGGGTCACGCCCATGCCGCTGCCCATGTGGTGGGTCATCGGTGCGTGGAAATCCTGCACCTTTGCGCCGATCCATGCGCCCATGCGCAGGCCGTCGCCGGTCTCCACGGTCTTGCCCTCCACGTCAACGCCCAGCATACCCATGGCACCCATGTTGGCGATCTTCTTCTCCACGATCTCGGGAGCAAAATGCTTCATGATCTTCTCGTCGCCGGAGTTGTCGCCGGTAGCCAGGATCACGCCCTTGGAAGCGTTGAGCTGGATGTACTTGTTGTCATTCTGTGCGTCGCGGATGATCACGCCGGTCACGCGGCCGTCGCTGTCCTTCAGCAGCTTGGTGCCGAAGCAGCCGAAGAAGGTCTGTGCACCGTTCTCAACGGCCTTGTTCAGGTTGGCTTCCACTATAAAGCCCTGCTGATCCTTGCGGGAAGAGCGGAACTCCATGCTGGAAGGGAAGGTGGGGAACTCTTCGTTGCGGTAATCGTAGTGCTCGGGCTGAGGCCATGCCAGCGGCACCAGAATACCCTTGTCGAACTGCTCCTGGGTCACGGCCTCACGGGTGGAGTCGCAGATGGTCAGCTCGGGGTAAGCCTCGATGAACCAGTCCATGACCTCGTGTGCATGGGAAGCCCACTTTTTCAGGATGGAGCGCTTGTTGCGGTAGGTGCACTCGCGCATCAGGCGGTCGACCACAACATCCTCGTCCACGATGTTCTCACGGCCCCAGCGCTTGTTCAGGCTGCCGTTCAGCAGGGCATACTCGCCGCTGCGGCAGTTGAAGGAAGAGCTCTTTTCCACGATGGCAACTTTTGCGCCCTCCTCGGCAGCCGCACGGGCAGCGCAGACGCCGGACAGACCGGCGCCGATGATGACCACATCAAAGTCCTGGGTCTCACTGGCCTGCACGTCCGGCTCTTCGCCCAGCCAGTCATCGCCGGTATCCCCGGCGGTATCTGCAGCAGGCTCTTCGGAAGCAACGCCCATGGCCTGCTCGATGCAGCTGGCAGCCGCCTTCTTGACGGCATTGGTGGTGACGGTAGCACCGGAGATGTTGTCGATCTCGGTGCCCTGTGCGGCCATGATGGCCTCCTGCAGAGTGGGTGCAGCCACGCCGCCGATGCTCTCGGTCTCGTTGGAAGCATCGATGACCACCTCGGTGATGGCGGTCTCGCTGAAGGTCATGGTCACCTTCACCTCACCGATGCCGGTGGCCGTGCCGGTGTAGGTACCGGCGGTGTAGATGGCATCGCCGGTAGCGGCGGTGCTGGAAGAAGCTGCGGAGTTGCAGGCAGCCAGCGCACCGGCGGTGACGCCGCTCATGGCGGCAGCGGCGGCGACCTTCAAAAAGCCTTTGCGGGAGATCTTTTCCATTTGGATTTCCTCTTTCTTCTCATCAATTTCTCTTCGTCTCTGCGGGAGTTTTTCCCGCGCCGCACTTAGTATAAAATATAACGAAGTAAAAGGGAAACAAAAAAATTTTGTCATCCCAATAAAAAGTGTTTATAACTGTCTCTCGCCATGCTATACTGAGAGCAGACGGATCTTCCCCTGCACAGAAAGGAGCTTTTTTCGGATGAACGACCACCAGCTGCTGTGTTTTCTCACCGTGAGCCGGACCCTGAATTTTACCACAGCCGCCCGGGAACTGTACTGCACTCAGCCCGCCCTCAGCTACCAGATCCGCAGTCTGGAAAAGGAGCTTGATCTGGCCCTGTTTGAGCGCAGCACCACCCGCGTGGCTCTGACCGAAGCAGGCCGGGCCTTTGTGTCGCAGGCGGAGGGGATCTATCGCAGCATCCTGAACGCCCGCACCGCACTGAAGGGCTTTGCCCGGCGGCGCACACTGACCCTGCGCCTGCCGCCGGTGCTGCTGCAGCGGGATCCCATTTATCCCATCCTGATGGCACGGCTGCACGCCGCGCTGCCGGGATATGAGTTTGCTGTGGACACTCGGCCCGTGTCACGCAATCCCCACGAAATGCTCTGCAGCGAGGCAGACGCAGCCCTCTATCTGCCCTTTGGGCCGCTGCAGCCGGAGATCGAGCGCACCCCCATCCTGCACAACACCTTTTACCTGATCGTATCGCCGGAGCACCCGCTCACAGGGCGCAGCACTCTGGCACTGGCCGATCTTGCCGGGCAGCAGCTGTTTTATGAGCCGCTGTATCAGGAAATGGTGGATCTTGCCGTTGTTCAGCCCGGCCTGCCGTTTTCCGCACCAAGCTGGCACATGGTGGAAAACTACGAATGTGTTTACAACGATCTGCTTGCCGGGCGCGGCATGTTTTTGTGCCCGATGAAATACCCGGCCTTTCCGGCGGCATGGTACCTGCCGCTGCAGCTGCCGTTGCCGGACACCTGTCTGCTGACCCTGCGGGACGACCCGCGTCCCGAGATCCAACGGCTGCGGGAGGTATTTACCGCTGTATACGCCAGCCGCGCAAAGCTGCTGGGAGAGGCGTAAAAAGCAGCGCCGGAACGGCAAAATCGTTCCGGCGCTGCTTGTTTCAGAAGAGATCAGGCTTCTTCCGGCACATCATCAAAACCGATGAACCAGAGGATCGCAAAGGTGGCCACAAAGGCGATCGCGGCAGAGATCAGTGCGTTGATCACGTTCATGGGATTTTCACCGACATACAGGCCGATGGCTGCCAGACCGGCACCACCGCCGCCAAAACGGCGCACACCGGTCAAACCGGCATACAGGCCGCCCAGACCACCGCCGATGGTGGTGGCGATGAGAGGCTTACGCAGACGGACGTTGACGCCGAACAGAGCAGGCTCCGTCACGCCCAGCAGAGCGGTCACACCGCCGGAAACGGCCAGCTGACGGAAGTTCTTGTTTTTGGTCTTGATGGCAACGCAGAGGGCTGCGGCACCCTGTGCAATGTTGGAAGGCAGATTACCGGGGCCGATGACCGTCTCATAGCCCAGCATAGACAGAGAGTTGACATAAGCGGGCAGCAGGCTGTAGTGCATACCGGTCATGACCAGGAACGGCATAAAGGCACCGATGACGGTGGGCAGTGCCCAGGGGCAGACCTTTTCAATGGCCAGCAGGACGTTGACCAGACCATCGCCGATGATGCTGCCCAGAGGGCCAAGCACGCACAGGGAGATGGGAGCCATGATGAGGATGGTGAGCACCGGCCGCAGGATGAACTTGACCACAGAGGGCACGACCTTATTGACAAATCGTTCCACGTATGGCAGTACCAGCGTGATAAGGAAGATGGGGATGACTGAGGAAGAATAGGTTACCATCTTCACCGGCAGACCCAGCACATGGACCACATCGGCATCGGCTTTCAGGGCGATGAAGTTCGGGTGCAGCAGGATGGCCCCCAGCAGCATGGCCATCTGCGGGTTGCAGCCGAACTTTTTGGCCGCGGAGTTGGCCAGGAAGATCGGCAGGAAGTAATAGGAAGAGTCTGCGATGAAGTTGAGGAAATAGTACAGATTTCCGCTCTTGTCGATCCAGCCGAAGAGGGTCAGCACAGACAGCAGAGCCTTGATCATACCGGCACCGGCGATCAACGGCATCAGCGGGGTGAACACACCGGCCAGCGTGTCCAGAATGATGCTGACCCTGCTCTTCTTTTCCTCGGCCGGGGCGGCAGGCTGTTTGACTTCCTTACCGCCGAAGTCGCCCAGTTTCATCAGTTCATCGTACACGGCAGCTACTTCGTTGCCGATGATGACCTGATACTGGCCGCCTTTGTTCACGACACCCACCACGCCGGGTACGGCTTTGACCTTGGCCTCGTCCACGCCGTCCATTGACTTGAGGTTGAACCGCAGGCGGGTGACACAGTGGGTCAGAAATGTAACATTTTCTGCGCCGCCGACCTGTTCCAGCACCTGCTGGGCAGTTTTCTTTGCATCCATTTGTTTTGCCTCCTTCAATATCCTAAAAAATGCATTGCTTACAGGGCGGTGTCTGCGCCGTTGCTTGCAATGACTTTTTTGTACCATGCAAACGACTTTTTCTTTTTGCGGGCCAACGTGCCGCTGCCGTCATCCTTCTTGTCTACGTAAATGAAGCCGTACCGTTTGCGCATCTCGCCGGTGCCCACCGAAATAATGTCGATGGGACCCCAGCAGGTGTAGCCGATCACCGGAACGTCATCCAGCTCAATGGCCTGCCGCAGCGCATCAATGTGACTGCCCAGAAAACGGATGCGGTAATCGTCCTGAATGCTGCCATCCGGCTCTACGGTGTCGATGGCACCCAGACCATTTTCCACAACGAACAGCGGCAGTTCATACCGGTCATACAGCTCATTCAGTGCGATGCGCAGGCCGTCCGGATCGATGGGCCAATCCCAGTCGGTACGCTGGAGATACGGATTGCTGCGTTCTACACAGCAATCCGTATCTTCCGTTGCACGGGCAACTGAAGAAAAATAATAGCTGAATGCGATGTAATCCACAGTTCCTGCGGCCAGCAGCTCGGCATCGCCCGGCTGCATCTCTACCGAAGTGCCCATGCGCCGCAGCTGTGCCGTGCACAGGCTGGTGTAGTGTCCGCGGCACATCACATCGGTGTAATAATAGTTCGGCATCATCTGGAATCTCTGTGCCAGCACATCCTTGGGTGCGCAGGTGCGCGGGTAGGTGGTGGGATACTGGATCATGCAGCCGATTTTATTTTCCGGGTCGACCGCATGCCCGATCTGCACGGCCTTTGCACTGGCAAGGAACATGTTGTGGCTGACCAGCGCTTTGACAGCGTTGTGCTCCTCGCCTTCGGCAAAGAGCACGCCTGCCTGATGGTATGGCTCGCTCTGGTTCATGGTCTCGTTGATCTCATTGAAGGTCATCCAGTACCGGACCTTTCCCTTGTAACGCCGGAACACCGTTTCACAGTACCGGGCAAAGAAATCGATCAGGGCTCGGTTACGCCAGGAACCATAGTGCTGCACCAGATACAGCGGCGTTTCGTAATGCGAAAGCGTGACCACCGGTTCGATCCCGTAGCGGTGCAGCTCGTCGAACACACGGTCATAGAAAGCAAGCCCGGCCTCGTTCGGCTGCAATTCATCGCCCTGCGGAAAGATGCGCGGCCAGTTGATGGACATTCGGAAGCACTTGAAGCCCATCTCGGCAAACAACGCGATGTCCTCTTTGTAATGGTGGTAAAAATCCACGGCTTCATGGCTAGGGTAGTAGTTGCCCTCCATGACCTGTGTATGAATCTCGCGCGGGACGCCGTGGCGTGCACCTTTTTCCACGTCGGCAATGCTCAGGCCCTTGCCATCCGTCTGGTAGGCACCTTCGTACTGGTTGGCGGCGGTCGCACCGCCCCACAGGAACTTTTTTGGCATCTCCATAAGCTTGAAAACCTCCTTGCAGGTATAGAATACTTGCAGGGAGGTTTTTGTGCAATATTTTTTAAACTTATTGGTACAGTGTTAATTTTTCTGTTTCTTTTTGCACGATCAAAAACGGAACAGTGTTTCATTCCGCATTTTCTTTGTGCAGATTCAACAAAATAGGATTGGTGGAGGTGCGGTGCTGTTCCAGCTCTCGGGCGCGTTCCAGCTTGTAGGTATAATTCTTCTGGTAGTTCTGCCGGAAGTACTCGGAATACAAGATGTCCAGTAGAAGGGTCATGGACAGATGGGAAGCATAGTCCCCAAGATTCTGATAGATGCTTTCTTTGGTGGAAAGGGTCAGCTTGCAATCCGCATAACAGGTCAGGCTGTTTTCGCCAAAGCTGGTCAGCGCAAGGATGGGTGTTCCGGAGCGTTTGCACTGCCGGGCAATCTCCAGCATCTGCGCCGTTTCGCCGGAATAGGAAATGATCATGGCAAGGTCCCTCTCGGACAGACAGCAGGCCTGATACCGCTGGTAGTTCAGATTGTTGAAAATGACCACCCGCTTGCCGATCTTGAGCATCTTTTCTCGGAAGGATTCGGCCTGATTGATGGCCGTCCCGGCGGAAAAAATGTGGATTTCCTCGTGATATTTGAGCAGGAGCACCGCTTTGTGCAGGTCTTCGTACCGGAGAAGCTGCATAGTGTCCTTGACGGCTTCTTCGTACAGCTCGCCGATGTTCTGCGCCACCCGCATGGGGCTGTCGTTTTCAGCAAAGGGAAAATTGAAATCCACCTTGCCCTGTTGCTGGTCGAGATATTCCAGTTCACGCACAAAATTTTGCTTGAAGTCATCAAAGCCGGTAAAACCCAGCTTTTTGCAAAGGCGCAGGACGGTCGGCGGAGAGGTGTAGGTCACTTCTGCCAGACTGCGGGTGGAATATTTGGCAATTTCCATCCCATGCGCCAAAATATAGGCGGCCAGCGTTTTTTCCCCTTCCGAAAGTTTTTCCTGAAACGCAAGTTTGTCCACGATCAGCATTGCGATTCTCCCTTCCGCTTTTTCTGTAAGCATATCATATCCTGCAGTATTTGGCAAAAAAATTTGCGGCATGCAAAAACGCCGCCGCGTCAGCAAATGACGCGGCGGCGCAGATACAGTGGGAGAAGCGCTTATTTGCCCAGCATTTCGTGGGCAGTCTTGCAAATGGTGGCAGCATCCAGACCGTAGAACTTCAGCAGATCCCATGCCGGGCCGGAGCAGCCAAACACGTCCTGCACGCCCACACGGCGCACAGGAGTGGGCAGCTTTTCGCTCAGCACGGCGCAGACGGCCTCGCCCAGACCGCCGATGACATTGTGCTCCTCGGCGGTGATGACCTTGCCGCACTCCTTTGCAGCCTTGAGGACGATCTCCTCGTCCAGAGGCTTGATGGTGTGGATGTTGATGACCCGGGCATGGATGCCCTCAGCGGCCAGCTGCTCCGCAGCCATGCGGGCTTCGTTGACCATCAGGCCGGTGGCGATGATGGCAATGTCGCTGCCCTCAGTGATCTGCTCACCCTTGCCGATCTCGAAGTGATAGTTCTCGGCATCGTGGAACACAGGCACAGCCAAACGGCCAAAGCGCAGATAGACGGGGCCTTCCATTGCGTAGGCAGCACGCACAGCGGCGCGGGCCTCCACATCGTCGGCGGGGCAGATAACGGTCATGCCGGGGATGCTGCGCATGAGGGCAAAGTCCTCGCAGCACTGATGGGAAGCGCCGTCCTCGCCCACCGAGATGCCGCCGTGGGTGGCACCGATTTTCACGTTCAGGTGGGGATAGCCAATAGAGTTGCGCACCTGCTCAAAGGCACGGCCGGCGGCGAACATGGCAAAGCTGGAAACAAAGGGCACGTAGCCCATGGTGGACAGGCCCGCAGCCACGCCCATCATGTTGCCCTCGGCAATGCCGCAGTCAAAATGACGATCCGGGTAAGCCTTGCGGAACATACCGGTCTTGGTGGCAGCAGCAAGGTCTGCGTCCAGCACCACCAGATCCTCGTGGCCTTCGGCGGCCAGCTCCTTCAGGGTGTTGCCGTAGCTTTCACGGGTAGCGATCTTCTTCACATCTGCCATCTTAGTTTTCCTCCTGCTCCAGCGCGGCGTATGCGGCGTTCAGTTCCTCAATTGCGATCTTGTACTCGTCATCGTTGGGGCCCTTGCCGTGCCAGTCCACAGAGTTGGTCATATAGGAAACGCCCTTGCCCTTTGTGGTGTCCATGATGATGCAGGTGGGCTTTGCAGTCTCTGCATGGAATGCCTGCATGGCGGCTTCGATCTGGTCGTAGTCGTGGCCGTCGATGGTGACAACATTGAAGTTGAAGGCCTTCAGCTTCTCTTCCAGCGGGGCGCTGTTCATCACGGTCTCGGTGGTGCCGTCGATCTGCAGATGGTTGCGGTCCAGCATAACGCAGAGGTTGGACAGGCCGTAGTGAGAAGCAAACATAAAGGCCTCCCAGCACTCACCCTCTTCCACCTCGCCGTCACCCAGGATGGTGTAAACATTGATGGGCTTACCGGCGTGCTTAGCACCCAGTGCCATGCCGCAGGCGGCGCTCACACCCTGACCCAGACTGCCGGTGGACATATCCACGCCCGGCACACTGTTCATGTTGGGGTGGCCCTGCAGGTAGCTGCCAATCTTGCGCAGGGTCTTGAGGTCCTCCACCGGGAAGAACCCACGCTCAGCCAGCGCGGCGTACAGCGCCGGAGCCGCATGGCCCTTGGAGAGCACCAGACGGTCGCGGTCAGGGTTCTTGGGATCCTTCGGATCCACCTTCATCTCTACGAAATAGAGGTACGCCAGCACCTCGGCGATATCCAGGCTGCCGCCCGGATGGCCGCACTTGGCGCTGTGAGTGCCCTCGATCACGCCCATGCGGATGTGGCAGGCGTGTTTTGCCAGGGTAAGCTTTTCTGCATTTGTCATCTTTGGTCCTCCCGTATGAACCTCAGCGTTTGCATCGGATTATGGTACGCACCCGGGCCGTACGCCCTGATGCGCTATTTCTCAAGTCTATATTATCTATTCTATGCAAAAACGTCAAGGTTCTTTCGTCAAAATGTACATCCCTTGGCAAAATCGCTTGTAAATGTTCCCGTTTTTGTTGAAAATGCAGGGCCATTTTGCCCCCGCAAAACATTTTTGCAGCTTTTGGCCGCTTTGCAATATCATCTTTTGCCGCTGTATGATATAATAAGATGAATTTGTTTGCTTTTTTATCATTTTGGGAGGTTCCTATGTCTTTTTCCGCACCCACATCCCGGGCACAGCGCAGCCGCAGGATTTTGCCCTGGCTGCTGTATCTGTATGCCCTTGTGCTGTTCGCCCTGCACTTTGTCCGCATTTTTGACAACTCCTTCTGGGGAGATGAAGGGTTCAGCATCGGCCTTGCTCAAATGAATGTTTTTGAAATGCTCCAAGTCACAGCGGCAGATAACCATCCGCCGCTGTACTATCTTTTCACACAGCTCCTATATCATCTTCTGGGCAATCACGGATATGTCTATCATCTGTCGGCCCTGATTCCCTATGGACTCATTCTGATTCTTGCCTGTACAGTGATTTTCAGACAGTTCGGATTGATTCCCGCAGTTGTTGTTTCCACTTTTGCCTCTTTGACTGATACCGCTATCATGTTCAATGTCGAGGCCCGAATGTATTCACTCGGCGCTTTCTTTGTGTTAGCGGCCTATCTGGCACTCCATAACATTCTTCATTCCGGTAAAACCTCCGATTGGGTCATTTTCAGCGTTGCCTCTCTTTGTGCCGCTTATACGCACTACTATGCCCTGATTTCCGTTGCATTTTTCTATCTGGCTCTGCTTTCTCTGCTTCCGCAGGATAAGAGCAGCTTCAAAAAAATCCTTATCACTTATTGTGTCGCAGTGGTCGTCTACCTTCCCTGGCTTCTGGTATTGCTTCCCACTTTCAAACGTGCTGCGGCAGACTGGTGGTCCACCTTCATTCCTTCTCCGATCAATTGTATCGGATTCTTCTTCAATCCTTCTTGGACAGTCCTCATTTTCGGTCTTGCATTCCTTCTTTATTTCACAGCACAGGCCAAGTCGTCCTCTAAATGGCTCTTCGCCCCTGATACGATCTGGCTTTTGACCGGCTTGCTTTCTGCTGCCGGCACCTCCGCAGTCGGGCTGATCGTTTCACATGCCTTTCGCCCGCTTTTTCTCGTTCGATACCTTTATCCGCTCACCGCAGTCGTTTACCTGGTTTTTGGCTTTCTTCTATCTAAAGTCCGTTGGAGAACCATTCTGTCCAGTATTCTGATTTTGGGAACGCTGGTGTGCAGTCTACCGGATTTCTACCAAACCTATCAGCGGGAAAAGCGCATCGACCTTGCGACCACCCAGTGTCTGGAAGTTATTACCCCCTCTCAGGATGCAGTTCTTTATACAACGAACTACTTCCTAGACTGGACACTCTTTGATTATTACTTTCCGGGATGTGTCCATGTTCAAATCAAATCCTCCAATACTTCTCAGTGCTTCACTTCTTCCGATCCTGAGATCTGGCTCTTTATGGAACATGCGCTTTCTGATGCCGAATTGAATGCAGCCTCCGACAATGGTTATTCTCACACCAATGTCTGTAACAGTACATTTGCAGAAGGCCCCGGTGAAGATTCCTTTTATTACATCTACAAATTTCAAAAATCCGCAAACACCACCCCGTAACCATCCTCATCCGCTGAGCTTGACAAGGCGGCTTTGCATCTGCTATACTTTTTGCACAATTCCCGGCTGAAGCCGGGGCTTTGCGGGCCGAAGCCCGTGTTTCTCCCCGCAAACATTATTTTGAAACAGACACCATGAAGGGGTCTGCCGCTGGCGCGCGTGCTGGCGGCAGGCCCTTTTTGTCTGCGCATTTTCAGGAGGAATCATTGATGAATACCAAGACCCGTTCCGCGACCCGTGATCTGGTGCTGACCGCACTGTTTCTGGCACTGGCCTTTGTGCTGCCCATGATCACCGGCCATGTGCCTCAGATCGGCAACATGCTCTGCCCCATGCACTTCCCGGTGCTGCTGGCTGGCTTCGTGCTGGGCGGCCCCTGGGGCCTGGCACTGGGCTTTGCCGCCCCGCTGCTCCGCTCGGTGCTGTTCGGGATGCCCCCGATGTACCCCATTGCCATCGCCATGGCCTTTGAGCTGGCCACATACGGCGCTGTGGCCGGTTTCATGTACCGCAAGGTGCAGCACACCCTGCCCATGATCTACGCCGCCCTTGTCACCTCAATGGTGGCAGGCCGCCTTGTCTGGGGTGCGGTGCGCTTTGTGCTGGCCGGTCTGTCCGGCTCCAGCTTCCCGTTCAGCGCGTTCCTGTCCGGTGCGGTGCTCACTGCTGTGCCCGGCATCGTGGCGCAGCTCATCCTCATTCCGCTGATCGTGGCCGCGCTGCAGAAAGCAAAGCTGACGGCTTAAAACCCCTGCGCTGGCCGAACCCACACAGCAAAAAAGCCCGGAACCGTACCTGCTATGGCGGCAGGTGGTTCCGGGCTTTTCAGTTCATATTACAGTGTGGCAGCAGCTGTAACAAAAAAAGAAGGAGAATCTTCAACCGGCAAATTGGAGAAGATCAGCCGGCAAAGCTTGCATTGACAGCGCGGCGGTTGCTCTGGTTGACAAAGTTCTTCTTTGCGCTCTCGAGCAGGCTTGCAAAAGCCAGGCCAATGCCGCAGTTATCGGACACGCCCTCGGTGACAGTCAGGTAAGCGTCCATCATAGTGTTGTCCAGAATAGCAGTGTTCTTGTTCATCATAATAAATATCCTCCGTATATCGGTAAATGTCATTGTGTTTTTTGGCAGGGCCTCTATTTCCCTGCATCCTCAGAGCGGAACCGTTCAGAACCCTTCGTTCTTTTGTTCCCCTCTCTGAGGATGGCCATATTATGCCACTCAATTATGAAATCGTTTTATAAATTCTATGAACAAACTATGAATTTAGTGATACATTTTTAACGTTCTTTCGTCCTTTGCGCAACTAGCACAAAACGTTTTTTATGAAAAATAAAGTTCTTGTATACATGGACGATTGAAACCTTGTTTGGAAAGTTTTTTCAGATTTTCTCTCCGTTTTGCCCAGAATTTCTTCTGTAAAAGGGGATACTCTCATGCAAAATCCGTCAGAATCCGTCAATTTCAAACAGGACGAGGGCTTTCCTGTGCAAAATGCCCAGAAAAAAGTTCCAAACAAAAAGGCCGCCGTGCCAGCAGCACAGCAGCCTTTGAAAAGCCATTTCAGTTTTGCATCACTTGCACAGGAACGCCGGCAAGGGCTTGCCCTCCTTGCGCCACTGGTGATATTCCGCTGTGGCGGCAAATTCCACGTCACCGGCGGAGTTCAGGGCAGTTTCCACGGAATCCTGCACCACGCCGATGATAAAGCCGACACCGACCACCTGCATGGCGATATCATTGGAGATGCCGAACAGGGAGCAGGCCATGGGGATCAGCAGCAGGGAGCCGCCAGCCACGCCGGAAGCGCCGCAGGCACCCAGAGCGCTCATCACCGAAAGAAGGATGGCGGCGGGCAGGGACACCTGAATGCCCAGCGTATTGGCCGCAGCCAGCGTCATAATGGTAATGGTGATGGCGGCACCATCCATATTGATGGTAGCGCCCAGCGGGATGGAGACGGAATACATATCCTTATCCAGCCCCAGCTTTTCGCACAGATCCATATTGACCGGGATGTTGGCGGCAGAGCTGCGGGTGAAGAAGGCGGTCAGGCCGGATTCACGCAGGCAGCGGAACACCAGCGGATACGGGTTGCAGTGCAGATACACAAAGATGATGAAGGGCGAGACGACCAGTGCCATAAAGAGCATGGTGCCCACCAGCAGGAGCAGCAGCCTGCCGTACTGGGTAAAGATGGACAGGCCGTTGCTGGACACGTTGGTGTACACAAGGCCCATGATGCCGAAGGGTGCCAGATTGATGATCCAGCGGACGATCTGGGAGACTGCATCCGCTGTGTTCGCCAGGAACAGCTTGGTGCTGTCCGCGCCGTACTTCTTCATGGCCAGACCGAACAGGCAGGCCCAGAACAGGATGCCGATGTAATTGCCGTTCAGCAGGGCACTGACGGGGTTTGCCACAAAGTTGGTGAGCAGGGTGTTCATCACCTCGCCCAGACCCTGGGGCACCACCTCGGATTCTGCCGCCTCAGCCAGAACGATGGTCTGAGGGAACAGGAAGCTGGTCGCCGCCGCAATGGCGGCGGCCAGGAAGGTGGTGAGCATGTACAGCCAGATGACCGTGCCAAAGCGCCGGTCCAGCTTGGACGTGCCCTGCGCCAGCGCACTGGCCACGATAATGAACACCAGCACCGGGGCAATGCCCTTCAGGGCACCCACGAACAGACTGCCGAACTCTTCCACCCAGCCCGCACCGGGCACCGCCAGTGCCAGCACCGCACCGACCACAAGGCCGATGACGATGCGCAGGATCAGGCTGGTGGCGTTGTACCTTGCCGCAACCGCTTTCAACGTTTTCATAACTTTTCTACTCCCCTATCCAGATTGTGCGCCTATTGCGCACAGTTTTCCCATTCCTCTACACGGAACAAGTACGATTATACGCCTCGCAGGCCGAAAAGTCAAAGATTTTCCCCGCTTTTTTTGTTTTTCATTTCAACATATACAGACACGAGCTTTTTTCACTGTCCGCATATGAAATACAGATTCACAAAAAGAGACCGCACCCCGTGTGTTTCGGGATGCGGTCTGTTCCTGTTTTAGTCGAGATAGGACACCTTGCCGGGCACAAAGCCCTGAATGCCCATGCCGGGCGCGTCGGAGACGGTGATGTTCTTTTCGTCGAACACGGCACCGCCGAGGATGTGGTCCTCGCTGCAGAGCACCGGGCCGTCAAGGTCGATCTTGGTGATGATCTTCTTGGCGCAGGCCAGCTCCACAGCGGCGTTGACCGAGATCTTTGCTTCCAGCATACAGCCGATCATGCACTCCACGCCGTACACCTCAGCGGCGGCGGCAATGCGCAGGGCGTTGGTGATGCCGCCGCACTTCATCAGCTTGATGTTCACCAGGTCGGCCGCGCCGGTCTGCATGATCCGCAGGGCATCTGCCGGGCTGAACACGCTCTCGTCGGCCAGCACGGGCACATCGGCATGGCGGGTGACATACTGCATCCCCTCAAGGTCTGCGGCGGGCACGGGCTGCTCCACGAACTCGATATCCAGCCCCTTCTCCTGCATCTGGTTCAGGATGCGGACCGCCTGCTTGGCATTCCAGGCCTGATTGGCATCAATGCGGAGCTTGATGTCCCGGCCCACGGCCTGCCGCACCGCGGCAAGGCGGGCCACATCCAGCTCAGGGTCGATACCAACCTTGACCTTCAGGCAGTCGTAGCCGCGCTGGACGGCGGTGCGGGCATCCCGGGCCATCTCCTCGGGCGGGTTGACGCTGATGGTGATATCGGTCACGATGTTTTTGCGGGCACCGCCCAGCATCCGGTAAACAGGGGCGCTGTACTTCTGGCCCAGCAGATCCCACAGGGCCATGTCCACAGCGGCCTTGGCGCTGGTGTTGTGGACAAGCGCCTTCTGCACAGCGGCGGTCAGATCCTCAAATTCATCGAGGTCGCGGCCCAGCAGGGCAGGGGCGATATGATCCTGAATGGCACCGAGGATGGCCCCGGTGGTGTCGCCGGTGATAACACCGGTCGGGGGTGCTTCGCCGTAGCCCACCGCACCGGTATCGGTGTGGAGCTCCACGATAACATCCTCAACGCTGTTCACAGTGCGCAGTGCCGTTTTGAACGGCACCCGCAGCGGGGTGGAAATGCGGCCCAGCCGCACCTGTGTGATCTTCATAGTCCCGTCCTCCTTCTTATTCCAGCGGCAGGTTTGCCAGCTTGACAATGGCGTTTGCAATGATCTGGGCGTTCTGCACCAGACGTTCCAGATCGATGCATTCATCGGGCTGATGCTCTGTGACCGGGTCACCCGCGAACAGGGGGCCAAAGGCCACCACATTGGGCAGCATCTTGGCGTAGGTGCCGCCGCCGATGCACTTGGGCGGGGCATTGTCGCCGGTGGCATCCCGGTAAACCTCCAGCAGGGTGCTGACCAGCGGGGTCTCGGCAGGGTAGTAGAGCTTTTCCTTGTGCACCTGCCCATCCAGCGCCCAGCCTGCGGCCTCAAAGGCGGCCTGCACAGCGGGCTGGCAGTCTGCCCGTTCCATGGTCACGGGATAGCGGTAGTTCAGCTTGACCCACAGATGCTGCGCGTCGCCCTCGATCAGCCCCCAGTTGCAGCTCATGGGGCCGGAGAGCGCATCCTCCAGCCGGCGGCCCAGCAGGCGCTCGCCGTAGGGGTCGGTGCCCAGCTTCTCGGCCAGAAAGTGCACGGCCTGCTTGGCATCCCCCTCCAGCGGCAGCCGGTCGAGGTAGCACACCAGCCGCCCGATGGCGTTTTCGCCCTGCTCCGGGTGGCTGCCGTGGGCCGAAACGCCCACCGCTTCCACCTGATAGCCGCCGGGGACGGCTGTCACGGTGATGTGCTCCGCATCCGGCAGGGCGGCCCCCGCCGGGGCGGTCAGCACAGCGCAGGCGTAGTCCGGCACCACATTGCCGGCCACGCCGCCCTGCACCCTGCTCAGCTGCCAGGCCCCGGTCTGGTGCAGCTGCACGGCATAGCTCTCGTTCAGGATGCCCTTTTCGCCGTTGATGAGCGGATACTCGCCGTCCGGGGTGAAGCCCAGCACCGGGATCTCCCCGCCGTGGGCCCTGTAGTACAGCACGTCCCGGTCGTTGGTCTCCTCGTTCAGGCCGAACAGCAGCCGGACACGGCGGTTGAGCGGAATGCCCAGATCCCGGATGGCCTTCAGCGCGAACAGGCTGGCCACCACCGGGCCTTTGTCGTCAATGGAACCCCGGCCATACAGCCTGCCGCCCTCGATCTCGGCGGCGTAGGGCGGGTGATGCCAGCCCTCGCCCTCGGGCACCACGTCCAGATGCCCCAGCACCGCCACCATCTCGTCCCCGGTGCCGATCTCGCACCAGCCGATGTACCGATCCATGTCGGTGGTCTCAAAGCCAAGCTCATGGCAGAGGGCCAGCGCCTCGGCAAAGCAGGCATCCACCTCCTCGCCAAAGGGCTTGCCCGGCAGCGGGTCGGCCTCCACACTGCGCCTGCGCACCAGCCGCTGGAGCGCCGCCACCATCTGGGGCCGCAGCGCCGCCACGGCCTCGTTCAGTTTTTTGTCCATACGTTCCACCCCTTTTGTGATTCATTTCACAGCTTGTATTATAGAACGATTGCCCCCGCTCCACAAGCCCCCAGTTCCACGAAAAAACGCCCCCGCATACTTCATCAGAAGTATCCGGGAGCGCTCGATTTCAATTGAAAATTGTCAAATCCTATGATATACTGTTTTTAATGCTGGTAACAGCAGGAAAAAGGTGCTGTCTGCAATGCAGGTGGTCATGCTTCTCGCTCCTGGTGTGCTTACAACGCCGCGCAAGCGGCAATGTTGCTCCGGGAAACGGAACTTTTTTGATTTTGTACCCTTTCCCGGAGCCTTTCAGGCGAAGGGAGGGATGTCGAATGTCTCTGACAGAAGTTTGTGCTCTGTTGACGGTAGTGATCAGTTTGCTGGCTCTGCTTGTCACTGTTGCGAAAGCCGCATTTGATGCTGGCTGGAAGATTTCTCACGAGAAGAGCGATAAAAACAAAGAAGATTGACCGCCACAGTTCCCCAACTCAAACGGTCAATCTTTTTTGATCCACTAGAAACGGGAAGCTGACCAAACATTGCTCGTCAGCACCTTTTCTATTTGTAGTATAGTCAATTTTAAACGATTTGTCAAGGGATATCCACCACTGTCAGACTGCCGTCTTTTTTGCTCCACAAGCCCCCAGTTCAGTGGAAAAGGCTTGACCTCTAGCAGTAGGTACGTTATCATGTATATTAAGAGGTGATGCACGATGACGACTACCAAGGATGGCAACGCTGTCCTGCTTCCCGAGGAGGATTACAGCGGCATTATGGAAACGCTTTATCTCGTCTCCGTGCCGGGAATGCGGGAAAAGCTCATGGGGGCCAAGGCCGAACCACTGGAAGATTGTGTTGACGAATCGGCTGTGGAATGGCAACCATCAAGATTTTAAGCCTTTGGACACATTACGAAAGATGACCCGAAAACGGACTGTTTTGCAGTTCGTTTTTTTTTTTTTCAAATTTTTTGAAAAAGGGTGAAAGGATTTCGCGCGGCGTGTATTTAAGGAAGTAAGAGCATCCATTTTGCCGGAGCTCCACTTCCGGCCCAAAGAAAGTGAGGGACCCCCTATGAAGAAACGACTTATCAGCCTTCTGGTGGCGCTGTGCATGGCGGTAACGCTCCTGCCTGTGTCGGCAATCACAGCGTGGGCGGAGGAAGGCGGCTCCACCTTGAAACCTTTACAAATTCAGTCTGGTTATCCGGTTCTCGATGATATAACTCCTACAACCAATTCTGATGGGCACGAAATTTATACCGGTGATGGCTGGAGCTATGATGCTACGGCTAAAGTTTTGACCATCGCCCCCGAAAGCCCTACTACCTATGATTTGAAAGATTACGGAAGCATCCGTAAGGATTATAACAGTATTGCATGTTCTACCATCATAGAGAAAAACGCAACGATTGTAAATGGTAGTTTTTTGGACATCAAGAATCCTGGTTCCAGTATTACCAATCATGGCACTATAACGAGTGGCACTTACTCAATGCCCGTTATAAATCATGGTACTATTACCGGCGGCATTTTTCGTAAAAAACCAACAGGTGGCAATGTCGATAACGGCTATACCTTGAATGTGAATTCCCAGCAGAATGGCAGCTATGAGAGTTTTTATGCAGAAATCAAGGATCTCGGCTCAAGCGTTTATGTCATTCCCAATTTCTACTATAATACCAGTGTCACCATCCTATATGTTTTTTTCGATAGCTGGCCAGAAACATTATTTCCTATTGATGTTACATTCGGAAACACAAACGACACACATTGTTTGTTAAAAGATTGGGCACCAAGTGCACGCTATCACTATAATGCTGATCATGTTTATGTCACTTTTACCGCACCACCCGCCAATGCGGGCACCGTTACCCTGAGCAAGCTGACCCGGCTGGTGATCGACGAAAACGGCTACCCCGTTGGCACCAAGGGCGGCACCCGGGATTACAGCGGCAACGGCTGGAAGTTTGAGAATGGCACGCTGACGCTGGAAAGCGGAGATTATTCTTTTTGGGAACAACCAGAAGTCAAATGTCCTGTCATCATTAAAGACGGGGTCACTACAATTGGCGGCATGTTCTCCAAAAAAGTAACAAATTATGGCACTGTAGAAAAGGCTGTTATTAACAACATTTTCGAGAATCACAATACCGTCAAGAATTCGTATTTCCTCAACTCTCCTTCCAGCATAGCAGTCACAAACCATGGCGGTAGAATGCTTGACTGCCTATTTGAGAATGCACCTGAAGGTATTGAGTCTCACACCATAACCGAAGTGGAAGACTATTTTATTTCTGCTGAACTAGATGGCATTGACTATCCGGCAGTTCAAACCAAGTTTTATTTCACTGGTACTCCCACAGTCCGTGTAAACCTGGTAAAGGATGGCAATGTCAAACCCGTCACTTCCATCAATCAAAAGCTCAATTATGGCGGGTTAAGAGAAGATTATCCGGTTGGCTACATTTTCACCGTGGAAAACGATAATGAAGATGTTGTGCTGAACGCCGCTCCTGTACCGGGTAAGGATGACCCCAAGCCCGTTGACCCCAAGCCCGAACCCAAACCTGACCCCACCTACACCCTGACGGTGAAGGGCGGCACGTTCACCTACAACGGCGGCGAAGCCATGACCAGCGCCAGCGTGCCGGTGGATGCCGAGGTCAAGGTGACGCTGGACCAGAGCGCCGTGCCCGAGGGCATGGTGTTCGACCTGTGGGCCATGGATGAAGCCAGCCTGCTGGGCAACCCGGCGGTCGCCTACAACCAGGAGAGCTTTACCATCCCGGCGGGCAGCGTGGCCAAGGGCAGCACCGTGACCGTGGAAGCCCAGTACCGGGATGCCACCATCGAGAGCGAGCCCAGCGTTCTGGGCACTGCCGCCATCATCGGCGTGGCCGGTGCAGGCACGGCGGTCATCGTGTGGCAGGGCTACCGCATCGGCATGGAGCTGTACGAGAAGTATTTCCAGCCCACGCCGGAAGAAACTGCAGCAGAGCAGCCCGCCCCGGAAGCTCCGGCAGCTGCCGCCGCTTCCTGAACGCAGGCGCACCCGCCCCCTTCCACGCCTGACAGAACTGCATAAAAACAGCGCCGCTCCATCGTTTCCGGTGGGGCGGCGCATTTTTGCGGTTCAATCCCGGCGCAAAGGCAGGGTAAGGGACATTTTCTGGTAGGCAATGCGGGGCGTGCCATCCTCCACATGGATGATGCCGCACTTGGTAAAGCCGTTTTCTTCCAGCAGGTGCTGCATGATCTTGTTGTCGGCGTGGGTGTCGGCCCGCAAGCTCTCGCAGTGCTCCAGACACCAGGTGATCACAGCGGCGGCAACGCCGGGGTGCCTGCCCGCCGAAGCCAGCCGGTGGATGGTGCCGTAGGGCAGGGTATCGTTCAGCCACTTGCCATCCTCGATCCGGGCATAGGTGGGGTCCGGGCCAAGGATAAAGGCAAACACGCCCTCCAGTTCGCCGTTGACAAGGTAGAGGAACAGCCGGTTGGAATCAATGTCCTCTTCCAGCAGCTCCTGCGGCGGGAAATGATCTCCCCACTGGGTGGGGTTGCCGGAATCCGCCATCGCCTGCCGGGCACGGGCATAAATTTTCAGGATCGCATCCAGATCTGCACGTCTTGCTCCACGAAACATCGTCATCCAACCTCTCTTCCGGCGGGCCGCTGCCCGCCCTGATCGTTCTGCCTTAATATAACACAAAACGGCCCTCTCCGTCAAAGCCTGCTGCAAAGGCGGAGAGGGTCGTTCACTGATGCACTTATGTGCGCTGGCTGCGTGCCCGGCGGTACTCCCGGGGGCTCTGGCCATACCGCTCATGGAACAGGCGGTAGAAGTAGCTGGTGTTCTCGTAGCCCACCTGGGTGATGATCTGCTGGATGTTCAGGTCGCTGCGGCGCAGCAGGCGGGCGGCGGTCTCCATCCGGTGCTTCTGCAGCAGCTCCTTATAGGTCTTTCCGGTCTGGGCCCGGACGCACTCGCTGACATACGCCAGCGAAACGCCGTAGCTGCGGGCCACATTGGAAAGGCTTGCTTCGCGGTAATTCTGGGTGATCTCCTGTAATGCCGCCTGGACCAGCGCTTCGCGGCTGACCGCCTCGCCGCGCGTTTCCAGCGGGAAATTCTTGGTCTGTACCATAGCGTAAAACCCTCCGTTGCGGCAGCGGCGGGCGGGGACAGGGGGATGCCGGACACCCGCCGCAGCCAGTTCATCAGGCTTTCTGGGGAAGCCTTTCTGCCTATAATACGGGCGGGTCACAGAAATAATTGCAAATGGCTCAAATTTTTACGGAAACAAAAGATCAGAACATATTTTCGTTATGATAACGCCCGCTGCGGACGAACTCCACCCACTCGGCCAGGTTCACGGCGTGGTCGCCGATGCGCTCCAGGTACTTGATGACCATGAGTAGATCCAGGGCGGCATCCACCTTGCCGGGGTCGGCGGCGATCTCCTGCGCCAGCGTATGCTTGATGGCGTTGAAATCGTAGTCCACCTCATCGTCGGCGGCAATGACCCTGAGGGCAGCCTGCTCGTCCTCGGAGGTCAGGGCATTCAGGGCATCCAGGATCATCTTGTGCGCCTTCTGGCCCATCTTGATGGCTTGGCTCACAGCAGGGTCACCCTCCTTGCGGACAGTGACCAGATGGGGGATGATCTCCGCGATATCGGAGGCATGGTCACCGATGCGCTCCACATCCGTGACCACCTTCATGGTGGTGGAGATGCGGCGCAGGTCGCCTGCCACCGGCTGCTGGCGGAGCAGCAGGGTCATGCAGCGGTGCTCAATGTCCCGCTCCATGTTGTTGATGCGGCCATCGCCCTGCGCCACGGCGGCGGCAGCCTCGGCATCGGCGGTGCAGAGGGCTTCCATTGCAGCTTCCACGGCATCGGCAGCGCTCTGACCCATCTCGGTCAGGGCCGTTTTCAGGGCGGCAAGGTCGTTTTCGTATTGTGTACGGTTGCTCATTGCGTTTTTCTCCTTAGCCGAACCGGCCCGAAATGTAATCCTCGGTGCGCTTATCCTGCGGGGTGCTGAAGATCTGCGCCGTGGGGCCGGCTTCCACCAGCTCGCCCAGCAGGAAGAAGGCGGTGCGGTCACTGATACGGGCTGCCTGCTGCATGTTATGGGTCACGATGACCACAGTGTAGTTCTTTTTCAGCTCGCTCATCAGCTCCTCCACCTTCATGGTGGAGCCGGGGTCCAGGGCGCTGGTGGGCTCATCCATCAGCAGGACTTCGGGCTTGACAGCCAGAGCGCGGGCAATGCACAGGCGCTGCTGCTGGCCGCCGGAAAGGCCCAGAGCGCTCTTTTTCAGGCGGTCCTTGACCTCGTTCCAGAGGGCGGCACCCTTCAGGGAGCTTTCCACCAGCTCGTCCAGCTCTGCCTTGTTGTGCACACCGTGCAGCCTGGGGCCGTAGGTGATGTTATCGTAGATGCTCATGGGGAAGGGGTTGGCCTTCTGGAACACCATGCCCACCCGGCGGCGCAGCTCGGTGGGCTGCATCTCGCGGGCAAAGATGTCCTGCCCTTTCAGGCGGACATCACCCTCGATGTGGATCCCTGGCACAAGGTCGTTCATCCGGTTCAGGGTCTTCAGGAAGGTGGACTTGCCGCAGCCGGAGGGGCCGATAAGGGCCGTGATCTCCCGCTCGCCCATGTCCAGCGAAATATCTTTCAGCGCCTTGAAATCCCCGTACCAGAGGTTCAGGTTTTTGGCTGTGATAATGGGTGATACGTTTTCCATAGTTTTCCTCGAGATTTCCTCGTGTATTAAACCCCTCAGTCTCGCATACGCTCGACAGCCCCCCTAATAGTGGGGCCCTTGGCATTTCGTAAAGCTTAACCGTTTTGCCAAGGCCGCCCCTACTAGGGGCGGTGGCAATGCGGAGCATTGACGGTGGGGTTTATTTACTGCTTCTGTTTCAGTTTGGTTTTGGCCAGCCGGGCTGCCAGATTGATGGCAAGCACCAGCACCAGCAGCACTGCACCAATGGCCCAGGCGGAGTCGAAATCGCCGTCCTCAAAGGCACGGAGGTAGAGCAGCACCGACAGGGTGGCACCGTTGGAGGTGTAGGCCTTGAGCACGCCGTTGGCAATGACCTCGGCGGCACCGGCGGTGAAGAGCAGCGCGGCGCTTTCGCCCACGATGCGGCCCACGGCCAGGATGCAGCCGGTCACAATGCCGTCGATGCTGCAGGGCAGCACGATGGTGCGGATGATGTGCCATTTGCCCGCGCCCAGACCCAGCGCACCCTCACGGTAGCCCTGGGGCACTGTTTTCAGGGATTCCTGGGTGGTGCGGATGATGGTGGGCAGGTTCATGATCACCAGCGTCAGGCTGCCGGAGAGCAGGCAGGTCTGGAAGCCCAGTGTCTGGGCGAACACCAGCATACCCACCAGACCGTAAATGATACTGGGGATGCCCGCCAGCGTCTCGTTGGTGAACTCGATCACCGAGATGACCTTGCGGTTCTGGGCGTACTCGGTCAGGTAAACGGCCGCGCCCACACCCAGCGGCAGTACGATCAAAAGCGTCAGCAGGATGACATACAGCGTGTTGAGGATCGCAGGCAGGATGCCGTCCGTGCCCTTCAGCACACTGGCGGTGGTGGTCAGGAATTTCCAGCTGATGTGCGGGATGCCGCGCACCAGCACCATGCCCAGAATGCCCGCCACCAGTACGATGACCAGCACAGCCGAGGCCCAGACCAGAGCGTTCATCACGCGGTTCCAGGTGCGGCGGGAGGCAGAAGCACTGTTATTCATCGCGCTTTCCTCCCTTCAGCACCACATTGAGCAGGATATTGATGCCCATGATAAAGACGAACAGCACCAGCGCAATGCTGAACAGCGCCTGTTTCTGCAGGCCGCTGGCGTAGCTCATCTCCTTGGCAATGGCGGTGGTCAGGAAGGTGACGCTGCGGAACAGGCTGTCCGGCATGTTGGGGCTGTTGCCAGCCACCATCATCACGGCCATGGCCTCGCCGATGGCGCGGCCGATGCCCAGCACGATACCGGCGGCAATGCCGCTCCTGGCAGCGGGGACGCTGACCTTGAACCAGGTCTCGACATCCGTTGCGCCCAGAGCCAGGCTGCCCTGCTCATACTCCGGCGGCACAGCGTTGAGCGCTGTGACCGACACCGACACGATGCTGGGCAGGATCATCACCGCCAGCACCACGATGGCGCTCAGCAAGCAGGCACCGGAGGCCTTGCCAAAGGTCCTGGCCACGGCGGGCACCAGCACCTGCATGCCCAGCAGGCCGAACACCACGCTGGGGATGCCGCTCAGCAGCTCAATGGCGGTCACGACCACGGTGCGCACCTTCTGGCCTGCGGCTTTGGAGAGGAACACCGCCGTCAGCAGGCCGATGGGCACACCGATCATGGTGGCACCCAGCGTGCCGTAAACGCTGGACAGGATGAAGGGCAGGATGCCGTAGGCCGGGTCGGCAGCGGTGGAAGCCCACCGGGTGCCGAACAGGAACCGGAACAGCCCGATCTTCTGGATGGCAGGCACACCGGAAATGACCATGTACACCGAGATCAGGAGCACACAGCCCACCGCCAGAATGCCGCAGAGGAAGAAGATGAAGTTCATCACCGCTTCCAGCCACTCAGCAGGGGTTCTGGGGAGAGAAATCTTTTTGTTGTTCATAGCATCATTGCTTTCCGCAATTACTCATTCACAGGAACAGCACCGGCAGTGCGGATCAGGTCAGCAGCATCGGCACTGGTGGCAAAGTCGAAGAAGGCCTGTGCCTGCTCAGACAGAGCGACAGACTTGTTGGTGACGAACACGAAGGGACGCTGCACCTCGTAGCTGCCGTCCTTGACGGTCTCCTCGCTGCACTCCACGCCGCCAACGGTGACCATCTTCACGGTGTCGCCCACAGCGGACAGGGAAGCGTAGCCGATGGCCAGGGGGTTGGCCTCCACAGCGCTGATGACAG
>ENA-ORUG01000836-ORUG01000836.1-human-gut-metagenome-genome-assembly--contig:-NODE-836-length-32302-cov-16.140695_pt1 | contig 32302 bp, 32 predicted proteins | sample MGYA00242079_ERZ509207 | MGnify/ENA primary metagenome ERZ509207 (study PRJEB26280, sample SAMEA2338780) | human gut metagenome | biome: human gut; feature: human-associated habitat; material: faeces...
GGTTTGACGGTCGGCTTCATTCTTGAAGACGGCATCCTGTCCGACACCGGCGTTGACGATAAGGTGATGTTCAACCGTGAATCGAGCCTCTTCATCGAAGGTGGCTTCGGTAAGTTCGCCATGGGCCGCATCGGCTCTCTGAACAATGGTCAGTCTTCCTGGGCTAAGGTCGGTATGATCAACGCCTTCGGTACGTCTGACTGGGGTGGATATTCCGCTCAGGTTGGTAGCATCATGGCTACCGCTGGTCAGTGGGACAACATGATTGCATACCAGACGCCTGACTTCGCCGGCTTCAAGGTTTACGCACAGTACTCCATGGGCAATCAGGTTGACGGCACCGATGGCGATAACAATGACGCTAAGTATGGTGAAGAAAACGAATCCACCAGTGATCGCTACTACGCTCTCGGTGTTACCTATAACAATGGCCCGTTCGCCGGCTACTTCGCTATTGATTCGAAGAACTACGCTTCTGTCACGACTGAAGGTGGCAATAAGGTTTTCAAAGACGTGGATGACAGCCTGACCGTTACGTTGGGCGGCAGCTACGACTTTGAAGTCGTTAAGGTTTACCTCGGCGCTCAGTACTTTGACGAAGTCGCCCTGTCCGGCTTTAGTGGCCCGCTCAACGCTGTTGACAAAAAGCCCGCTTTTGGTATGGTCAAGGGCTACGGTCTGAGCCTGACCGGCGACGCTCCTCTTGCCGGTGGCAAGCTGATGTTTGGTGTTGGCTACACCGATGCTGAACAGGCCGACAGTGCTGAAGATCAGGGCAAGAAATATGACTTCACGCGTTATGTTGTGAGCGTTGGCTACGACTATCCGTTCAGCAAGCGCACCGACGTGTACGCAATGGCTTCCTACATGCAGGACAGCTTCGAAGACAAGGCCACTGCCAACGGCGTGGATGCTGATCCGTCCGCCTACACCCTGTACGTTGGCCTGCGTCATCGCTTCTAATCAGCTCTCAAGCTTGATTACGACGCGTTCAGCTTCTAGCTGAACATCGAGCCCTCTGAAAAGATCGGAATTTTCCGAAACCTCAGAGGGCTTTTCGTATCCAGTGATTTTTATCGGTTTAAGCATCAAATTTGCAGTGCCCATTTTTTAAGCACATCGCAAAATTTATTACAAATCAGTGACCGAGACACCCAGCACACTCACTTATTCACAAAACCTGTGAAGAACCTTCTTCTTATCCACACCCAGCTGTATTAGTAAGCAACAACACTTTTCAATTCAGATACTCGGCTCTGCTTTGTGACCTCTACAATTAAGGCAACGTTCCATCCACAAAAGTTAGTCATGCGCTTACCGATTCTTGTTGCTGCACTTTCAGTTCTGATCCTGAGCGGTTGCTCGTCAACCGTGATCTTTGAGAGTGATCTGGAAGGTGCTGAGGTCACGACGATTGCCGGGCAGAAATACGGCGTGACTCCCGTCTCTGTTTCCTTTTCCAATGATGACTTGGATGCCTCCCGAGGTCCTGACGGCTGTGCGCGCATTCTGGGAGTGACCTACACGTGGCCCTCGGGCGCCAAAGTCGCCTCTCCCAACCCGATCGTGCTTTGCGGAGACGGTTACCAATTCCGATACGTTATGAAGCGTCCCTCGGACGCTCCGGGTTTGGAAAAAGATTTGCAAAACGCTCTTCAGCTCTCGAAGAGACGCGAAGCCCAGTTGCAAGCCGAGTTGGAAACAGAGCGGCTTTACAACGATCGCTTCATGTGGGGGCCATTTATGTGGGGCCCGATGATGATGCCCCCACCCCCGCCTCCGCCTCGCCCTCACCGTAGATGATCTGCCCTTCACATAACAGAGCGGAAATGAATCGCTCTGGCTAGAATGGTAACGCTTTTTCTTTTTAATTCTTTGCTCTTATGAAAGTTCTCGGCATTGAAAGCTCGTGTGATGAAACCGGCGTAGCGTTGATCGACAGCGAAAAAGGGCTGTTGGCCGACGCCGTCTACACTCAAATCGATATGCATCGAGCCTACGGCGGTGTGGTGCCGGAACTCGCAAGCCGCGACCATATCCGCCGTGCGTTGGTGTTGATTGACGACGTTCTGTCACGCGCTAACGTTCAGAAAGAAGACATTGATGCCGTCGCCGTTACCGAAGGACCTGGGTTGGCAGGTGCACTTCTGGTTGGTTCATCCGTTGCGCACGCCATCGGCTACGCCTTGGGCATTCCTGTCGTAGGTGTACATCACCTGGAAGGCCATCTGCTGTCAGCTTGTCTGGCTGATCCCGCCCCACAATTTCCGTTTATTGCGCTTTTGGTAAGCGGCGGACACACGCAATTCATGCGCGTCAACGCCTTCGGTAGCTACGAGTTGTTGGGCGAAACACTGGACGATGCGGCTGGTGAAGCGTTTGATAAAACCGCCCAATTGCTAGGCGAAGGCTATCCGGGCGGTCCTGCCGTTTCTCGCTTGGCAGAATCGGGAACGCCCGGGGCCATTGAACTGCCGCGTCCGATGCTGCACTCTCCGTCGCTTGACATGAGCTTCTCGGGGCTCAAAACGGCTGTTCTGACCGCCGTCAACGATGCCAAGGATCCCACGGATCCCCAGTTCCGTTCGGATTTGGCTTTGGCGTTTACTGAAGCGGTTGCCGAAGTGCTCACCACCAAGGCCGTCAAAGCCATCAAAACGACCGGCATCAAACAGTTGGTGGTGGCAGGCGGCGTGTCCGCCAATAAGACGCTCCGAGCCAGCCTTATTGAAGCCTGCCGCAAGCGCGGCGCTCACGTCTTCTTCCCGCCTCAGCGCCTGTGTACCGATAACGGCGCCATGATTGCCGTAGCCGGCATGATGCGTTTGCAACGCATGAGTGAAGAGGAACTTCACTGCCGCCTGCCGCGAAGCGCTGGAGCAGAAGGGCGTGGACGTGACCGTTGTGGAAAAGGACGGCAACAAGGTCCTGCAGAAAATGCTCACCGTGCGCCCGCAGGTGGTTCTGCTGGATGCCTTTATGCCCGGTCTGGATGCCCTTGCGGTAAAGCAGCGCTACAATGCCGCCGGTGAGCGGCACACCTCCTTCTTCGTGACCGGTGCCTTCCAGAGCGAAGAGATGGTACAGGAGCTGCTGGACGAAGGCTTTGCCTACTACTTTGTAAAGCCCTTTGATGAGACCGTGCTTGCCGCACGGGTGCTCAAGGCGGCACTTGGCCCGGAAAAGCACATCCTGCACACCAGCGTGGACAGCGATGAGCTGACCGTTACCGAGATCCTGCATCAGATCGGCGTCCCCGCCCACATCAAGGGCTACCAGTTCCTGCGGGATGCCATCCTGCTCACCATGAACGAGCCGGAGTACATCAACGCCGTGACCAAGCGCCTGTACCCGGAAATCGCCAAGAAAAACGGCACCACCGCCAGCCGGGTGGAGCGCGCCATCCGCCACGCCATCGAGGTGGCATGGGACCGGGGCGATGTGGACACCCTCAACAGCTACTTCGGCTACACCATCCACAACCTGCGCGGAAAACCAACGAACAGCGAGTTTATTGCGATGATAGCTGACAAGATGCGGCTGGATAAACGGCAGAGAGTGGGCTGATTTTTTTCATAGAATCCGCCGTCGTTCATATTCTGATAAGAGCAAACCAAACAGACAAAGGAGGTTTTGCTCTTGAAGCTTGCAGAATATCTCGCACGGCGCAGGCGGGCCAGAGTTGCGGCCGTGATGCTGTTCGCCCTCATTATGGGGTTTGTATCTGCTGCGCCGCCGGTCGTCACCGGATGTCAGGCGCAGGATCTTACCCCGGCACCGGACACTTCGATGCTCTCCCCCGCCGTTTCGGCTCTGGCACAGGAGCAGCAGGAGCCTGCTGCCCAGCCGCTGCCGGAAAAGTGGGTCTGCCTGACCTTTGACGACGGCCCCAGCAAGACCACACCGGATGTGCTCAGCGCGCTGAACGCGGCCGGAGTGCACGCCACATTTTTTGTGGTGGCTACCGGTTACAACGAGAAGTATCTGCCCCTGCTCACCGAAGCGGTCAGCGCCGGGCACCAGATCGCGCTGCACTCTGCTTCCCACGAGTACAGCGATATCTACCGCAGCAGCGACGCTTATTGGGAGGACATTGCCCTTTTAAAGGAGCGCATTGCGCCCTATGTGGATGCCGAGAGCATCCGGTATCTACGGTTTCCGGGCGGCAGCACCAACACCGTCAGTCGGCGCTACGGCGGCAAAGGCCTGATGAAGCAGCTGAAAGCCGAAGTAGAGCAGAAAGGCTGGCATTGGGTGGACTGGAACGTGTGCGCCGAGGATGCCGTGGGCGGGCACCCAAGCGCGGGCACCATTTACCGCAATGTGGTGCACGAGACCGGGCAGCAGACGAACTGCATCGTTCTGATGCACGATTCCGCCACCACCCGCACCACCGCCGAGGCGCTGCCCGACATCATCCGGTGGTATGCAGACAACGGTTACACCTTCCTGACGGTGGCCGAAGCGCTGCCGCTGAACTGAGCAGACCAGCCCGGTTACAGGCGGTGTTCAAAGCCGCGGCCAAGCAGGACCCCTGCCGCTGCTAGTGCTGCCAGCCAGAGCCAGTCCGCTCCGCCGGTCGCCACCCAGCCTGCCGCCAGAATGGCGGCAAAGGTGAACGCTGCGGGCAGAAGGATGCGCAGGACCTGCAGCTGTCGCTCCCGCCGGGACGGCAGCCCGGTGTTCAGCTGTTCCGGAGATGCAGCATCACAGCAGATCTCATCGCGGTACTTGCCCGGGTTGCGGTAGGCTTTGTATAGGATCCCATCCAGCGAAAATTCCGGGTACATTCCTTCTTTTGTCAGGCTGAGCTGCATCCCGTGTTCCTCTGCATACGCCTGCAAGGCCGCGGCAAACTCCTGCGGCGTGTTGATGCTGCCCTGCGGGATAAAGAAAAAGTGTTTCTGATGCTGCACCTGTGCCAGCGTGCGGTAATCCTGCAGCCAGCCAGAGCAGAACGTACCCTGTACGGCAGGCTTTTCCATCCGGGTCAGGCAGGCGTCCACATCCAGTGATGCCACAGACGGGTCCTGCCGGGCCAGTTCTGCACAAAAACGCGCCGCCCCTTCCAGCTGCTTTGCGCGCTGTTCCAGTGCGGTCTTTTGCTCCCGCAGGACACTCCCCAGCGATGCATCGCCTGCAAGCACGGATCGGATGACCGGAAGCGGCACATCCAGCATCCGCAGCATCCGGATGAACCGGAGAGTGCGGATGTCCTGTTCCGTGTAATCACGGTAGTCGTTGCCAGGCAGCCGGGCGGGATTCAGAAGTCCTTCTTTTTCATAGAAGCGGATATTGGGGGCAGACACCCCGCTCTGTTTCGAAGCCTGTTTGATGTTCATTTGCTTCACCTCCGCACTCACATTACACCTTAAAGACACTTGAAGGTCAAGTTTTTTCAAAAAAAGCCCCGGAAAACCTGCTGCTGCGGGCATTCCGGGGCCAAATCTTATTCCGCGTTCTGGCAGAACAGCGAGAAGGTGCGGTAGGCCATGTACAGGTCGGTCTTGTGGATGACCTCGAAGGGCGAGTGCATGGACAGCACCGGCACGCCGATGTCCAGCACCGGGATGCCGCGGTTGGCCACGTACTTGGCAATGGTGCCGCCGCCGCCAAGGTCCAGACGGCCCAGCTCACCGATCTGCCATGCCACGCCGTTGGCATCCAGCAGGCGGGTGATATCCCCTACCAGCTCGGCGTTGGCGTCGCTGGCAGAGCTCTTGCCGCGGCTGCCGGTGTACTTGAAGAAAGCCACGCCGCGGCCTGCATAGGTGCCGTTCTTCGGCTCAAAAGCACCGGCCCAGGACGGGTCGTAAGCGGCGGTGACGTCGGCGGACAGGCAGACACTGTTCTGGAAGGCAATGATGTCATCCTGACCGGCGGCACGGCACAGCAGCTGCAGGAAGTGGAACACATACATGCTCTGCATGCCGGTCACGCCGTCGGAGCCGATCTCTTCCTTATCGGTCAGCACGCAGACGGTGGTGTGCACGGGATTTTTGGTCTCGATCTCGGCCATCAGGGCGGGGTAAGCGTCCACACGATCGTCATGGCCGTAGCTGCCCACCATAGAGCGGTCAAAGCCCACGTCGCGGGCCTTGTGAGCAGGCACCACTTCGATCTCAGCGCGGGTGAAGTCGCGCTCGGTGATGCCGTACTTCTCGTGCAGAAGGATCAGGGTGTTCAGCTTGACAGCCTCCTTGACGTCCTCTTCCTCCACGGCGTCGGAACCGATGAGCACGTTCAGTTCCTCGGCCTTGATGCCGTCGCTCAGCTTGCGGTCGTTCTGCTCGGCACCCAGATGGGGCAGCAGGTCGGTGATGCAGAACACAGGATCGTTCTCGTCCTCGCCCACGCTGAAGGACACGCTGGAGCCGTCGGCACGGGTAAACACGCCGTGGATGGCCAGCGGCATGGTGCCCCACTGATACTTGCGGATGCCGCCGTAGTAGTGGGTCTTGAAGTAGCTCAGGTGGTCGGACTCATACAGGGGGTTCGGGCGCAGGTCCAGACGGGGGCTGTCGATGTGGGCAATCACCAGACGGAAGCCCTCCTCAAAGGGCTTCTGACCGATGGTAGCCGCCACGACGGCCTTGTGCTCCTGGATGAAGTAGATCTTCTCACCGGGTGCATAGGTCTTTTTCGGCTCAAAGGGCTTGTAACCGGCAGCCAGCAGCATCTGCTCGCTGGTGGCGGCAGCCTCGCGCTCGGTCTTGGCATGGTCCAGGAAGTTCTTGTAGCCCTCTGCAAAAGCGGCGGCCTTTTCCTTCACGTCGGGCTGCTTGTCGGCAGCGTATTCCGGCTTATAGAGCAGCTGCTCTGCATACTGCTTGGCAGAAAGTTTTTCACTCATGGTTGACATTCTCCTTACTTTTTTATCAATTTCCCGCGTAGATGCGCTGATACGCACCATAGCAGGAGGTGATCTTGTTTACATAGTGGTTCATCTGACTGTAGGGGAAGCCCTGCAGCGTCTGGCCGTCGGCCGAGTGCTCTTCCATCCGCAGCAGATTGTCCACAGTGCCCCAGCCGCTGTGGTAGGCGGCTGCAGCGGTGGCCACATCACCGTTGTAGCGTTCCAGACACAGATGCAGGTAGTAGCACCCGAAGCGGATGCTCGTGTCCGGGTCGTACAGGTCTGCAAAAGCCAGATCCTCGTCCGCCGCGATCTTGCTGCGCAGCCAGAGGAAAGTCTCTTCGGTCATCTGCATCAGGCCGCGGGCGTCCACACTGGAAGTGGCCACCGGGTCAAAACCGCTTTCGGTACGGATAAAGGCATCCACCAGAAGCGGGTCCAGCTTGTAAGTCTGCGCCCACTGGTCCACCAGCTGTTCATACTTGCGGGGGTACAGCAGCTGTTCGGCCCGGTGCCACAGGTGCGGGGCTGCCACAAGCAGCACCAGCGCCAGCAGGCACAAAATCAGCAGGCGCAGCCGACGCTTGCAGCGTCGCTGCTGCGCACGGCGGCGGGCCGCTGCGCGGGCCATGCGGCGTTCATGGGCGGCAGCCGGGTCGTACTGCGGCATGCCGTTGGAGTCTTTTTCAAATCGTTCGTTCAAAACCGGTGGGACGCACCTCCTTCTGTCTGAAGTGCGATGCACAGCTGCTCTGCAGCAGCCTGCAGGGTGGCAAGGTCTGCGTCGTTGTGCAGAACGTAATCCGCCTGTGCGGTCAGCTCTGCTTCCGGCGTCTGGGCGTTGAGACGGCGGCAGGCCATTTCAGGCGCGATGCCGTCCCGTGCTACGATGCGGGCCACACTGGTTTCAAAGGGCGCTGTGACCACGCATAGCCGGTCACACTCCGCCTGTGCCGCCGTGCCCACAATGACGGCACCGTCCAGCACGAAGAGCGGTGCCCCGGCCTCCTGTGCCGCCTGCTTTGCCACCCGGATACGGCGCACGATCTCCGGGTGGGTCAGACCGTCCAGCGCGGCCTTGCCTTCCGGCGTGGCAAAGGCGCGGTCTGCCAGCAGGCGGCGATCCAGTGTGCCGTCTGCTTTTAAGATGTCTGCCCCGAACCGCTCTGCCAGCGCGGGCAGCAGCGGCGAGCCGGGCAGCAGGATCTCGCGGCTGATCTGGTCAGCATCGGCCAGCGGCACGCCGTGGCCCGCAAACACTGCCGTGACCGTGGACTTGCCGCAGCCGCTGCGGCCGGTGATGCCCAGCGTGATCATAGGTCGATCACCCGGAAGGCCGCCGCGCGGATCAGGCGGTTGTACACCGCCATGGACAGGCCGTCCTTCTGGGGGCAGCGGGCATAAACGATGCCGTCGCCTTGCTCATCCAGTGCCCGCAGTGAGCGGAAGATGTGCTTTGCCTGGTCGGCACCGTCGCCCTCGCGGCCATACTCCACACAGGGCACGCCCAGCTTTTCAGCTTCGCCGGTGAAGCATAGGCAGCTGGGGTTCTGGTCCATGTGGGCGTCCACATAGGCCTTGAACTGTTCAAAGGTGCCATTGAGCAGGGTTACGTCTGCTTTCGGGGCATAGTGCTTGTACTTCATGCCGGGGCTGCGCACCACAGCGCCTTCCGGCAGCTTTTCCAGAATGGCTTTGGACACTTCTACCTCTTCGCCGAGGGCACGCTCCAGATCCTCCAGCGTGATGTGGCCGGGGCGGAACAGGGTGGGCTTGTCGCCCACCACCGACACTACCGTGCTCTCCACGCCCACGTCACACTCGCCGCCGTCCAGAATGAGGGGCAGGCGACCGTCCATATCGGTAAAGACATCCTGCGCATTGGTGGGGCTGGGCTTGCCGGAGAGGTTGGCACTGGGGGCTGCAAAGGCGCAGCCGCTCTGCTCGATGACCGCACGGGCCACCGGGTGGCTGGGCATGCGGATGCCCACCGTGTCCAGACCGGCGCAGCACTCGGCTGCCACCTCCGGGCCGCGGGGCATGATGATGGTGAGGGGGCCGGGGCAGAAGGCCGCCATCAGCAGCTGGGCACGCTCCGGTACCTCGCTGACCAGACCCGGCAGCATCTCCGGGCCGGTGACATGGACGATCAGGGGATTGTCCTGCGGGCGGCCCTTGGCCACAAAGATCTTCTTCACCGCCTCGCCGTTGCGGGCGTCGGCGGCAATGCCGTACACCGTCTCGGTGGGCAGGGCCACCAACTCCCCGCTGCGCAGCAGCTCGGCGGCCTTTGCAATGCTTTCTGCCTTGTCGGCAGGCAGAACTTCGGTTTTAATTTTCATACGTTTTATCGTTCTTTCTATGTGTAAAGTGTTTTTGCTTTTCAGCAAATTCTTTCGCTGATTCGTTTTGTTTTACAAATCGAGTTTTTGCAGCTTTTCCGCCTGTTCGCGGGTAGCAAGGGCGTCGATGACCTCATCGAGGTTGCCGTCCAGGATCTTTGCAAGGTTGTGCACCGTCAGGCCGATGCGGTGGTCGGTGCAGCGGTCCTGCGGGAAATTGTAGGTGCGGATCTTCTCGCTGCGGTCCCCGGTGCCAACCTGCCCCTGCCGCTCGGAGTTGATGGCGTCCTGCTGTTCCTTCTGCTTTTGGGCCAGCAAGCGGCTGCGCAGGATCTCCAGGGCCTTGTCCTTGTTCTGGAACTGGCTGCGCTCGTTCTGGCACTCCACCACCATGCCGGTGGGGATGTGCGTCACCCGGATGGCGCTGGACGTCTTGTTGATGTGCTGGCCGCCCGCACCGGAGGAACGGAAGGTGTCGATGCGCAGGTCCTTCATGTCCAGTGCAAAGTCCACTTCCTCTGCCTGGGGCATCACGGCCACCGTGGCGGTGGAGGTGTGGATGCGACCCTGGGTCTCGGTCTCGGGCACACGCTGCACCCGATGCACCCCGCTCTCGTACTTGAGGCGGTTGTAGGCCCCGGCCCCTTCCACCGAAAAGATGGCTTCCTTCACGCCGCCCAGCTCGGTCTCGTTGAGGTTGAGCAGTTCCAGCGTCCAGCCGCGGCTCTGCACATACATGGTGTACATGCGCAACAGACTGTGGGCAAACAGGGCGGCTTCCTCTCCCCCTGCCCCGCCCCGGATCTCCATGATGACGTTCTTTTCGTCCCGCGGGTCCCTGGGCAGCAGCAGAATTTTGAGATTATTTTCCAGCTTTGCCACATCCTGACTTTTTTCGCTGATTTCCTGCTGTATCATCTGCTTGAAGTCCGGATCGGAGATGGGTTCTTCGAGCAGGGCTTTGGCCTGCGCCAGATGGTCCCGGGCGGTCTGCCAGTCGCGGTAGGCCTGCACCACCGGCTGCGTCTCGTGGTAGTCCCGCATCAGTTTGCGGAACAGTGCCGGGTCGGCAGCGGCATCCGGCTGGTTCAGGCGGACGGAAAGCTCCTCAAACCGGTGGCACACGGCATCCATTTGGGCAGAAAGATCGGGCATAACAGGCAGTTCTCCTTACAAACGTTCTCAGATGGAAATGGGCACAAGGGCGGTCACTCCGCCTGCTGTGCAGGTTTGACCACCTTTTTGATGTTCTTTTCAATTTTTGCACGCGGCAGCATCACCTCGCGCCCGCAGCCCGTGCAGCGGATCTTGAAATCCATGCCGACACGCAGCACTTCAAAGCTGGAAGCCCCGCAGGGGTGCTTCTTGCGGGTGAGGATGGTATCTCCCACAGCGATATCCATAGCGTTGGTCGCTCCCTTCTGCCGCCCCTCAGAATGGTCGGCGGCAACTGTGCGGCATCCGGACCACAGGCCCTGCCGCACATACAGATATAGTATAATGCAAACGCCTGCAAAATGCAAATATCTGCCGCGCCGGATGCATATCGTTGAAAATGGGAGCGTGCTTTGCCCCGCGCAGCGCAGAACCCAAAAATCAACAGAGAAAGAGGAATGAAAGATGATGCAAGCATACCGTACCGAAGGCAATTACCGTTCCGCCGCCCGGCTGTCCGCTGCAGAGCTGCGGGCCGCCATGGCCAGCCACGAGATTTTGCAGGCCACCGCCCTGGCCTTTGACACCCAGCGGCAGCTGCGGTTCGACCTGGGCGGCGTCCGGGCCGTGATGCCCTTTGTGCAGTGCGCCGACGGAGCCGAAAACGGCACCGTGCGGGACATTGCCGTGCTGACGCGGGTGGGCCGCCCCACCTGCTTTGTGGTGCAGGCTCTGGACACCGACGAGGACGGGCAGCCCTTCTACCGGCTTTCCCGCGCAGAAGCGCAGCGGATGTGCAAGGCCGATTATCTCGATACCCTTTCTCCCGGCGATATCCTGCCCTGCACCGTAACTCACATTGAGCCATTTGGTGCATTCTGTGATGTGGGGTGCGGCATCAGTGCCCTACTGCCCATCGACTGCATGTCGGTGAGCCGCATTTCCTCCCCCGCCGACCGGGTGAGCGTGGGGCAGCAGATTTTGTGCGCGGTCAAGAACCGGGACGTGCAGGGCCGCTTTGTGCTCACCATCCGGGAACTGCTGGGCACCTGGGCCGAGAACGCCGCCCATTTTTCGGTGGGTGAAACAGTGGTGGGCATCGTGCGCAGTGTGGAGGAGTACGGTACCTTCATTGAGATCGCGCCCAACCTGGCCGGTCTTGCCGAAAGCTGCACCGACCTTGCCCCCGGGCAGGCCGTGAGCGTCTACATCAAGAACATCCTGCCGGAAAAGATGAAGATCAAGCTGGTGATCGTGAACCACAGCCTGAACCAGCGCCACCGGTTCGAGCTGCGGTACTTCATCACGGAGGGACATCTGGACCGGTGGGTCTACTCCACGCCCGGCAGCAGCAAGCGCATTGAGACGGATTTTGCCGCAGCGGCTTGCAATCCGGCGTGAAACCCTTTATACTATAAGGGAACCTGTCGTTTGAGAATGTGAAAATGCAAAGGGGATGGATGAACGATGCCCGCCAACGATGCTTTTACTGCCGGTGTACGCCCCGGCGGACTGACCAGCAGCACCGAGATTCGGCTGCTGCTGTGCTATCTGGTAAAAAATGCCGGACCCATTGCCCGGCAGGAGATCGAGAACGCCCTGATGGAAGAGGCACTGGTCAACTACTTTGAGATCGGTTCCTGCCTGGATGACATCACGCGGCAGCAGCTCGTGACCGTGCAGGACAATGTGTATTCCATTACCGACAAGGGCCGCAAAGTGGCGCAGGAGCTGGCCTACGACCTGCCCCGCAGCGTGCGGGAACGTGCGGTGGCCGCTGTGCTGCGCTGCCAGACCTGGGCCCGCAAAGAGGCCAAGTACAGCGCCAGCATCACCGAAAAGCCGGACGGCCATTGCAGCGTCCGCTGCACCGTAAAGGGCCTGGATGAGGCGCTGTTCTGCCTGGATCTGGGTACCCCGGACCGGCTGTCGGCTGAACTGGTGAAAAAGCAGTTCATCCTGAAAGGCAACGAGATCTATCAGCTTCTGGTCAACAAACTGACCGAAGAAAACGCATAAGCATACAGAAGCCGCCTGCTGGAAATTTTGTCCGGCAGGCGGCCTTTTTTGTGTTCAGATCAGAATGCAGATGAGCCCGGTACAGCCTTCGTTGATGACCCGTTCCAGCGTGCCCTGCAGCTGGGTGCGGGCCTCCTGCGGAATGTGCAGCAGCTTGTTCTGCAGCCCGTCGTTCACCAACTCATGCAGGCTTTTGCCAAAGATGTTGGACTGCCACAGCTTGACCGGGTCATCCGCAAAATCTGCCAGCAGGCTGCGCACCAGATCTTCGCTCTGCTTCTCGGTGCCCACAATGGGGCTGATCTCGGTGTGGATGGTGGCCTTCATCATGTGGATGGACGGCGCACAGGCTTCCAGCCGGACGCCGTAGCGCCCGCCCTGCTGCACGATCTCCGGCTGCTCCAGCTGCAGCTCCCCGATGGAGGGCATCACGATGCCGTAGCCGGTGGCTTCCACCTGTTCCAGCGCACTGCGCACCTTTTCGTACTCCCGTTTGGCATGAGCCAACTCCAGAATGCAGGGCATCAGGCCCGCTTCGTCGCCGATCTCCAGCCCGGTCTGTTCGCTGAGCACCTGATAGAAGATCTCCGGCTTCAGCTCCACAACCACCCGCACACTGCCCTGTGCCAGATCCATGCCGCTCACGGCGGAGCGCTGCACAGCATCGCAGTCCAGCAGCGGCCCATCTGTGCCGGACGGGACGTCCTTCATGCGGGCGATGTTCTCTGCCAGCTGCATCGCGGCAGTATATACCTGTGCCTGCAGCCAGTGGCCGTTCTCCAGCCGGTTGACCCACCGGGGCAGGGCCAGATCCAGTTCCCGCACCGGGAATTCGTACAGCACCTGCCGCAAAATATCCCCCAGCGCGGCGGCGTCCAGATCCACACAGCTCACCGGTAAAACGGCATGGTGGTAGTCCCGTGCCATGCCCTCGGCCAGCTGCTTTGTTTCCGGGGCGTCCGGGCGGGTGCTGTTGAGCAGGATGACGTAGGGTTTGCCCAGTGCATCCAGCTCTTCAATGACCCGCTTTTCGGTTTTGGCGTACCCCGCACGCGGGATGTCGCTGACGGTGCCGTCGGTGGTGATGACGATGCCGATGGTGGAGTGCTCCCGGATCACCCGGCGGGTGCCGGTCTCAGCGGCAAGGTCAAAGGGTACTTCCTCGTCGAACCACGGACTTTTGACCATGCGGGGCTTTTCGTTTTCCTCGTGGCCCATGGCCCCCTCCACCATATAGCCCACACAGTCGATGAGCCGTACCCGACAGACACCACCGCCTTCTAATTGCAGCGGCACCGCCGTTTCCGGAATGAACTTTGGTTCCGTGGTCATGATGGTGCGCCCTGCCGCCGACTGCGGCAGCTCATCCCGTGCCCGCAGACGGGCCGCCTCGGTGCCCATGGCGGGCAGCACCAGCTGCTCCATAAAGCGCTTGACAAAGGTGGACTTGCCGCTGCGCACCGGACCCACCACCCCGATGTAGATGTCTCCGCCGGTGCGTGCGCCGATCTCGCGGCAGATGCCCTGTTGCTCCTGTTTGTCCAAACCTGCTCTCCCCTTCCCGTTTGCGCCGTGCACCGGACGTTGTGCCGGTCCGCTCGTTGTATCGTATGAAAGGGGCGGCGTTCTTATTCCACGCCGAGGAAGCTCTTCAGGCGGGCAAGGTCCGCGTTCAGGACCAGCTCTTCGTCAAAGCCCACGCTCTCCAGCAGCGCACAGGCCAGGTCCTGCCGGCCCACCCAGCTGGGGTCGTGCGCGTCCGAGTCCACAACAATAGGCACCCGGTATTGCTGGCACAGGGCCAGCATGGTGCGGTAGTTCTGGTAGCAGTTGAGCCGCTGGTCCTTTTTGACCAGAGAGCTGTTGTTGACCTCCAGCGCCACATGGTACTGAAGGGCAGCCTGCACCAGCCGGGGGTAATCCAGCGGGGTGTGGTCGTCGTCCGGGTGGGACACCAGCTTTACCTTCGGGTTTTTCATGCACTCGATGAGGTTCGTGGTGTTGCCGTCAGTGCCTTCGTTCTGGTAGCACAGCCCATGGATGCCCACAATGGCATAGTCCAATCGGTCGATATACTTCTGTTCCAGCGAGAGCCTGCCGCCGTTGAGCACATTGATCTCGCACCCGTGCAGGATCTCCACACCGTCGATCACGCGGGGGATCACGCGCAGGTTCCCGTAATAGAACGGGTCCACCGTTCCGGGGATGCCCGGGGCATGCTCACTGATGCCGATGAGCTGCAGCTGTTGTTCCTTTGCGGCCGCTGCCATCTCCCGGATGGTGCCATAGGCATGGCCGCTGGCAAGGGTGTGCATGTGGATGTCTGCGATCAGACGCTTCATCGTTTTCCTCCTTTTTCGGGTCCAAAAAAGCCGGAACGATCCGCAGATCGTTCCGGCTTGCAGCTTCAGATGGGATAAATCACGGGGTCAGACGGTTGGGGCCGCGGAACAGGAACTCTGCGTCCTTGATGCTCAGGCCGCACAGCAGCATGGTCAGGCGGTCGATGCCCAGACCGAAGCCGCCGTGGGGCGGGCAGCCATACTGGAAGAACTCCAGATAGAACTTGACATCCTCGGCCAGACCCTTCTCCTCAGCCTGCTTCTTCAGCACCTCATAACGGTGCTCACGCTGGGCACCGGTGGTGATCTCGACACCGCGCCAGATCAGGTCGTAGCCCTGGGGCACACCGTTCTCGTCGCGCATGTGATAGAACGCACGCTTCTCGGCGGAGTAGTCGGTGATGAACAGGAACTCGTGGCCGTAGTGCTTCTTGACCCACTCATAGCTCAGACGCTCGGCCTCGGTAGTCAGGTCGCCCTTCTCGGACTCATCGACCTTGTAGCCGAACTCCTCTTCCAGACCCTTGTACAGGTCGGCCAGCTTGACCACCGGGAACGGAGTGGTGGGCACGATGACTTCCTGACCGAACAGCTCCTTGATCTGGTCGCCGTAATTCTCCTTGACGGCCTTCAGGCCGGCGGTCAGCAACTCCTCCTCCATCTTCATGACATCCTTGAAGGAAGTGATATAGCTGAACTCCAGATCAAAGCCGGAGAACTCAGTGGAGTGCTTGTTGGTATAGCTCTTCTCGGCACGGAACACAGGGCCGGTCTCGAAGATACGCTCAAAACCGGCAGCCATGGCCATCTGCTTGTAGAACTGCGGGCTCTGGGCCAGATACGCGTTGTGGTCGAAGTAATCCACTTTGAACACCTCAGAGCCGCTCTCACTGGCTGCAGCGATCAGCTTGGGGGTGTGGATCTCGATGAAGTTGCGTTCCAGCAGGAACTGACGCATGGCGTTGACAAAGCAGCTCTGTGCCTTGAACATCAGCTGGTTCTCGTCGGTGCGCAGGTCGATCCAGCGGTAGTCGATGCGCTGGTCGATGCTGGAGCGCTCCACAGCCTTCTTCTTCTTGGTGGCTGCGATCTCCTTGCGCACGATGGGCAGCGGGTCGGCAATACTCTCGATCTCAATGGACTCGGGGATCATCTCGATGCCGCCCATCTTGACGTAGTCGTTTTCCATCACCTTGCCGGTGACGGTGATGACGGAGTCCGGGGTGAGCTTGTCGATGGTATCCACCAGATCGGGGTGATCGGCCTTTTCGACCGTGATCTGCAGTTTGCCGGTAATATCCTTCAGCACGATGAAGGCCATGTATTTGCTGTTGCGCAGGTTCTCGATAAAGCCCTGCACCTTGACCGTGCTGCCGATTTCCTTCTGGACCTCATTGATATAGGTGCGTTCCATAGGAATCCTCCTTTAAAGTCTTGTACTGTTTTATTATACGCTTTTCCGGGGATAAATCAAGATTTTTTATTGTTCTCATGCAGGGTGCCGGTGCCGCCCTCCACCACACCGTCGTGTTTCAGCACGGCGGCAATGGTGCCAAAGAAGCACTTCACGTCCAATCCGAAGCTCAAGTGCTCCACATACCAGCCGTCCAGCTTTGCCTTTTCGGCGATCTCCAGCTCATCGCGGCCGTGGATCTGGGCCCAGCCGGTCAGGCCGGGGCGCACATCGTTGGCCCCGTATTTGTCGCGCTCCGCCAGCAGATCGTACTGGTTCCACAGCGCGGGACGCGGACCGATGACCGCCATATCCCCCACAAAGATGTTCCACAGCTGGGGCAGCTCGTCCAGGCTGGTCTTGCGCAGGAAATGCCCCATGCGGGTGATATACTGATCCGGGTCATGGAGCAGGTGCGTGGGCATGTCGTGGGGCGTGTCGATGCGCATGGTGCGGAACTTTAGAATGTAGAAATGCCGCTTGCCGCGGCCCACCCGCTTCTGTTTGAAAAACACGGGGCCGGGTGAGTCGAGCTTGATGGCAATGGCCAAAATCAGAAACAGCCAGGACAGGCACAGCATGCCGCACAGCGACAGCACCACAGCCAGCAGGCGTTTGATCCCGTTGCGATACACAAACGTTCCCTCCGTTCTTGTTTGCTTCCTGAATACCGCTTCAGTATACCAGCATGGGCTGCCTTTTTCAATTCGATTCCGCCCGGAAGGACGGAATTTTTTCATTTTTATGCCGTCATGACGGTTTTGTAGCAAAAACGTGCCGGTTTTGTCTCTTGTTTTCCGGCAGGGCCTGCCGTAAGATAAAGGTACAAAAGGGCTTTTGATTTTTTGGGGACAAGGAGTTTTTACCATGATCCAACGTTTTACGTTTGGCTGCCCGCTGCCCACCGAGAGCGTCGTGCTGCCGGTGGAGCCTGCCGCCGCCGCAGTGCCGTACCTCACCGCAGAACCAGACGGGAGCTGGAGCTTCTCTTTGGCAGAGGATGCCGTGGTGTACGGCCTGGGCGAGATGCCCCGCGGCATCAACAAGCGCGGCTGGCATTATGTGACCGACAACACCGACGAGTCGCGCCACGGAGAAAACCGACTTTCGTACTATGGGGCGCACAATTTTCTGCTCATCGACGGCGGTGCGGGCCGCAGCATCTTTGGCGTGTTCGTGGATTTCCCGGGAAAGGTGTTCTACGATATCGGCTACACCCGGCACGACCGGCTGACCTTCCGCACCGAAGAGCCGGACTACGACCTGTACATCCTGACCGGCGACAGCCCGAACGCCGTCTGCACCGAATTCCGGAAGCTGATCGGCCACAGCTACATCCCGCCCAAATGGGCCTTTGGTTTTGCTCAGAGCCGCTGGGGCTACAAGACTGCCGAGGACGTGCGCGCCATCGCCCGCCAGTACCGCGAGAACGAGCTGCCTCTGGACATGATCTGCCTGGACATCGACTATATGCAGGGGTACGCGGATTTTACGGTGAACAAGGAGCGCTTCCCGGATCTGGCTGCGCTGAGTGCCGAGCTGAAGCAGCAGGGCATCCGGCTGGTGCCCATCATCGACGCGGGCGTGCGCATGGACCCGGAGGACCCCACCTGCACCGAGGGGCTGGAGAAGGGATATTTCTGCACCAAAGCCGACGGCACCCCCTTTGTGGCTGCCGTGTGGCCCGGCAAGGCCTATTTTGCCGATTTTCTGCGCCCGGAAGTGCGGGACTGGTTCGGCCACCGCTACAAGGTGCTGACCGACTGCGGTATTGAGGGATTCTGGAACGACATGAACGAACCCGCGCTGTTCTACTCCCCGGAGCGGCTCCGGGCATTTCTGGACAGCATGGCACAGCTGCGTGAAAAAGACAACTTGGAGCAGGAAGAGTTCTTTGCCAAGGTGGTGGGCGGTGCCATGGGCCTGATGAACAGCCCTGCCGACTACGCCAGCTTCTACCACGATCTGGCCGGGCAGCAGGTGCGGCACGACCGGGTGCACAATCTGTACGGCGGCAGCATGACCCGCGCTGCCGGGGAGGCCTTTGCCGACCTGCGCCCCGGCAGGCGCACCCTGCTGTACAGCCGTTCCAGCATCATTGGCAGCCACCGGTACGGCGGCATCTGGCTGGGCGACAACCATTCCAGCTGGGAACAGCTGCTGGCCAACATTCAGATGATGCCCAGTGTGCAGATGTGCGGCTTTTTGTACACCGGTGCCGACCTGTGCGGTTTCGCGGGCGACACCACCCCGGACCTGGCCCTGCGCTGGCTGGAGTTTGGCCTGTTCACCCCGCTGATGCGCAACCATGCCGGTGCCGGGACCCGCGAGCAGGAATATTTCCGCTTTGCCGACCAGCTGCCCGCCCTGCGGGAGATGCTGCGCCTGCGCTATGCCCTGCTGCCCTACCTGTACAGCGAGTTCATGAAGAGCGCCCTGGAGAACACCGGCTACTTCCGCCCGCTGGGCTTTGACTGGCCTGCAGACCCCGAAGCGCGAGAGGTGCAGGACCAGCTGCTGCTGGGCGACGGCGTCATGCTGGCTCCGGTGTACACCCAGAACGCCGCCGGGCGGCATGTCTACCTGCCGGAGCCCATGCAGCTGTACCGTCTGCGCAGCGCCGAGGACTACGACACCGAGGCCCTGCCTGCAGGCCACCACTATGTGCACTGTGCCCTGAACGAAGTGCTGCTGTTCGTGCGGCCGGGTCATGCCGTGCCGCTGGCAAAGCCCGCTGCCTGCACCGCCGCGCTGGACGAGCAGCCCATTGCCCTGCTGGCCTGCCCGGACGCCGACGGCCATGCCGCGTACCGCATGTACACCGATGACGGCGAGACGATGGATCCTGAACACGACGGGCACTGGACCGTGCTGGACGCCTCTCACTGACCCAGTTTTCACAGCAGCCCCGGAACGTTTGCGGTTCCAGGGCTCTTGCGTTTTGCGGACGTCTGACGTATAATAGGCACTTGCGCCCGGCTTTCCGGGTACGATGTAAAATCAACCGATTCAGATATCAAAAACATTTCAAGGAGGCGTGTGACCCCATGACGCAAACCCGGGCAGACCGTTCCGCTGACCTGACCAGCGGCCCGATGCTGCAAAAGATCATTCTGTTTTCCATTCCGCTGGCTGCATCCAGCATTTTGCAGCTGCTGTTCAACGCGGCAGACGTTGTGGTGGTGGGCCGCTTTGCCGGCAGCACCGCGCTGGCCGCAGTCGGCTCCAACGGTTCCCTGATCAACCTGCTGGTGAACCTGTTCGTTGGGCTCTCGTTGGGCGCGAACGTCGTAGCTGCCCGCTGCTTTGGCGCAAAGGACGAGCACGGCGTACAGGACACCGTGCACACCGCCGTGACGCTGGGCCTTACCAGCGGTGTACTGCTGGCCGTGGTGGGCTTTTTTGCCGCCCGCAGCCTGCTGGAGCTCATGAGCTGCCCGGAGGACGTGATCGGCCTTTCCGCGCTGTACCTCAAAATTTATTTCATCGGCATGCCCATGAACATGCTGTACAACTTCAGCAGCGCTCTGCTGCGGGCCGTGGGCGACACCAAGCGCCCGCTGTACTGTCTGGCGGCGGCCGGTATCATCAATGTGGTGCTGAACCTTGTGTTCGTCATCGGCTTTTCCATGAGCGTGGCGGGCGTTGCGCTGGCCACCATCATCAGTGAGACGGTGTCGGCCTGCCTGGTCACCGCCATGCTGGTGCGGGAAAAGGGCGCGCTGCATCTGGACCTGCACAAGCTGGGCTTCCACGCCGGTGCCCTGAAGCAGATCTTGCTCATCGGCCTGCCGGCGGGCCTGCAGAGCACCGTGTTCAGCCTGTCCAATGTGGTGATCCAGTCCGCCATCAATTCCTTCGGCTCCACGGTCGTGGCCGGAAGCTCGGCATCGTCCAATCTGGAAGGCTTCGTCTACACGGCCATGAACGCCTTTGCACAGGCCGCCGTGACCTTTACCAGCCAGAACATGGGTGCACGCAAGTATCACAATCTGGACCGCGTGATGCGCAACTGCCTGCTGTGCGCCGTGGTCACCGGCATTCTTTTGGGCGGTGGTGCGGCACTGGCTGGTCGGCAGCTGCTGCACTTCTACTCCTCGGACGAGGCCGTGATTGCCGCCGGATACGAGCGGCTGTGGATCATCTGCGGCACCTACCTGCTGTGCGGCATCATGGATACACTGGCCAGCAGCCTGCGCGGCCTGGGTTACAGCGTGCTGCCCATGGTGGTGAGCCTGATCGGCAGCTGTCTGCTGCGTCTGGTGTGGATCGCCACCATCTTCCAGCTGAACCGCACCCCGTTCATGCTGTACATCAGCTACCCCATCAGCTGGGTTCTGACCGCCTCGGTGCATCTGATCTGCCTGCTGGTGGTACGGCGCAAGCTGCAGAAAAAGGGGCAGAACCTGCAGGCTGCATAATACCCCCTCTGCCATCGCTGTGCGATGCCAGCTCCCTCAGAGAGGGAGCCTTATCTCGCGGCGGTCAGCTTCCAGCCCGCACCGACCGCATTGTATACCACAAAGAGCTGCTGCACGATGAAATGCAGCAGCTCTTTTCTTTTTACAGCTCCTTTGCCAGCAGGTAGCGGTCGAACCCACCGTACATTTCGCGGCGGGCACGGATGGTGAACCCGCAGGCCAGGGCGTTGCTCAGACTGTAGGGGTTGGCCGGACTGACCGTGGCTCCCAGGTGCGTGATGCTCTCCGGCAGAAGCGGCAGGGCAGCTTCCAGCATGTGGCGCTGCAGGCCGTTGCCCCGCCAGTCCGGGTGCACCACAGCGCTGTCGGCATTGGCCCAATGGGGCCACTCGGCCTGCGGCACACCCAGAAAAGCCGCATAGTTGTGCGGGCTCTGGCCGCAGTAATAGAAAGTCAGGTACGCGCCCAGCCGACTGCCCTGCCACACCCCGATGCACAGGCTGTCGGTGATATAACCGGTGATATGTTCCAGCGTGTCGGTAACAAACCACTCCGGGTGCGGCATGGCGGCGTGCACCTCGTTTTGCAGCGCATACACCGCCGGGGCTTCGTCCGGTGTGCAGCGCCGCAGGGTGACCGCCTGCTGTGCCGGATGGCCGCAGACTTTGTGCAGAATGAGTTCCATGATTGCAATGCCCTCCAAAATAAAATCGTACTTTTTCTTTGTTTCCAGTATAAATGCCGCTTTTCTAAATGTCAATTTATGTTATAATAGAAGCAAAGAGCTTTGGGGCAGTGCATCATGCGGCCTGCAGGGTCTTTTGAAGTCCCGGCGGCCTGCCCGCCTGTGAACGGAGGAACCGAAATGAAGGAATCTACTCTTGCCGCCTCCAGCCGACTGGGCGGTGCCGTGATCAGCGACCGGGTGGTCGCCAGCCTGCTGGACGAACTGCGCACCGGGCGCTATGCCCATGCGGACCGCCTGCCTGCGGAGGTGGATCTTGCCGCCGAACTGGGGGTAAGCCGCACCGTGATCCGGGACGCTCTGAGCGAAATGGAGCGTGCAGGCTATGTAGAGCGGGTGCGCGGCATCGGCACGGTGGTGAACCGTTCGGTGTTGGGCCTGCGCAGCCGTCTGGACCAGAAGCTGGAATATTACCCGCTGATCCGCAGCTTTGGCAGCTACCCCCATGCCGACGGCATTCAGGTGTTTCCCATCCGGGCGGGGGATGAGCTGGCCCATAATCTGGACATCGAACCCGGCGACGAGGTGATCTGCATCAAAAAGCGCATCCTTGCCGACACCACCCCGGTGATCTACTCCATCGACTATCTGCCGCGCAGCCTGTTCGGCAACCGGGACTACACCCGCATCGACCTGACCGGCGGTGTGTTCGATATTCTGGAGCGGGAGTGCCACCAGCAGATCTCCTCGAACGTGGCCCACCTGAAAGCCAGCTGCGGCGATGAGTCCATCCGTGCAGCCATGCGGCTTGCCCCCGGCGAGGCCATGTTGCTGCTGGACGAAGTGTGTTTCAATCGTTTGTGCCGTCCGGTGATGCGTTCGCTGAGCTACTACACAAACTTCTTTGATTTTTCCATTTTACGCAAACTGCTTTAAACCGCTTTGATGTAACGGAGGTAACGTAACCATGCGTCATCTGATCGACCCGTTGGATTTCACCCAGCAGGAAATCACCACCCTGCTCGACCTTGCCGACCGCATCCACGACGATCCGGCCGCCTATCAGGATGTGGCCACCCACAAAAAACTGGCCACCCTGTTCTATGAGCCGTCCACCCGCACCCGCCTTTCGTTTGAGGCCGCCATGCTGAACCTGGGCGGCCATGTGCTGGGCTTTCCCAGTGAGAACGTGTCCAGCGCCAGCAAAGGCGAGAGCGTGGCCGACACCATCCGTGTGGTGTCCTGCTATGCCGACATCGTGGCTATGCGCCACCCCAAGGAGGGCGCACCGCTGCGTGCTTCCCGCTACTCCCGCATCCCGGTGATCAACGCCGGTGACGGCGGCCACCAGCACCCCACCCAGACCCTGACCGACCTGATGACCATCCGCCGCCGCAAGGGCCGGCTGGACGATCTGACCATCGGCCTGTGCGGTGACCTGAAATTCGGTCGCACGGTGCATTCCCTGATCAAGACCATGGCCCGCTGCCAGAACATCCGCTTTGTGCTCATCAGCCCGGAAGAGCTGCGGGTCCCGGATTACATCATCAACGATGTGCTGGAGGCCAACGGCATCGAATACAAGGAGACCCGCAGCCTGGAAGAGGTCATGCCGGAACTGGACATCCTGTACATGACCCGTGTGCAGAAGGAGCGCTTCTTCAACGAAGAGGATTACATCCGCCTGAAGAACAGCTATGTGCTGACCAAGGAAAAGATGGGGCTGGCAAAGCCGGACATGGCCGTGCTGCATCCCCTGCCCCGCGTGAACGAGATCGCACTGGATGTGGACGATGACCCCCGTGCCGCTTACTTTGAGCAGGTGCAGAACGGCGTTTACGTCCGCATGGCACTGATCATGACCCTGCTGGGCCTGCACGACCCCAAGGCAAAGGAGGAAAACTGATATGCTGAACATTGACGAGATCCAGAACGGCCTTGTGATCGACCACATCAAGGCCGGCACCGCCATTGGTCTGATGGACCTGCTGGGCATCAAGGACAACCGCACCGCCAGTGTGGCTCTGATCCAGAACGCACGCAGCCGCAAGTCCGCTTCCGGCCGCAAGGACATCATCAAGGTGGAGGGCGATGCTTCCTGGCTGAACCTGGATGTGCTGGCCTACCTTGACCCGGGCATCAGCGTGACCATCATTGAAAACGGCAAGGCCGTGCGCAAGGAAAAGCCGATGCCCCCCAAGCGCCTTGTGAACATTGTAAAATGCCGCAACCCCCGCTGCATCTCCTCCATTGAGGAAGAGTGCGACCAGATCTTTGAGTTGAGCTCCAACGGCAAGTACCGCTGCCTCTACTGCGAGCAGGAGCTGCAGGTCAAGCCGGAATAACCTCCGCTGCCCCTTTTCCCCGCTCCGGAACAGCAAAAACAAACAAAAAGAACAGGCGGCTTCCTGTCCGGTTACCCGGAGGGAAGCCGCCTGTTTTGTTCCGAATGGTCTGACGAAACTTTCCGGCCCTGATACCGCACAAAGTACGGCAGTTGCCATGAGCTTATATCATGCAATTCCCCAAATGAACTGCCGGACAAGCCCCGTCAGACGCTCTGCTGCCCGGCACACGCCACCGGGACAGCCCGCAAAAGCAAAGGTTTCACAGCTGCACACGCACCGCAGCCTGACGCCACAATGCTGCAGAACCCGGAAAAGCTCCCGGCCGCAACCTCTGCCTGCACTGCCTTGCGTTCCTTTACTGGGTCCAGTATAGCAGAGTTACGCTATTGTTGCAGAGAAAATGTCATATTCTGCATCGGTAACTGTCACAACTTGCGGGTAGGCACCGCACAGGTAAAGCGGAACCAGCGGTCCCGGCAGCTGAGCGTGTACTCGCAGCGGCAGCGGTCCAGCACCTCCCGCACGTTGACAAGGCCCATGCCATGGCCCGGCTCTGCCTTGGTGGAACGCGGCAGCTCCCCATCCACCAGCTCCAGGTCCTTCTGCACCCGGTTGCGCACCGAGATGAGGTATTCTTCCTCGTTCCTGCGCGCCCGCAGGTACACCTCCGGCGGTTTGGCCTGCGCCGCCGCCCGGATGGCATTGTCCAGCAGGTTGGAGATGACGATGACCAGGTCCGTGCCGCAAAAGGGCAGGTCCTTGAGGTCACACAGGTCGAAGTACAGCTCCACTCCCTGCTGCGCAGCTTCCTCATACTTGCGGCTGAGCAGGGAGTCCAGCAGTGGGTTGTGGGTGTCCAGAATGGTGGTTCCGGCGGCCACCACCTTGCTCACGCTGGAAAGGTATTCCTGTGCGCCGGTCAGGTCGCCCTGCCGGAGCAGCGCATCCAGTGCGGCAATGTGGTTGGTAAACTCATGGGTCAGGCGGCGCTGTGCCGTGTAGGACTCCATGAGGGCTTCTGCGCGCTGCTGTTCCAGCGCGGCCTGAAAGTGCGACGCCTGCCCCTGCACCACCTGATCGTTGAACATCTGCACGATGGCCAGGTGCACCAGCACCGCAATGGTCAGGCCCACCGTCAGCATCAGGTCCAGCAGAGTGGGCACGCGGCGGTTGGAGGAGATCATGATGAAGATGTTCAGCAGCACCACGACGCCCGGGAAAAAGCTCATCAGCAATGCCTGCAGCGGGTCCAGCGCACTGCAGTGGTTCCACCGGCACAGAAAGCGTGCTACCAGAATGCCCACCAGCAAAATTGAGATCACCAGTGCCGCCAGACAGGTCCTGTAGTGCCAGACTTCACCGGGGCAGATGCCGTGGAGCCGTGCAAAGACAAAGCTGACCGTATTTTCGGTAAGCAGGCACAGAATGCCGTTGATGATGCAGGCAGACATCCGGTCCACTGCCGTGCCGCCGAACAGCAGCGCGATGACCAGCAGGTAGATGATATTGCTGACCACTGATTTGATATTGAAAAAGCCAAAACCGCACAGCACCGAGAGCGTCAGCACTGCCAGCGCCAGCAGCGCGGCCCACACACAGGGGTGACGGAACCGCCTGCCCCGGCCCAGATAGGCGTAATCCACCAGAATGAACGCCGCCCACTGCGCAATGCACACCAGATGCCCCAACAGCGTCCAGATAAAGCTGTCACTCATCACCGAACTGCCCCTTCCATTCCAGATAGGCCGCGCGGACAGCCGCATATTTGCTGCGGCTGACGCTGAGCTCCACGCCGTTTTTCATCAGCACCCGGTAATTCCGGATGGCGCACACATGCTGCAGGTTGACCACATCGCTGCGGCCCACCTGCAAAAAACCATTCCGGGCCAGAATGGACGGCAGCTCCTTCAGCTTGCCGTAAAAGGTGCAGAAATGTTCCCGCGCAATGTCCCCATACACATTGATGACCCGGCCCTCGCTCTCCAGATAATAGATCTGGTCCAGCGGGATGCGAATGTTCTCGCGGTTGTGGTGCACGGTGAGGGTCTTGGTACCGGCCTGCATCATGGACGCATAGATGTCCTCCAGACAGCTGGGCAGCTGCTTGGCGACGTCCCGTTTGAGGATGTAGCGGTAGGCGTTGACCTTGTAGCCATCCAGCGCAAAGGCCAGATAGGCCGATACATAGACCAGACAGATGTCCGGATTGCGGTGCCGGAGCTGGCCGCCCAGTGCAATGCCGTTGACCTGCGGCATGTCCACATCCAGGAATGCAATGCGGTACAGCTCCAGGTCCGGGATCGCCAGCACCTGCTCCGGGTCGGAACAGACCGTAGCCTGCACCGGGATCTCGTGCGCTTCAAAGTAAGTCGCCGCATACTCCGCCACCTTCGCGCTGAAGGCGGCATCGTCGTCGCAGACAAGGATGTGCATCCGGAACTCCTTTCTGTCAGAAAAGGCTCCTCTTAACCAGATAAGAGGAGCCGCAGTTTTATGCGAAGAATTTGTCGTAGATGCCAAAGGCAAAGATGAACAGCACGATGACCGGCAGAACGTAGGTCAGGTAGCCGCGCATCCAGTCGTGCATCTTGAGGCCCTTGCCGGTGTTGACTTCCTTTTTGTAGTTGTCCCAGCCCCAGCCGTACTTGGTGACGCAGAACAGCAGGTACACCAGACTGCCCAGCGGCAGGAACAGGTTGCTGACCAGGAAGTCCTCAAAGTCCAGCACGGCACCGCCGAACACGGCAAAGCCGTCCCAGGCCCAGAGGTTATAGCCCAGCACACAGGGCATGGACAGCGCAATGATGAGCACCAAATTCACCAGACTGGACTTCCTGCGGCTGCAGCCGGTGAGCTCCATGCCGCAGCAGATGATATTCTCGAACACGGCCAGCACCGTGGACAGGGCCGCAAAAGCCATGAACAGGAAGAACAGGGTGCCCCACAGACGCCCCAGCGCCATGTTGGCAAAGATGTTGGGCAGAGTGATGAAAATCAGGCTGGGGCCGCTGGTCTGGTCCACACCATAGGTGAAGCAGGCCGGGAAGATGATCAGACCAGCGGTGATGGCCACAAAGGTGTCCAGCACCACGATGCGGACCGACTCGCCCAGCAGGGAGTGCTCCTTGCCGATGTAACTGCCGAAGATGGCCATGGCACCGATGCCAAGGCTCAGGGTGAAGAAGGCCTGGTTCATGGCCGACACCAGTGTGTTGACCACGCCCACCTCCTGCATACGGGCAAAATCGGGCACCAGATAGAATTCGAGGCCCTCTTTTGCGCCGGGCATGAACAGGCTGTTGACCGCCAGCACCACCATGATGGCCAGCAGAGCGATCATCATGACCTTGGTCACCCGCTCCAGACCGTTCTGCAGGCCCTTGGCGCACACTAGAATGCCCAGCACCACCACGAACACCATCCAGAAGGTCATCACGCCGGGGCTGGCCAGCATCTCGGTGAACTTACCGGCTACCTGCTCGGCGTTCAGGCCGGACAGCTGACCGGTGGCGGTCATGTAGAAATAGTGCAGCATCCAGCCGGCCACCGTGGTGTAGAACATCATCAGCAGATAGCAACCGATCAGGGTGAGATAGCCGTGGATGTGCCATTTCTGGCCCGGCTTTTCCAGTGCCTGATAGGCCCGCACCGGGCTCTTGCGGGAGGCGCGACCCACCGCAAACTCCATGGTCATGATGGGCAGACCCAGAATGACCAGAAAAACCAGATAAAACAGCACGAATGCGCCGCCGCCGCCCTGACCGGCAATATAGGGGAACTTCCACACGTTGCCGATGCCGATGGCGCAGCCCGCAGAAAGCAAGATGAAGCCCAGGCGGGACTTCAGGGTTTCTCTTTCCATGATTCCATAAACTCCTTGTTTCCAATCTGCTCTGCAGGCCGGACCCACCGGGCCGGGCAAAGCGTTGCTTTTGTATTATAGCACAATTTCCGTCGAAGAACAGGGTCGCTTCAGGAGGATGAACTTTTGTTGTCGAAAGCGTCTCCTGTTTCCGGCAGGCACACAGTTCCCCTCCCGCGAAATCCCGATTTCATCTTTTGACGGTGATGCGCGTATTTTTATTGTCGCATCTTCTTGAATCAATTTTGCTCATTTTTCAGATGAAGATATGACGATTCTTCACTTGTAGGCGCTGCAGTACGTTCAACCGCAAAAAGGGACCTCCGCGCAAAATCATGCACAGGGGTCCCTTCTCCTACAAACGTGCTTACTTCCGCTTTTTCGGGGCACTCTTGCCCACCGGACCACGGGGACGGCGTTCTGCTGCCTTGGACTGCAGTGCTGCGCTGCGGGTCTGGGCGCGGCCCTTGGCGGCGGCCGAACGCAGGCCGTTGATCTCTGCCTTGGTCAGCTCCCGGTAGGTGCCCGGCTTGAGCATGCCCAGCTTGACCACACCTTCGGCGTTGCGCTTCAGACGCACCACTTCCAGACCGACGGCCTCGCACATGCGGCGGATCTCGCGGTTCTTGCCCTCTTTCAGGGTCATTTCCATCACGGTGCGGCCCGGCTCATCGGTAACCACATTGATGGCACAGGGCAGGGTCTTGGTGCCGTCGTCCAGCACCACGCCGCTGCTCATCTTGATGATCTGCGCTTCGTCAGCACGGGGCTGCACGGTCACGCGGTACAGCTTGGAGATGCCGCCCGACGGATGGGTAACTGCCTGTGCAAAGACACCGTCGTTGGTCATAAGCAGCAGACCCTCGCTGTCCTTGTCCAGGCGGCCCACCGGGTACAGGCGGGCGGGGATATCGCTCACCAGCTCCATGACCGTCTTGCGGCCCAGCTCATCGCTGGCGGTGGTGACATAGCCGCGGGGCTTGTACAGGGCCAGATAATACAGCTGCTGATCCTTCTGAATGTAGATGCGCTGATCGTCTACATGCAGCACATCACGGTGGGGGTCCATCTTGTCGCCCACCTTCACGGGGTGGCCATTGACCTTGACGCGGCCCTCGGCAATGATCTGCTCGGCCGCACGGCGGGAGCACAGGCCCTGCTCGGCCATGATCTTCTGAATACGTTCTTCTGCCATAATAAAAACTCCTTGTGCGCCTCCCGGCGCTCAAAACGCACGCCATAACGTGCTGTATCTCAAACCGCAGGTTGGAAGTCTGCGATTACGGCTTAGGTTGATGGGGGGGGGGACGAACTCCCTCCGGCAAAGCCTGACGGCTTTGCCACCTCCCTCAATGAGGGAGCTGTCGAGGAACGGGGTGACGAGACTGAAGGAGTTTTTATTCTGCCTTGGGTGCCTCGTCTGCGGGCTTTTCGCCCTTTTTGCTGACCAGTGCAGACACCTTTTCCACCAGCTCCGGCAGCATGGCCAGAGCACGGTCAACACTATTGGAGCCGTCCGTCAGCTGGATGGTGCGCACGCAGCCGTCCTTGATCACCAGAAATGCCACCGGCTGGATGTTGACGCCCGCGCCGGAGCCGCCGCCGAACAGGTCCTTGTTGGCGGCATTCTTGCCGTCAAAGTCGGTGCCGCCGGAGGCAAAACCAAAGCTCACCTTGGACACTGGAAGGATGGTGGTGCCGTCCTCGGTGGTGATAGCCTTGCCGATGATGGTATTGGCGTCCACCATCTCGTGGATCTTGTCCATGGTAACGTTCATAATGCCCTGAATCGGATGCTCAGCCATAATGCAAATCTCCTTTGATCGTTTTTGTCAGGCCTGTGTCCCCGGAGTTTTACCGGGAGATCGCAGACTGTCAGGCTCCGTCACACTATTTTATTCAGTGTACCACAGTTACAGGAAAACGTCCAGCACCTTTTCGCGCCAGAACTCCGCCAGCACACGCACCGCTGCGACGACGATAAACAGCGCCCTTGCCGAAATGCGCAAGGACACACGGTCCTCTACGGTGGGTTCGGCGCTGCCAAAGTCCGGCACGATGCGCAGTTCGTCAAACTGCAGGTAAATGAAGCGGTCAAGCACACCCAGCACCGGGTATAGCCATGCCTGCAGCTTGCCGTAATTGCGGGCCGCTGCAGCAGGGTCCTCCCCGCGCACACCAAGGCATACCCGGATGTGGGTGATGCGCAGCGCGCCGAATACAGCCCGGATCAGCGTCCCGGCTCCGCGCAGGATGGTGCACAGGATGTTCAGGGTCAGTTTTGCCTTTTTGCGCGGCTCTGCGGACTTTTTCTCCTTGGCAGGCTTCTTTGCCGCTTTTGCCTTTTTCGGCTTCTTTTTGCGCTTGCTCTCCTCCGTCGGCTCCGGCTTCGGGTACTGGAATACCGGGAAGGTGATGCCCAGTGCCCCGGCCTTTACGGTCAGGGTGTCCTGCTCCCAGCTGACATCCGCACAGAACGGGATGAGCAGCAACAACACCATTAGAGCCAGCACCACCAGCAGCAGGATGCCAAGGACCTTCAGCAGGAACAGCAGCACCCCGCCCACAGCGGCAAGAACGGTGGTCATGGGTCATCCCTCGCTTTCTGCCGGGGCTTCCGGCTGATGCACCGGCGGCAGGTCCGCCAGACTGGACAGGCCGAATACTCTTAAAAAGGTGTCGGTGGTGCGAAAGCTCACCGGGCGGCCCGGCAGGTCCAGACGGCCCGCTTCCTCGATCAGGCCCTTTTCCAGCAGGCCGGACACGCTGGACGAGGAGTCCACCCCGCGCACCTGCTCGATGAAAGCGCGGGACACCGGCTGATTGTAGGCGATCACGGTCAGGGTCTCCATGGCGGCAGGGCCCAGCGGCACGGCGCGGCGGCTGTCCAGCACACGGCGCACGCAATCGGCCCACTCGGTCTTGGTGGCCAGCTGCCAGCGGGTGTTCAGGTGCAGCAGGCACAGGCCGCTGTCCTCCCGGGTGTAACGGGTGCGCAGCTCTTCCAGCGCGTTTTCCACGCTGGTCTGGGGCAGCTGCACGGCCTGCGCCAGCTTGTCGGAGCCGATGGGCTCCCCGCAGGCAAACAGCATGGCCTCCACTGCGGCACGAATCTGTTTCTGGTTCATTTTTTCTCCTTTATCCGGGTGCGCTGCATGGTCAGCTCCCCGTTCTCCCCCAGGGTGACGCGGCCGCCGCGCACCAGCTCCAGCAGGGCCAGAAAGGTGGCCACGTTGGTGCTGCGGCTCTGCCGGGGCGAGAACAGCTGGCCCATGCGGGCCGCGGCCCCGCTGATGAGGCTGCGCAGGATGTACACCACCCGGCTGGTCACCGACACCATGGGGGCCGTGACCAGCGGCTCAAACTGCTGCTGGGTGGGCTCCCGGCGCAGGCGGGTGCGCCCGGCAAGGGCATTCCAGTAGTCGGCCAAAATTTGGGGTGCATGGTGCAGGGTATAGGTGTTGTCCCACTCCATCTCCATCGGCTGCCGCACGAATACCGGTGCCTGCTCCCCTTTTGCCCGCAGCAGCGCGGCCATACGGCGGCACTGGTCGTACTCGATGAGCTGGCCGGTGAATTCCTGCTTCATCCGCTCACCCTCTTCGCTGCGGGGCAGCAGCAGATAGCTCTTCATCTCCACCAGATGGGCCGCCATCTCGATAAAGGCGCTGGCGGTCTCCGGGTCCGGGTCGGCCTGCTCCACCGTGCGGGTGTACTGGTCGATCAGTTCCAGAATGGGGATGTTGTGCAGGTCCATCTTATGTTTGGCCACAAGAGCCAGCAATAATTCCAGCGGGCCGTCAAAATCTTCCAGATGGAAGGTCAGTTCCTCTGCCATCGCTCAGACCACCGTCCCGGCTGCTGCGTAGTAGACCGAATAGGCGATCCGGTCAATGTATCCGGTGCCCAGGCTCAGCAGATCCCACACAGCATTGTTCAGGTAATACAGCGGGGTATCCAGCAGGCCCATCCACACCGCCGCCAGCAGCGCGATCATGATATAGCGCTCGTACTTCATCAGGCCGAAGTACGCCCGCTGGGGCAGCGCCACCAGCAGGATGCGGCTGCCATCCAGCGGCGGTACCGGAATAAAATTGAACACCGCCAGGCTCACGTTCATCAGCACCATATACTGGAGGAAGTAGGCCAGGTAATAAGTGGCCTGGTTTACCGGGGCCCAATAGTACAGTACCTTCCACAGCACCATGGCAAGATAGGCCAGCACAATGTTGGCCACCGGGCCCGCCAATGCGGTGAGGGCCATGCCCCACTTGGGGTTTTTGAAGTTGCGGGGGTTGGTGGAGACCGGCTTTGCCCAGCCCACACCCGCAAACACCATGCACAACGTGCCCAGCAGGTCAAAGTGAGCAAAGGGGTTCAGCGAAAGGCGGCCTTCGCGCTTGGCGGTGGGGTCCCCCAGCAGCCAGGCAGCCAGCGCATGGCCGGCTTCATGGAACGGGATGGCCACCAGTGCCACCAGCGCGCGGACGAGATAATAGGTTGCCCGTGTCATAAGCATCTCCTGAAAAACAACATTTTTTATTATAATACTATCTTTTGGCCGGTTGAGCAACCCTTGCTGCAAAAGATTGGAAAAAGATGACGGAAATTTTGAAAAAAGGCTTGCATTTTGCCCGCGTCTCTGGTAAAATAGTCAAGCTGATTATTTTGATTCCTTACTTCACTCTAGGAGGTGCAAGTACCATGGCTAAGTGTGAATGCTGCGGCAAGGGCGTTACCTTTGGTATTAAGGTCTCTCACTCCCATCGCCGTTCCAACCGTACCTGGAAGCCGAATGTCCGTCGTGTCAAGGCGGTCG
>ENA-ORUG01000838-ORUG01000838.1-human-gut-metagenome-genome-assembly--contig:-NODE-838-length-32266-cov-3.453975_pt1 | contig 32266 bp, 39 predicted proteins | sample MGYA00242079_ERZ509207 | MGnify/ENA primary metagenome ERZ509207 (study PRJEB26280, sample SAMEA2338780) | human gut metagenome | biome: human gut; feature: human-associated habitat; material: faeces...
GCGAATAAGACTTGCAACGTGACGGCGGCCTTTGTCCGTATTTACGGCGTCACCTGGGACGGCTCGAGCACGACGGCCCTCACCAGGACGGACGACTCGGCCCTCTTTGCCGATCCTGTCCCCGCGGTGGGAACCGGGGCCGGGAGCTCTCCCTTTGATAACTGCCTCCCGTGGTCGGGCATGACAAAGGTAACGGACGGAAATAACACCCTCGTAAAAATCCCGAAATTTTGGGTAAAGGTGACGCACTCGCCCTTTAAGGTGCAGATCGCAGACCAGGCAACAGACGGTTTCCAGGTCTCCCCGGCCCACAGAGACCGCGGTGACGGCGTCGGAGAGCGCGACGTCGTCTATATTGGCCGCTACGAGTGCAATTCCTCCTATCAGTCCAGGACGGGCCAGTCTCCGAAAGTGAATACCTCCCTCTCCTCGTTCAGGAGCGGGATTAAGGCCCTCGGAACCGGATATTATCAAGCGGATTTCGCCTTGCAACTCACGCTTTGGTATCTCTACCTCGTCGAGTTCGCGAACTGGAACGGACAAACCAAGATCGGGCGCGGAAACGTGGACTCCGGCTCCGTTATCAATACGGGCGGAACCGACTCCATGACCTACCACACGGGCCGCGCCGCGGGCACGGACGGAAACGTCGCGATCCAGTACCGCAATATTGAAAATTGGTGGGGAAATGTGCTCGAGTGGCGCGACGGAATTATTTTCTCCGGCGCGAATATTTGCACCTACAACAACCCGGCGAATTTCGCAGATACCTACAACGGCACGGGCGCCACCGTAAGAAGCAACACGCGAGCGACCTCGGGCGGGTGGATCAAGGCGTGGGGGCATGACTCCTCCGATAATTCCTTTATCTACCCGAACACGGTCGGCGGCTCCGACACGACATACGTCCCGGATTATTGCAACTATAACTCCGGCGTCCGTGGGCTCTATGTGGGCGGCAACTACAACAACGGCACCAACGCGGGGCCGTTCTACCTCAACGGCAACAACGCGCCCTCCAACACGAACTCCAACCTCGGCTCGCGGCTACTTATTCCATACCCGAAACTCCGCGTAGTCTTTTCCTCACCGCTCGGTGAAAATTTCGCCGCAGGGACACGGCCAAGTAAGCCCGATATGGATTTGAAAGGCCGTGAGGTGAATAAGAAAAATTATTTACGTCCGAAAGGCGACCACAGCATGAAAAATACAAAACGGATCGGGTATCTCATGGAGAAACTTTGCACCCGTGAGAACGCCCTTTTAGCAATCGAGGCAGTAAATGAGCCCCGGAAGAAGAATAAAACGGCTCAATGGGTGGAGAGCACGAAAGAGGCCCGGGCGGACGAGCTTTGCGAACTCCTACGGGATTTCCACCCGAAAAAGCCCCGGACATTTCCTCGCTACGACTCCACGGCGGGGAAATGGCGCGAGATCAACGAGCCCGCCCTATGGCCGGATCAATACGTTCACCACATGATCGTTCAAGTCCTGGCCCCTGTCCTCATGCGCGGAATGGATTTCTATTGTTGCGGGAGCATACCAGGCCGGGGCCCGCACCGCGCCCGGAAAGCTATTGAGAAGTGGCTCGAGAAAGACCAGAAAGGCACAAAGTACGCCGCCGAGCTGGACATAAAGAAATTTTATCCCTCCCTCTCTCCGCGAGAGGTTATGCGGTTTCTCCGGCGAAAGATCAAGGACGAGGCTTTTCTCGGTCTCATTTGGCGGATCATCAAGGACGGTATCAAGATCGGGTTTTACATTTCTCAATGGCTCGCGAACGCAGTCCTCGAGCCGCTCGACCACTATATCCGGGAAAAGCTCGGAGACGGCGTCCGTCATTACGTCCGTTATATTGACAACCTGACTATTTTCGGCCCCAACAAAAAGAAACTTCATCGGGCGATCCGGGCGATCATGGAGTTTTTGGGGAGAATGGGCCTCCGCTTAAAGGAGAATTGGCAACTCTACAACACCCGCAAACGCATGGTGAACGCGGTCGGCTACCGCTACAAGCGGGGCCTAACTCTGATCCGCAAGAAAAACCTCCTCCGCCTGAAAAGACAATGCACCCGGGCCCGGAAACGGATCGCGGCCCACCGCAAAATAGCGCCGATCCAGGCACGGGGAATTTTATCACGGTCGGGACAGCTAAAGCATTGTGCCGGGTGGAGCCTCTACGATAAGCACGTCCGGCCTATCGAGAAAACAATAAAGAGCGTCGTCCGGGAGGCGTCGCGAAAGGAGAGAATATTATGCTCGAGTACATGATCGGAACCACGAGACGGAACGGGAAAAGCCTCCGCTATCTCCGTATCAAGTCCGACGCCGAGATCGGCCTCACGGGCGACCTCGTCACATTCACGCAGACCCAGGAGGACAAGGTAAGCGTCTACGAGGTGATCGTCGGCGATCTCCTCCGCGAGGAGTCCGGCGACGGGCTCTTTTATCGGTGGTATGAGGTCGAGAGCGTCCTTGTCGAGACCGATCACACGCCACAGCTCGCGGCGGAGGTCGAGGACATGGCACAAGCAACCGTGGCCGCCTCTATCGTCTTTACCGTTATGGCCGAGGCGGGACAGATCGACGACACCACGGCGGCGGAGAACGCCTCGCAGTTTGCCGAATGGGCCTATCCCGTTGCATATAAGGCCGGAGCGATCCGCCTCCACGCGGGCCGTCTCTATCGTTGCGTCCAGGCTCACACCTCACAGGAGAATTGGACGCCGGACGCCGCGGCGAGCTTGTGGGCCGAGATCGCCGATCCCTCCGAAGAGTGGCCGAAGTGGGCCCAGCCCATCGGGGCCCATGACGCATATAGCGCCGGGGCCAAGGTCTCCCACTCTGAAAAGAAATGGACGTCCGATCTCGACAATAACGTATGGGAGCCCGGGGTTTACGGGTGGACGGAGGTTAAAGACCTGGACGCTATGACCGTCGCGGAGCTCAAGGAGTACGCCTCAGAGAACGGGATCGCGCTCACGGGCTTAACACTAAAGGCGGATATTTTAGCGGCGATCAAGACCGCCGAGGGGGTGACGGCATGACGGGCGAAGAAATGGCCGTAAAGCTGGCCGAGACGGAGGCCCGCAGTAAATCGAACACGCACAGGCTCGACCACCTCGAGAAAAGCACGGAGGCAATAAACCGCCTCGCGACCTCGGTCGAGGTTATGGCGAAAGAGCAGAAGCACCAAACGGAGGCGATCAAGGAGGTTAAAACCGACCTCTCCGATCTCTCCGGCAAGGTGGAGAAGATCGAAGCGGAGCCGGGGAACCGCTGGAAAACCCTCGTCGAGAAAGTGATCCTCCTCGTCACCGCGGCGGTGGTGGGCTACATATTGGCCCGGGTGGGGCTATGAGCGGGAAATATGAGGCGAAAACGCCCTCTCGTCTCTCCCGGCTCGTGAAGCGGATCGGGAAAATTCCTCACCTATTCGCAAAGGTGACAATCGCCTATTGTGTGGCCGCCGCCTCCGGGGCGAGCTGGTACGCGCTCCGTATCATGTCCAGGACGGGAAACGACCCCGCGGCCCTCCTGGGCGTGATCCTCGGCTTTTTCGGCGGCGAGCTCCTCTTGCTATGCCTGAAAACCGTCCTCAAAAAGGACGACAAGGAAGAACCAACAACAAAAGATTTAGGGGACACCGGGATTTGACCCGGGGAAAGGACTACACCATGAATGAAAAGATCATCAAGCGTATCGCAAACCTCCTCTCCGTGAAATCCATTGTCACGATCACCCTCACGGCGGTTTTTGCCTACCTCGCCGTTACGAACAAAATCGCGCAGGACTTTATGACCGTGTACGCCGTCGTAATCGCGTTCTATTTCGGCACTCAGACCCAGCGCGAACAGAGCACCGCGGACGGGACTCAGACCACCGAGGAGGGAAAGTAAATGAACTCGGCCGACTTTATCGCAAAGGCGCTCTCTATCGCCCGGGACTATAAGACCTCGTATATTTGGGGCGGCCTCGGCTCGCCGATCACCGACGCGAGCCTAACCCGGGCGGCGAACGCCTACGCAAAGAATACAGAAAAGGGGTGGATTGACGCCGCTCGCCGCTACGCCGGAAACCACAAGGCGTTTTATTTCGATTGCGTGGGCCTCATTAAGGCGATCTTGTGGGGGTGGAGCGGGGATAGCGCCAGAACCTACGGCGGCGCCACCTATCCGACCATGAACCAGGTACTCGCGGGCGCCTGCCCCGACATTTCGGCGGACGGTATGATCTCGATTTGTTCCGGCGTCTCGACCGATTTCTCCGGGATCGCGCCCGGGGCGGCGGTGTGGACGACGGGCCATATCGGAATTTATGTCGGCGGCGGGCTCGCGGTAGAGTGTACGCCCGCATGGAAAAACGGCGTACAGATTACCGCCGTCGCAAATATCGGAAGTAAATCCGGGTACAATGCCCGGAAGTGGAAAAAGTGGGGAAAAATCCCCTACGTTACCTATGAGGAGGAAATCGACATGAGCAACGAAGAATTAAAGGCCCTGATCCGTCAGACCGTGAAAGAAATCCTCGACGAGGAAAACCCTGTCTATAAGGACTTGAAAGACGTCCCGGAATACTGGAAAGGCGCCGCGGCGGCCTTGCTGGACTCCGGCGCCGTCAACGGCGGGACGCCGAAAGAGGTATGTGCGACCGACCTCAACCTCCGCAAGGAGACCCTCAAGGCCGCAATCGTGGCCGTCATGTACCACGAGGCCAGAGAGAAAGCATAACCCGAGCGGGCCGGAGGAAACTCCGGCCCTTATTTTTTCGAGCTATGGAGTATTCCCATAAGAACCCAAGGAAAATATGTTAATGTCAATTAGAATATTGGATATTACCATAGGAGGAACTCGGGCGAGTGAGAAAATTTCAATTTGAGGGCAAGGGGAACGTATCGGGCGACCGCGTCCGGGAGTTACGCCTCCGGGCCCGCCTATCACAAACAGCCCTCGCGGCGAAAATGCAGACAGAGGGCGCGATCATTGAACAAGACGCAGTTAGTCGGATCGAGAGCGGCTCTCGCCTCGTGACGGATTACGAGCTCCTCGTCCTGACGAGAATTTTCCACGTCTCCGCCGATTGGCTCATAGGTGCAGACAAAAACCCGCCCCGGGATTGATTTCCCGAGGCGGATATTTTTTGCAAAAAAACTATTGACATACTGCAAGCAGTATGGTATTATAATAAGCGAAAGGAGGATAAAGCATTGAGCAAAAAACGCAAAAAGAAAAGCGGCAACAAGGCCAAGCCGGACAGCTACATAAACCTTGTTACCGCGATCCTAAACCTCGTGATTGCCATTCTACTGCTGATAGAAAAGCTCACCGAGTAAAGGGCAGGGGGAGCAATCCCCCTCGCCCTTGCATAGTAACATGAAACGGGCTCAATGTCAAACTGTCATGGACACAGTCATTTATATTTTGTGCGGAGTGAGTATCACCCTCGCGGTATGCTCTATCGTTATCAACGTGAGGAGGCGGAAACGTGGAAGAAAGCAAGAGAAAGACTAAGACCTCGACGGCGGTAAAGTCGAGATACAACCAAAAAGCCTATGACGTGATTTCCGTCCGTGTGCCGAAAGACCTCGCGGCGGCATTTCGGGAAAAGTGCGACGCTGAGGGGGCCGTCCAGGCTCAAATTATCAAACGAGCGATAGAGGAATTTTTACAGAAATAAACCACGCCCCGCCCGGTCTACATGACCGCGGCGGGGCTTTGATTTGTCGGGAGGGTTTGGAAATGGGAGAAAACTATCAGCACTTGACATGGAGAGAGCGCCTTATTATCGAGACACGCCTCAAAGATGGGTGGTCGAAACAGCGGATCGCCGACGAGTTGGGCCGCCATGTCTCCACGATCTACCGGGAGATCAAGCGCGGCCTCGGTATTCAGCGCACGACCGAGCTCATAGACCGGGAGTGCTATATCCCCGATATTGCACAAGCTCGGTACGAGGATCACTACCCGGACAAGGGGCCGGGTCTCAAAATCGGCAAGGATCACCGCCTCGCCCGATACCTCGAGGCCGCCATCAAAGGCGGGAACAGATCGCCGGAGGCCGCCCTCGGCGAGATCAAGGCAAAGGGCCTCGTATTCGATACCGAGATTTCCGTCCGCACTCTCTATCGCTATATCGACCTCGGCCTTTTCCTCGGGATAACGAATAAAGACCTCCCTCATAAGGCGGCGAAAAAGAGGGGTTATCGCCGCGTCCGTGCGGCCCGGGCCCCTAAAGGCTTGAGCATTGAACAGCGCCCGGAGGAGATCAACTCCCGGGAGACTTTCGGACATTGGGAAATGGACACCGTACAGGGCATACAAAAGAGCCGCCCCCGCTTGCTGGTACTCACGGAGCGGCTCTCTCGCCATGAAATTATGATCCCGATAAAGACGAACACCACCGAAAGCGTGGTAAAGGCCCTAAACACGCTCGAGCGCAAATACGGCGCCCTTTTCTACAAGGTATTTCGGTCGATCACCGTAGACAATGGCCCGGAGTTTGCCGACTGCGCGGGCATGGAAAAGGCTTGTCGGCGGAAAGGTGCCCGGACGACGGTCTATTACTGCCACCCGTATAGCTCATGGGAAAGAGGATCGAACGAGCGCCAAAACGGCATGATCCGCCGCAAGCACCCGAAAGGGACAGATTTTGCAACTATTCCGGCCTCTACTCTGAAAAAAACGGAGGAATGGATCAATAATTATCCCCGGAAGATATTCAATTTCCACACGGCGGCGGAGGTGTTCGAGGCCTGCATGAACAGCCTTTGAAAAATAAATTACTAAAATTTTCGCAAATCACTTGACAAGGGGCCAATGTTGATTGTATAGTGAAGTGCGAAAGAGGTCGCAAGGCCTCGGACGCACTTCACTTTTTTATTTTACACGAAAGGAGGCCGGAGAAATGGGTCAAAAACTCCGATACCTCGGGCCGGAAGATCGGGCGACTATTGAGCGGCTCCACAATGACCGGGCCCCGGTGGCCCTCATAGCCGAGAAAATCGGCGTCCACCCCGCGACGATCTACCGCGAATTGAGGAACGGTTACACCGGGGCCGTAGACAAGTACGGTTTCCGCGTGTATAGCGCAAAGGTCGCGCAGATCACCGCCGAGCGGAATTTCCAGAAGTCCCGCGGCAAACGACAGGCGGCCCTATAAGGCCGACCACCCGAAAGGAGATTACCATACCATGACGAACAAAGAATTGCAGGACGCATTAAACGGACGCCTCGAAAAGTTTGACGGAGAGAAATATACCGGGAAAGAGGCGTGTACCCCAGTTTATCACCGCTGGTATATGCACGAAATCGAGTCGGAACTCGAGTCCCGCGGCATTGAAATTTTCCGGGCCGCTACCTGGAAAATCGTCGCCGAGATCGACGGCCCCGGCGATTTGCGCGTAGGTTATGAGCCCGTCGCCTCGGTGAATGTGGAGATCAAAAGAGATAAGCGGTATAAATTCGGCGGCACCGGCGTGGTTAAGTCGATCCGAGTACAGTTCCGCGAGGATTTGCAGGGCTTGACGATTGAGGAAACCCGGGCCTATCTCCTCAAGGCCGACCTCAAAAACCGTCTCGAATATTGGCGCAAGGAGCGGGAACGTCTCTCGGCGGAGCTCGACAAGGCGGCGGAAAAGATCGCCGATCTCACGAGTATTTCTATCGAGGAGGCGGACGTATGAAAACGGCGGCGGAACTATGGGCCGATACGATCAAGAAACAGCCTATCGACGATCTCACCATAAAGCATACTTGCGAGTCGATAGAAGAACTCATAAATAAGAAAACGACGGGCGTCCGCCTCGCTGGCCTCCTCTCGCGGGCCGAGGCTATTATTCTCCGTCAGCGCAAGGAAATAGCCGCCCTCCACAAGGCGGCGGAGGTAGAGCATGAGTAAGGCCCTCACTCTATCCGGCCTCATGGCCCTACTCCTCCCGAAAGAGCGCCTCTTTGTGATCCACCACCTCGGAGCCGATATTTCCGAGGCGGTGGCCGGAGGCACGGTCGAGGAGCTCGAAAGAACGCGGTGTGTCGAGGTGTGCGGAAATAATATCGTCGAACGGATCGCCGTTGACGTGGACGACTGGCCGGACACTCCGGCCCCGATCCTCCTCGTCACCATCGGCGGAAAGGTAAAAACGCATGAATAACGAGGTTATAAAGTGGCTTGTAGGGACTCCGGCAAGCGACATGAATTTCAAGACGAACCTAAAAAGAGCCACGACGGCGGAAATCCGGGAAACTCTGAAAATCATTGAGGGCCGCCGCGAAGTCAAAACGAAAGAAAAAGCTCTCCGGGCTGAGCTACGGAGAAAGGAAAAATGAAAGGAGATCGCCATACCATGAAAAGCCTGATTTTAACCACCCAGGACGCCCGGGAGCTGGACAAGCTCGGCGGGCTCACCATTACGAAGCCCATTAAACCCGCGCCGCGCTATATCGAGGGCGCCTCGTTTTCCCGTGAGGCCGATTGCGCCGACATTTGGCACCTCGTAGGCCAGGACGGAAACCGTCTCGGAGCGGGAGACGGCGTCGCGGACGTGTTCGCCTCTCCCGTCGAGGTCTCGGACGTCGTATTTATCCGCGAGCCCTGGTATCGCCTCAAGAACCCGCAGGGCGGAGAGTCCGAGCGCGTGATCCTGGCCGCCGACTCCGTCGTTCAGCCGGAACAGGCCGCCTATAAGTGGGCCTCCCCGGTTTCTATGCCGCAGGACGCCGCCCGCCGCTTTGCGCGGGTAAAATCTATCGAGCCCGCCTACGGTGAAAATGTAACGCCCGCCTGGTTGATTGAGCTCGTGGCGATCACGAAAGAGGAGGCCACGGCGGAGGACGGGGCGCCTCTCTCCACCTCGGACGTCCCGGAGGAGGCCTCGAGCTATTACGCCTACGCCGGAGACATGAACGCAGAGGATCGCGACCGCATGATCGCCAAGATCGACGCCGACCGCGCCCGTTTGGCCGAGGTGCAAGATCGCCTCATTCGGATTGATCTCCGACGCCGCGATCTCTCCGCCCTCATGTTTGAGGAGCGGGACAAGGTCGATCCCAACGACCGAGACGCCATCGACGCAGAAAATACAGCTCTCGACGAGGAGCAAGGAGACCTCGCCCGCGAGGAGGCCGATCTCCGCGCCGCCCTCGAGGACGCAAAGGCCCCGGCCCCGACCGTCGAGGAACACGCCAGGGAGAAATACACCAACATTTCCGCGATCCTCTCCGGTCCGTCCGACGCGATCCCGACCCTCGGCGACTATGACGCCCTCAAGGCGGAGGAGCAAGTGCTCGCCCGATACATTGAGCAATACGACAAAGCCGCCGCCGAACCCGATCCCGCTCCTACGGAGGAGGACGAGGAGATCGGATCGTTTAGGCTCGGAAAGTGTAAGTATTGCGGGCGTGAGTGGGGCGTAACCCTCGAGGGCGCCCGTGAGGGCGGTTTTCCGACCCAGCGAACCGCGGACGCCGCCGCTACTCGCCTTTGCGATTGTGAGGAGGCCGTCGCCAACCGGGCCCCGGTTATCGGCGTCGCTATGGCCGTCACAACGGGCGCTTGTCGGTATTGCGGACAAATCCAGGAAGTCGGCCCCCACCCGTCCCAGGCCGCCGCAGACGGCACGGCGACGGAGGTTTGCAACTGCCCGACCGCACGGCAAGAACGCCGCGTACATGAACAGGTGGCGGACGCTTGCGAGCGTGTGCAACGTCTTTTCGGCGACGACGCCGAGAGTCTCGGTTTTAAGCCGATCCCCGACGAGGCGGTCGGCCTCCTCGAGAATGTGGTCGAAATGATCGCCCGCGGCCCGATCTCCTCCGCGAGTCTGAACGTCCGCGGGCGGTGTAAGGCGAAATTCTCCGTCACGAGCAAGGGAAAAATCAAGGTCTCCCGGAGTGAAACTCGCTCTTGCGATCTCGAGGACGGAGAGTGACGCCATGAATAAGGCTCTTTTATCCTCTAATTGTGACGAATGGGAAACGCCTCCCGATTTTTTCGAGAAACTCAACGCGGAGTTTCGCTTTACCCTCGACCCTTGCGCTCTCCCGGAAACGGCGAAGTGTCCGACGTATTTCACGCCGGACGACGACGGCCTCTCGAGGCCGTGGATCGCTCCGGGGGGGGCGCTGTATTCTGCAACCCGCCATATTCTCGGCGGACGAAAGAAAAACCGGGACAAGAGGATTGGATTAAAAAAGCGGCGGCGGAGGGCTCTCGCCCTGGGGCCGTTGTCGTTATGCTGATCCCGGCCAGGACGGACACCGTAGCATTTCACGAGCACATTTACGGCAAGGCAGAAATACGACTCATAAAAGGACGCCTCCGTTTCAGAGTGAACGGCAAGGCCGGAGACGCGGCCCCGTTCCCGAGCATGATCGTAATTTTTAGAGGCAAGGAGGAAAAACCATTGAAAATCAAGATTTTGCAGGAAATCCCGGTATCTGACGAAGTTCGCCCCAGCGTGGGCGGCGTGTATGACGTCGAGGACGTCGAGCTAAGAGACGTTCGCAAGATTTATTTTATCCGAGTAAATGGCGAGCGGGTGGGCGTGTTCCCTCAAGAGTGCGAGGTCGTCGAAAGCGGGGCGAGAGAATGAGCGCCACGGTTTACCGCTGGAAAGTATCTCACCCGACCTATGGCGCCGTCGAGGTCACGGGCCCGCGGAAATACGAGGCCGTGATCTCTGCCGCGAGAAAGTGGGCCGCCCGCTGGACGCAGATCGCCCGCGAGTGTACCTTTGAGCGCCTCGAGGAGGTGGCGGCGGAATGATGGACAAGCCAGAGGCGGCGGAGGTCGAACTCCCGCCACCGTGCCACGATTGCCGGAGCCTACATAAAAAATACGGCTCTTTCCTATGCGCTCGCCGACAGGCCCGTTATTGGTGGCTCTCGGCGTGGAACCTGATCCCGGGCTTGAACCGCCTCCTCCCGACGTGGGAGTGTGATCTCCGCAAATACGAGACGGTCGAGGACATAGAAAAGGAGGAAAAGTCTTGAGACTCTACACGACGAAGCACCCGCGGGAGCGTTTCAATATCAGGTGGAACCGCCGCAAGAGCGCGTTTCGGCTGGCCGCCCGCGGCCTCGCCCTTTATATCTATCCGGGCCCGCTGATCGAGTGGTCACTCGTGATCCTGGTAACTCTGACGGCGTTTCGCCTGGGCGTGATTTACGCCTATCTCGAGCGGGGCTATCAGGCCCGCGGCGGAGAGTATCTCCTCCTCCTGATCCCGCCTATCTACTACGCCGCGAAAAGAACGCTCCTCGACTGGATCGCAGACCTCCGGCGAGCCAAAGGCCGCCGAGAAAGGAGCGCAGAAAGTGAGTACACCCTTTAAGGAGTGCCCGTCTTGCGGGGCTCACCTGGACGCGGGCGAGCGGTGCGATTGCAAAGAGACCGCCGCGGCGGATCGGGCCCAGGCCAACACCGCAAGGATCACGCCCCCCGACCGCGCCTATTATGTCGGCGTAGACCTTGCGGACGGAAAAGACTATACCGCGACGGCCCGCGGCCTCGTGGAAAACGGGTAAAAGAAAAAGCCCCCGACGCTTGACGATAGCGTCGGGGGCGCAACCACCCGGAGGGAGATTGCCATACCTTTATTATATTATCACCTCCGGGAAGAAAATGCAAGGGGCCTAAACCCACGCCCGAAAGGCGGTTTTTGATATGCAACGAGTGAAACGACGCACATTCTCGGGGGTCGTTTGCGAGCAGGAAGTTTATAACGTCCCGGATCGGATCAAGAGCCTTGAAAAGGCAGAGCCCCGCCCGCGCTTCAAAAATGAGGAGGAGCGGGAGCTACACAGGATCGGCATTTCGCGGCGGAAACACGCTCGCCTCATAAATGAGAATTACGGCCCTACATCATTATATAGCACCCTCACGCTCGACAATGAGAGCGAAGTACATACATTCGACGAGGCCCGTCGTATTCGCGACCTCTACGTCCGCCGCCTGAAATACCACGCGCCGGACGCGAAGATCAATATTTACATGGGCCGCGGCAAGACGACTTTCCGCATACATTTTCACATGATTTCCGAGGGCGTCTCGGAAAAGCTGATCCGCGATCTTTGGGGCCTCGGCGACGTGTTGAGGATCGAGCACCTCAGAGAGCACAATTATTATAATGGTGTAGACTATGGCCGCGATTATACGGGCCTCGCAAATTACCTTTTCGATCATTGGACGCCGGAGCAGGGCGGCCACCGCTGGAAACAGACGAAGAACCTCAAGCGCCCGGAGCGCGAGGAGCCGACCGTCGTAAAACGGAACTACTCAGCGACGCGCCCTCCTCGCCCGCCGAAAGGCTATGTTTTAGTCGAGAGCAAAGAAACTCAATGGGGCTACCTCTACTTTAAGTATGTGTTGACGCCGCCGAAGCATGAGCGGCGCCGAAAACGACCGATTGAGTGATCGGCCTTTTATGGCCTTGTAAATGCGTAAAGTTTGGGAACGAAGCCCAGGGAAAGGAGTGCAAGCTATGAATATTAACGAGCTCGCAAAGGAAGTCCACGAGAACGCGGTCAATCATGGGTGGTGGGAAAAGCCGCCCTCTCTCCCGGAGGCCCTTTGCCTGATCCACGGCGAACTGTCCGAGGCTCTCGAGGAATACAGAAACGGGAGCCCTCTCGTCTATGGGACGTGTGCGCTCTCGCCGGACGATTGCGATTTTGCCCTCACTTGTGAGAACGTGGGCCACCCTGACGCCGGAGGAGAAAAGGCCGGAGCCTGCAAGCCGGAGGGGATCGCGGTCGAGCTGGCCGACGTGATCCTCCGAACCCTCGACCTCATGGCCGCGCTCGGGGTAGACGTTGACGCCGTTGTCATGGCAAAACACCGCTACAACCTCGGACGCGAATACCGCCACGGAGGGAAACGGATATGATAAATTATTTCAAAGCCGCCGAGAGATTGCTTGCACAGCGCGGAAACCTTGAGCAAGCACTCGAGAACCTCGGGCGGCGGCGTGAGCTTGCCTCCACTCAGGCAAAGGGCGAGAGAGATAATATCAAGCCTCGGCCCTATGCCTCGAGCGGCGGTATCAACGCGCATACCTCCGCCCGCCTGGAACTGGCCGAGATAAACCGGGAGATCGTAGCCACCCGGAGCACAATAGCGGAGATCGACCGCGTCCTCGCTCAACTGGACGACGCCGACGCCGAGCTCCTCCGTGCCTGGTATATCGAGCACAAGAGTAAAGAGCAGATCGCGGACGAGCTCTCGTATAGCTCCAAGACATCGATCTACGATCTCAGGAATAAGGCCGTCGCGGCCTTTGCGGTTTTGTACTATGGGGCGGGGGCTCTCGCCTCCGTTTAGCCGCGCCCGGAAAATTGAAAAAAGTCTGTACGGACAAGACCGCGCCCTTGTGTTACGCTGGTAACGTGAAAGAGGGCGGGAAAGCCCGTCGCCGTGCGCCCTTTTCTGCCGAGGCCTTGCGCTCTATGCGTGAGACCGCCCGAGGCCGGGAGGGGCGCCTCTTTCGCACCATTTGGAGGCGAGCGTTTGAGAGAGTTTGCACGAGGTTTTTATCTCTCGAAAGAATGGCGCCGCACTCGCGCTTATATCGTGGCCCGGGATCACGGCCTATGCGTGAAGTGTGGGCGCCCCGGCGAGATCGTCCACCACAAAGAGCACTTGACGCCGGAGAACATCAACACGCCGGAGATCGCGCTCGGCGAGAATAATCTCGAGTTACTTTGCCGGGATTGCCACGCCATCGCCCACGCCTCCGACCTACCCACAGATCGCGGCCTCATGTTCGACGAGGAGGGAAACCTTGTCGAGCGTGAGCTTTTGTCATAAGCACAAGAACGAGCGACGGCGGCCCGCGCAGATCGCAGACGCAGGAAGTACACCTCTCCGCCACCCCCACGCCTCCCGGGTTATCCACAAGCGCCGCGGGAAATGTGGACAAAAAAGCGAAGCGGCGGAAATGAAACGCGATCCGCGGCGGAGTTCCGGCCTCGAGGCCCTCCCCCCCACCTCGACACCCCGGGGATAGCCATTCCGAACCGCTTTCCACCCTCGTTTAGAACCCCCCGGGCGCATACATAAGGGGGGGTATAGCACAAAAAGAGAGGAGGTCACACATCTAATGGCAAAATCAAAAATCCCCTATGAAAGCCTCTCTATCTCCGACAAAATCGAGGTAAAAAGAAAGAAAATTCAGCGTCTTTTCCGTGATCTACCCGCCGAAAGAAAGCAATTTGCGGACGGCCTGATCTATCAATTTGCCGTTACGACCGTCACTCTCGAGCGCCTCGTCGAGGAGATCAACGCGGGCGATCTGATCGAAGATTTTAAGCAGGGCGCCCAGCAGTTACGCCGCGAAACCCCGGCCCTCAAGAGCTACAATACGACGATCAAGTCGTTTACCTCCCTCTCGAAAAGCCTCCTCGACCTCCTCCCGGAGAAAACTCAGAAACAGGCCGGAGAGGAGCTTATGAATTTCGCCACGAAGCCCGCGGGAGCTGGTAAGCGGTGAATTACATTCTCGAGTATTGGGAGGCAATCGAGAGCGGAAAGGTAGTCACCTCCCGGCGCGTCCGTGCCGTTTACGAGCGCCTCGCCCGGGAAATCCGCGAGCCCGATCCGGCCTCTCCGTACTATTTCGACGAGGACGTCGGCGAGCGCCCGATCCTATTCGCGGAGCGGTTTTGCAAGCAGTCTCAAGGCGTGATCGGCGCCCCTCTCAAGCTCGAGCTTTTCCAAAAGGCCTATATTCAAGCCCTTTTCGGTTTCCTTGAGCGGGAGACGGGTTTCCGCAGATACCGCGAGACAATGTTTCTTGTGGGCCGTAAAAATGGCAAATCGACACTCCTCGCCGCGATTGCGCTCTATATGCTGATCGCGGATTATGAGGGCGCGGCGGAAATCTACTCCGTCGCCACCAAACGAGACCAGGCGAAAAAAGTCCTCACCGAAGCTATAAACATGGTGAAGCAGTCGCCGGAGCTACGGGCCGTCCTGAAAAAGCGGCGGAATGATCTCTATTTTCCGGCTACGGCCTCGACCTTTGAGGCCCTCGCCTCGGACTCTAACACCCTGGACGGCCTGAACTCTCACGCCGTAATCATTGACGAGCTCCACGCGATAAAGGATCGCGGCCTCTATGAGGTTATGAAACAGTCCACCTCCTCGCGCCGCCAACCGCTCGTTGTGATGATTACCACCGCGGGCACCGTCCGCGAGAGCGTTTTCGATAGCCTCTATGAGATCGCTTGCAGAATTGCGGACGGCGAAATGGAGGAGCCGACTTTCCTCCCGATCCTCTACGAGCTGGACGCCCGCGAGGAGTGGACAGACCCGACCAAATGGCAAAAGGCAAACCCGGGCCTCGGGACGATCAAGAAGTATAAGACCCTCGCCGACTTTGTCCAGCGGGCGAAGAACAGCCCCGACGATCTCCCCGGCGTCCTCTGCAAGGATTTCAATATCCGGGAAGTGTCGGCGGCGGTTTGGTTATCTTTCGACGCCATCAAGAGCGATCTCCGTTTTGAGTTCCAGGACGTCTATAACACCTACGCCCTCGGCGGGTGCGACCTCTCGGCCACGACCGACCTCACCGCGGCAACGCTCCTCATACGCAAGCCGGGAGACCCGATTGTCTATGTTCTGCAACAATATTTCCTCCCTGAAAAGCGCGTCGCACACCTCGAGGAGAAGAACACCAACGAGGCCCCATATCGAAAATGGGCCGACCGCGGCCTCCTCACAATCTGCCCGGGAAACCGCGTCAATTATTCCGACGTCACGGCCTGGTTTTGCCAAATGCGGGACGAGTACAAAATCGACTGCATAAAAGTCGGCTACGACCGGGCCCTCGCGGGTTATTGGGTAGACGAAATGAAATCGAACGGTTTCGACATGGAGGCCGTCGCCCAGGGCCCCTATACATGGAGTCAACCCATGCGGGAAATGGGCGCCGCTCTCGAGGGGAAACAGGTCAATTACAACGGAAACCCTATGCTCGTATGGTGCTTGACGAATACGGGCGTCAAAAAATCGGGCCTCAACAACATTCAGCCCGTAAAGATCACCGAAAAGCGCAGGATCGACGGTATGGTCTCGCTCCTCAACGCCTGGACGATCTACGTCAAGTATTACGAAGATTTCATGTATAACGTGGGGTGAAAAAATGAACATTCGAGGCCTATTTCAAAGCATTTTCGGGAAACGCCCCACGGGCGACGGAGGCTCAAACCTCCCGGCGTTTCGGCTCCTCTCCTCTTTCGACTCGAGCTTTACGCCGTTCTCCGGGCGGGCCTGGGATATTGCGACCGTCCGCGCCGCGGTGGACGCCTGGGCGCGAAACGCGGCCAAAATCCAGCCGAGGCACATTCGACGGGCGAGCGGGCGCCGCGAGGATATGTCCGACTACATAAACCGCCTTTTGCAGAGCAAGCCCAACCCGTATATGACGGCCTACGCCTTTTATTACCGGGTGGCCGCTCAATTTGCGGTTTACAACAACGCCTTTATTCTGCCCGTATTCGACGGCGGAAAGCTCACGGCCCTTTACCCGATCAACGCCTCCCGCGTCGATCTCGTCGAGTACATGGGCCAAATGTACGCCCGTCTCACCTTTGCCACGGGCTCGGTCTATACCGTCCCCTACGAGCAGATTATCCACCTCCGCCGTCACTATCTCGATAACGATATTTTCGGCGACAACAACACGCCGTTGACGCCCACCCTCGAGACCGCGGACTCGTTCAACAAGAGTATGAGCAAGTTTGCAAAGCTCGTCTCAGTGATCCGCGGCATACTCAAGGCGAACAGCGTCACCAAACAGGAGGATTTGAACAGCCGCCGCGACGACTTCATTCGAGATAACCTCCGCATGGAGACGAACGGCGCGGGCGTGATCGTCATTGATAACAAGTACGAATATACGCCCATCACGCAAAAGGAAACGCCCCTCCCGGTCGGACAACTCGAGTTTGTGCGGCGGGAGATTTACGACTATTTCGGCGTGAATGAGGACATCGTTCAGAACAAGGCCGACGCCGAAAAAATGGACGCCTTTTATCGCGGCCAGCTCGCCCCGTTTTATATGCAACTGGCCCAAGGCCTCACAAATGCCCTCTTTACGGAGCGGGAGCAGGGTTTCGGAAATGAGATCGTTTGCGAGCTGGATCGTATTCAGTTTGAAACCCTCGACAAGCGCGTCTCGGCGGCTCAGTTCTTGACAAATATCGGCGCCGTCTCCCTGGATCAAGTTCTCGATATTTTCGGCTTCCCACCCATCGGCGGCGAGGAGGGCGCCCGCAGGGTGCAGACGTTGAACATGGTAAACGCCGATATTATCGACAAATACCAGCTCGGGAGCACGGGCCAGACGACGGAGACCGACCCTCCGCCCGACGATCCGCCGAAAGACCCCGAGCCGACAGAGCCGAAAACAGGAAAGGAGGGGCAGTAAATGCCTATCAAGAAAGGCCGAGAATATAGAGCCTTGCAAGATTTCTCCCTCATTCCACGCGAGGGAGAAAACGACGCATATCGCGTCCGTGGTACGGCGGTAGTGTTCGACTCCCCGACGTGCCTTTACGAGTATGACGGAGTCAAATATTACGAGGTGATCGACCGCCACGCCTTTGACGGGTGCGATATGTCCGACGTGATTATGAATTATAACCACGGCGGAAAGGTGGTCGCCCGCCTCCGTAATAAGACTCTGAGCCTCAATATCACCGACCGCGGCGTCGATATGGAGGCCGATCTCTCCGGCACCGCCGCGGGCCGTGATCTCTACGAGGAGATCGACGGCGGCTATATCGACAAAATGAGTTTTTCGTTCTCCGTGCGCGAGTCCAAGTATGACAACGTCACGCACACCCGGACGATTACTAAAATCCGCAAGCTATACGACGTCTCCGCGGTGGATATTCCCGCGTATGAGGAGACGTCCCTCTCCGCACGATCCTTTTTCGAGGTGGAGCACTCGAAAGAGGTTAAGGTTTTGGAGCAAGCCGCGAGGCGGCGGAGGCTTTTAGCTCGCACTCGTACCTACTCACATACTGACGAATGACAGGAGGAAAGAACCATGTTTGAAAAAAGACGTAAGGAAATCGCAAAGCGCCGCGCCGAAATCCGCGCCATGCTGGCCGGAACCGACGAGGTCGATATGGACGCCCTCGAGCGTGAGCTTGACGACCTGGACAAAGAGGAGCGCGAGCTCGACCGCAGAGAGGCCGCGACCCGCCGCCTCAATGGCGGCATTGATCCCCACCAGGGCGAGCGCGGCGGCCACGGCGACCGTGGCTCCGGCGACGAGGGCGACCCCACCCCGGGCCCCGTCAATCCCATTACTGGCCGCGGCGGCGCTCACGGCGAAGCGGCGGGCGGTGGCCTGCCTTATGGCGTAAACGCTCGCGCGGCCCGCATGGCCGACTTGCAGGGTATCGGCGTCGGTGAGGTCGAGGCCCGCGCCCAGCGTTTCGCGACTGAGCACCGCATGGAGATCACGACCGAGGCCCTCCACCGTTCCCTGACGCTGTCCGGGGGCAATATCGCCCAGCCGTCCCGCGTCTCCGGCATTAACCCCGGTCAGAATGTCGTTTCCGGGATCGTCGATATGGTGCGCGTCGTCCCCGCTGACGGTATGGGCGAGGACTCCGTAGCCTACGAGGTAAGCGGCGGTCAGACCGCGGCCACCAAGAAAGACGACGGCTCCGCCACCCCCGAAAGCACTCCGAACCTCAAGATCGCTAAGATCGTGCCGACCCTGGTAACGACCCTCTCCTATGTCTCCCGCAATATCCAGCGCACGACCCCGCTCAACTATCAGGATCGCGTTTCCGCGTCCGCCCTGAACGCTCTCCGCGCCAAGACGGGAACCCTGATCGTTACGGGTAATCCTGCCGCCACGATCCCCGAGCCTACGGGTATTCTCAAGGCCGCGGCCATCAGCGCCGGAACCGACCTCGAGATTTCCTCCATTGACGAGACCACGCTCCGCAAGATTGCTCTCAGCTACGGCGGCGCGAAGAACGTCGAGGGCGGCGGCGTCCTCCTGCTGAACAAGACCGACCTGATCGCGTTCGGTGACGTCCGCGGCACCAACGAGAAAAAGGCGGTCTATGAGATCGAGTTCTCCGAGGAAAGCACCACAACGGGCACCATCAAGGACGGCGGCCTCGTCGTGAAGTTCTGCATTGTGGACGATCTTCCCGCGCTGTCTGCCTCCGGCACCGCCGCGGCGTCCTACTGCATGGCATACGGCAAGCCCTACGCCTATCAGCTCGATTTGTTCGGCCCCTACTCCGTGGAAGTCTCCCGCGATTACAAATTCGCCGAGGGCCTCCTCGCTGTCATGGGCGAGGCCATGATCGGCGGTAACGTCGTCACCGAAAACGGCTTTATCCGCGTAAAAAAAGCATAGTTCCATCGGCCAAGACTGAGACGCCCGCGGCGAACCCTGCCGCGGGCCCGGTCGCCAGCGGTACGGAGGTAGAGCTCTCCTCTGCGACCGATGGAGCGAGGATTTATTACACGCTGGACAAGTCTAACCCGACGCAGTCGTCCACCCTCTACGAGAACAAGATCACCATTACGGAGGCCGTGACGATCAAGGCGAAAGCCTACGCGGACGGGCATACCGCCTCGGACGTCCTGACGGCGGAGTACACGATCTCGGGTTAAGGAGGGCGCCATGAGCGAGCAAGCGAACACAACCGCCGCGGCGGAGGTCTCCTCGGAGTACCTCTCCGATATTCGTCTCCGGGTGCGCTCGTCCGTCGATAAGCTGGACGGGGAAATTAAAGACCTGATCCTCGCCGCCCGCGCCGATCTCGTGCGCGGCGGCGTCCTCCCGGCCAGGGCGGCGGACGAGACCGATCCGCTCGTAAAGCAAGCGATTTCAACCTATGTCAAGGCGGAGTTTGGCCTCGACAACGACGACGCGGATAAATACCGCGCCTCGTTCAGGGGCCAAAAGATCGCGCTCTCTATGGCCTCGGAGTATATCGAACCCACGGAGGAGGTGTAGCTCTCGTGTATTGGCGAGATATTGCGACCCTCGTCGGCGTGAAAAAAACGGTCAACGAAAACGGCTACAAGGTCGAGGCCGAAGCGCGGCGGGAGGTTTTCGTCAACAAGAAATCCGCGACCCGATCCGAGTTCTACGCCGCCAAACAGGCCGGAGACAAAATCGCCCTTGTCCTCGAGGTGCGAGGATCGGACTATGAGAGCGAGACCCGGATCGAATACGGCGGAAACCCCTACGAGGTCGTGAGGACGTACACCCGAGCGGGCGAGGTTATCGAGCTTAATTGCAAAGAGGCCCCGAAGCCCGCCGAGGGCGCCCAGGACGGCGGCGGAGAGGGGGCGGCGGTATGACGGTCAATAGCCTACTGAAAGCCGCTCTCGAGCCCGTGGCGCCCGTCGAGGCCGACACCTACGAGGGCACCGAGCCGACCTATATCACATTCGGGTACATATCCACCCCGACCGATTTCGGCGACGACGAGCCGGAGCATGAGCTTTTCTCGATCTCCGTCCACCTATTCGCCCCGACAGGCGAGGACACTATCGAGAAGCGGCGGGCCATTAAAAAAGCCCTGGCCGCGGCGGGTACTACCTGGCCGAGCTATACAAACGCCTCGGACAAAGAGGGACAGCACCACGTTTTCGAGTGTCAGCTCGCCCGGGGAGTGGGGGCGGAATAATGGGAACCATGTCCGTTTCCGGCCTCGACGACCTGATCGGCGATCTCGACGAACTGGCCCGCCTCCCGGACTCCGTAACGGATCAAATGCTCAATGCAGAGGCCGACGTAATCGAGGCCGCCCAGCGGTCGGAGGCGTCGAGAATGTGGAAAGGCCCGTATTATACGGGCACGACCGCCGCCTCGATCAAAAAGGGCAAGATCAAGCGGACGGGGCTCGACAAGTCGATCACCGTCGCCCCGCAGGGCCACAACAAGCGCGGCACCCGTAACGCGGAGGTCGCCTTTGTGAATGAGTTCGGCAAAAGAGGCCAACCGGGCCGCCCTGCCCTCAAAACCGCGAACGAGCGGAAAGAACAAGAAGCCGTTGCGGCGGGCGAGAAAGTCTATCACGCCTACCTGGACGGCAAAAAACTTTAATTCTCAATAGGAGGTTTTACTATGGCAAGTTTCGGAGCTAAGTATCCGCATTTTTCCAAGATCAAGACCGAGCCGGACGACGCCCTCCCCACCTACGAGGGCCCGGTCAATATTGGCCGCCTCGTCAAGGCTGATCTCACCGTAAACCTTGCCTCCGGCAAGCTCTACGCCGACGACGAGCTCGCCGAGAGCGTGGACGAGTTCTCGTCCGGCTCGGTGGCTATGGAGACCGACGACATGACGGACGACGTCGCGGCAGAGGTCTACGGGTGCACCGTCGAGGAGAAGAAAGTCCACTACAAGGCGGGCGACTCCGCGCCGCTGGGCGGCCTCGCCTATTACAAAGTCCTTATGCGTAAGGGTGTGAAGCTCTTTAAGGGCTATTTCTACCCCAGGGTTAAGGCCGTGCTCGGAAATGATAACGCCGCCACCAAGGCGGACTCTATCACGTTCGGTACGAACTCCACGACCTTTACGGTTTTCCGTTGCAACTCCGATGATTGGAGAATTACGGAGGAGCTCACCACCGAGGCCGCGGCGAAAGCCTGGGTTAAGGAACAGCTCAAGGGAACCGTCACACCGGGCGGCTAAAGCTGACGCAGGGGGGCGGGGATTTCCCTCGCCTCCCTATTTTCACACTTTGGAGGGCATACCATGAAAGCCGTAAAAATCACCCTCGCCGGGAGAACGCAATACCTCGCCTATACCGGGGAGGCCATGTTTCAACTGCAAGAAAAATTCGGCACCGCGGCGGAACTCCTCGGGGCCGTTGGCAAAAACACGCGGGACGGCCTCTCCGTAGCTTGTGAGGCCGCGGCCATTTTGGCCGAGCAAGGCGAGCTCGCCCGCCGACACCTGGGCTACGACAAGGGGCCGATCATCGAGGCGGCCACGATCCGGGCCACTATTACACCGAGCGAGATCGCGGCCCTCAAGCTCGCGATCCCCGCCGCTATGGAGCTCGGCTATGGCCGGGAAGTCGTCGAAGAAAACGACGAGATCGACCTCGGCCTCGCCGAGCTGATCGCGCAAAAAAAAACGACGTGACACGCGCCCACTATGGGCGGATCGCGGCGTTATGCGGCGTCTCCCGGAAAGAGGCGCTCCTCATGCCTCCGGGAGAATTGTTCGATATGTGGGAGCTATGGCTCCGAGCCCGTGGCAAAAAGGCCGTTCAGGACGACTAAAAGGGGCCGCCGCGTGACAGAAACGGCCCCTCCTCGGGAGTTTTATTCGTGATAGGCATACACGCCGCAGGGCCCGTCCAGGGCGTCAGAAAAGCCGGAATAGACGAAATAGACGGTTATTTCCGCCCCCTCGTCAATCTCGGGAATATTGACCGAGACGGCGGAAATATAGAGGGCCCCGTACTCCGTGGAGAGCTGGATTGTATCATAACCTCCGACGCCGGAGCGGGAGACGATCTCTCCGCGAACCCAAAACGGGGTATCGGCGAGGCCGTTCTCGTCGGCGGCGGTGGTGAAAATCGCGCCGTCTACGGGATAGAAACGGTTTTCCTCGACGAGGGCCTCTTGTTGTATGCTCGGGCGCGGAATACTCCGGGCCTCGTCGGATTGTTCGATCTCCGCTCCTCTCTCCCTCAAAGCCGCTATTGTATCGGCGTCATAGGTGCAGGGCGTAAAGACAGGCTCCGCGCCGCGAGATTTTTCCTCGAGCATACCCACGGAAAACGAGCCGACGTCCTCGACGTCGCTCGGGAGGCCGTAAAACCATACCGTGTGCAGATCGTAGGAGTCGGCGGAACAGAGTTCCCCGAAAACGGCCCTCATTTCCTCCTCGGTCGCGCCGTCGCCGATTGCCACGCGATACCCGATCCCGGTCGTCCCGCTTTGGACGTATCGGTCGGAGTTGATGAACGAATATTCCGGGACGGCGGTCGTCGGCTCCTCTGGCACGGAGGGCGCCTCGCCGCTGGAACACGCTCCGAGGCATAAGCACATAGCAAGCACAAGCGCCAAAAAAGAAAGTTTCCTCATACTGAACACCTCCAACATAAAGCGAAAATATTTGCATTTCATAGGGCAAGTATAACCCGCCTTTATGGGAATATCAAGTAGTTTATTGAGTATTCCCATACACGAAAGGAGCCTCGCCGTATGGCAGTAAGAACGATTTCGACCAAACTCGCCGTTGAGGGCGAGGCCGAGTATAAACAGAAAATAGCCTCTTGCAACTCGGAGTTAAAGACGCTCAAGTCGTCCCTCGCCCTGGTGCAGAGCGAATATAAGAACAACGCGAACAGCATGGAGGCCCTCACGGCGAAAGGTGAGGCCCTCTCTGCTATGCAGACGGCCCAGGCGAAAAAGGTCGCCGAGCTGGAAAAGGCCCTCGAGAACTGCCAAAAGGCACAAACAGCCTACGCCGACCGCGTCGCGGCGGCGGAGGCCAACGTCTCGAAGTATGAGCAAGCCCTCGCGGAGCTGAAAGACTCGACCGGGGACACCTCAGAGGAGCAAGCGGCCCTCACCGCCGAGCTCGAAAAGTGGAAAGAGGAGCTCGCGAACGCCGAAGCCGGACAGAACGCCGCCGAGCGGGGCGTCGAGAACTGGCAACAGCAGTTAAACAAGGCAAAGATCGAGCTCAACGAGACGAACGAGGCTATAAGCGAAAACGATAAATACCTCGACGAGGCCAAAAAGTCAACAGATGGGTGCGCGACCTCTATCGACAAATTCGGGAACAAGGTCAAAGACTCCAAGGACGGAATAACCCAGCTCGCCGCCGCACTGGCCGCGGCGGGCGTCGCTAAGAGCGTGAAAGAGATCGCAGACGCACTCATGGAGTGCTCTCAGGCCGCGGCGGGTTTCGAGACGGCCCTCGCCAAGGTTTCCACCCTTGCCGATACCTCCGTCGTCTCTATGGACACGATCAAAGCCCAGCTTGTGAGCCTCTCCGGCGAGACGGGCGTCGCGGTGGAGTCTCTCGCCGAGGCCACCTATCAAGCCTTGTCGGCGGGCGTGGACACCGCGAACGTGGTTGATTTCGTCTCTACCGCGACAAAGCTATCCGTCGCGGGCTTTACGGAGTCAGCGACCGCCGTTGACGTCGTTACGACTGCCCTCAATGCCTACGGCCTCGCGGGCTCGGACGCCGAAAAGGTCGCCTCTATGCTCGTAAAGACGCAAGACCTCGGTAAAACCAGCGTCGGCGAGCTTGCGGCCACTATGGGACGTGTGATCCCGACCGCGGCGGCGTATAACGTGAGCCTCGACCAGCTCTCCGCCTCTTATGCGATTATCACCGCAAGCGGCACGAATACGGCCATAGCGACGACGAACCTCGGCGCCATGTTTAACGAGCTGGCCTCCGATGGCGGCACCGTCGCGACGATCCTCGAGGAGCAGACCGGGAAATCCTTTGCCGAACTCATGGCGGACGGCGCAAGCCTGGGCGACGTTATCTCGATCCTCTCGGACAGCGTAGACGGGAACTCGACCGCGTTCTCGAACTTGTGGAGCTCTACCACAGCCGGACAGGCCGCCCTAACGCTCCTCAACCAGGGATCGGAGAAATTTAACGATACCCTCGTAAAAATGCAAAACAGCTCCGGCGCCGTCGAGCGGAATTTCGAGACAATGGCCGATACAACGGAATTTGCACAACAGCGAATGACGACGGCCTCGGAAAACCTGAAAATCGCCATCGGCGACCAACTGAACCCAGCCCTCGAGAAATTGTATTCCGTGGGCGCGGACGCCTTTACCTGGGCGACCGATTTCGTCAATAAAAACCCGTGGCTCGTCAAGGCGATCACGGCGACAACGGTCGGGATCGGCACTCTCGCGGCGGGAGTAACCCTCGCGGCCAACGCCGCGAGTATTGCCGCCGTGGCGCAAGGCGTACTTAACGCCGTAATGGCGGCAAATCCGGCTTTTTTGGTGGCGGCGGGGGTAACTGCCCTCGTGGCCGCTATCGGAACCTTTATCCTCACCCTGGACAATGCAGACGAGGAGACGCGGGCCTTTACCGAGTCTCTCCAGGAAACAAAGTCGGCCTATGAGGAACTCTCCGACTCTATGGCCGAGGAACAGGCCACGACCGCCGCGACGGTGGACTCCCTGCAATCCCTCCTCGAGGTAGAGGAAAAATCCGCCGCTCAAAAGGCCGCAATCGCCGAAATGGTGGCCCAGCTTAACGAGGACGTTCCGAACCTCGGTCTCGCCTACGACGCCGCCACGGACTCGATCAACATGACGACCGAGGCCCTCGACGCCCTGGTCGAACGCGCGGCGGATCAAGAGGAGTACGAGGCCCAGGTCGCCCGCCTCTCGGAGCTTTACACCGAGCAAGCGGAGATAACCTCCCGCCTCGAAGAAGCGCAAGCGGCCCTTGCGGAGGCCCAGGAAACAGGCTCCGGGAATACCTGGACGCTCCAAAACAACATAGACGAGCTCACAACGGCCCTCGAGGACAATCAAGCGCAGATCGCCGCCCTCGAGGAGGAGTCGGCGGAGTTCGGCGCGTGGCAGGAAAAAAGCGCCCAGGCCACCGAGGAAATGACCTCCACAGTAAATGGACTGATCTCCGAAATGGAGGCCCTACAAACGGCCTACGAGGAGAGCCACGCGAAAGCGGTCGAGAGTATCGAGGGACAACTCGGGCTCTTTAATGATCTCGACGGCACGGCCAAAACCTCCATTGATAGCCTGATCGAGACTCTCAAGGGCCAGGTTTCCTATATGGAGACCTACGCCGCCAACATTCAAAAGGCTATGGAACTCGGCGTAGACGAGGGCCTCGTGAAAAAGCTCGCGGACGGCTCCGAGGAGTCCGCTCAGATCCTCGCGGCCATTGTCGAGGGCGGCGAGGACGAGATCGCGGCCCTGAACGAACAGCTCGCAAAGGTCGAGGAGGGTAAAAATGCCTTTGGAGATACCGTCGCCGAAATGGAGACGGATTTCTCCGAAAAAATGGCCGACATCGAGAAGCGCATGAAAGATTGCATGGACGAGCTCGACGTCTCCGTAGAGGCCGGGGCCGCGGGCGCCGCCACCATTGAGGGCTATATCGAGGGCGCCGAAAGTATGCGCTCCTCCCTGGTATCGACCTACCGATCCCTCGCCCGGGCGGCAAACAACGCCTATAAATCTACCCTGGACATTCATTCCCCGTCCCGCGTATTCCGTGACGACGGTCGGAATACGATCCTCGGCGCCATTGAGGGCGGAGAGGATATGCGGAGCCAACTCGAGCGGACGTATGAGTCCCTCGCAAAATCCGCGATCCGGGCCTATGAGCGGGCGCAGCCGAAAGGCACAGAGGCCGACGCCGTCGCCGCCCAGCAGAGGCAGACCGCCGCGGTCGTCGCCGCGGCCACCGAGAAAGTGGGCGGCGGGGGCTCGACCTATCAATTCCATATCGAGAAAATGGAAGTCCGGGACGACCAGGACGTCGAGCGCGTGGCCCAAGAGCTCTATTACATGACGGAGCGGGAAAAAAGATCGAGAGGAGGCGGTAGCCTATGAGCGGATTTTCCTTTAAGGGCGTCCATAGTAGCAAATTCGGCATTTACACACAGGATCAAAGCCGGACACTCCTCCCGCCCAAGCGGGAGGGAAAAATCACGATCCCCGGGCGCTCCGGCTATTACGACGACGTCGGAGCGGTCTATAACGAGCGGGCCGAGAGCGTTCTTTGTTCGTTCGTCTGCCCGGAGGGAAAGACTGTCCCGGAGGTGTGCCGGGGAATTGCCTACTGGCTCTCAGGCTCCGGGCGGCTGATTTTCGACCGCGAGCCGGACAAGTATTATCTCGCCAGATTGTCGGGCGGGCCGCCCATGTCCCAACACCTCAAATATGGCGAGTTTACGATCACATGGTCGTATAACCCGCCCTTTGCATTTGGAAAGACGATCACTGAGCCGCTCAAGAACGGCGAGAACGTGATCGACTACCAGGGGACGGCGGAGGCCCCTTGCGTGATCGTGCTCCGCAACACGTCGGAAACAGATATTTCAAACGTAACCATTACAGCCATAAAAAGGAGTGTTTAATCATGTATGCTTGCGACTACCTGGAAAACGGCGTCCTGAACGTCCTCCGCGGCGTCACCTTTGCGGCCCCCGCGAAAGTCTACCTCGCTCTCTACCTCAACGACCCCGGCGAGGACGGGGCAAGCGGTACGGAGGTAAGCTATGCGGGATATAAGCGGATCGAGATTGATTTCTCCTCTCCCGCAGAGACAAACGGCGGTATCGGCGTCCAAAACCTCGAGGACATTACTTTCCCGACGCCCGTCACCGCGGCGGGCACCATTACGCACGTCGGTATTTTGGACTCCCTCGCGGGCGGCAATATGCTTTGCCGCGGCGAGCTCGTGGAACCCCTCGTAATCGGCGCCGACGAGCCTCCCGTGTTCCTTGCCGGAGACGTCCTTTTCTATCTCACGGGAAACCTCTCGAGAGCGTGGAAAACTAAGGTTTTGAACATTCTCCGCGGCCAGTCGATCCAGGGGATCGCACCGTATTTCTCCCTCTGGAACGGCTCGCCGGAGGCGGGCGGCTCCGAGCTCTCCGGCGACAACTACGCCCGCGCCGCGCTCACGTTCGGCGCCCCCGCGGAGCAAACCTCGGGACAGATTATCGCCCGGAACTCCGTCGCGACCGCGTTCAACCGTCCCTCTACGGCGTGGGGCACCTGGACACATTCGGCCATCTACTCGGCCTCCTCGTCCGGCGAGCCCGTGTATATCAAGGCTCTTGTCGAGTCGGTGGAGATCAAGAAAGGATATATGCCGACGATTGCCGAGGCCGCTATCGAGGTGGGGATTAACTGATGTTTGAGAGGAGATACAGCCTCGCGAAGTTCTCCGTCAATCTCGAGACGAAAACAATCGAGATCGCGGAGACGTTCTCCGAGGCTTTGAACTCCGTTGCGGGCGTGGCGATCCCCGTAGACGTCCGCGAACGGTACGCCGACGCCGTCCAGGGCTACACCCGAGGGACGATCTCGGTCGTCTCCACCATGAGCGCGACCGAGGCCCTCTCCTCCACGGTAAAAATGTCGGCGAACATTGTCGCCCAGTTTACGGCGGCGGAACGGCTCGCGGCGGAGGTGGAGGCGATAAAGAACCTCCGCGCCGCCCTGACGTCCGCTGACAGCCTCGCGGCGGCGGTGCAGGGGTCGAAGCATATCCCGACAATAGTCGCGGCCTACGAGGCCCTAAACGCCAACGGGAGCGCCTCGAAGAATATTTGCACCGCCTTTGTGGCGGCGGATATTCTCACGGCGATCATGGACGCCACCTCTCAGACGGCGGAGGTCGTGCTTATGCAAGTCACCATTCCGCCAGGGGGCGAGCTCCGGCTCGATAGTGACGTTTTCCTCGCCATGCTGGACGGGGAAAACGTGCTCTATGCTCAGTCGGGAGACTGGATCAACGTCTCGAGAGAGCTCCTCCGCCTGATCGTGGAAAGCGCGACCGGGGGCGCCCTCGAGGGACAGATCATCTATACGGAGAGATATTTATGATTGAAGTATTCGACAAGACGCGGCGGCGCGTGGCGATCCTCGAGAACGCCTACGCGGCCTCCGAGTCGCAGAAAATCAACTCCGTGTGGTATTTCTATTTTTCCCTCCCATACGGAGACTCGAAAAACGAGTATTGTAAGCCGTTCTATTACGTCCGCCCGGACGGCGGGGAGCTCTATCGGATCATGCCGGAGACCCTCTCCGTCTCCGAGTCGGGCGGGATTTCCTATCAATGCGAGCACGTCCTCGCGACGCTGATCGACAATGTCCTTTTCGGCTACCATGTCGTCGGAAACCTGGGCGTCTACACAGCCGACGTGATCCGTTATATCCTGGATCACCAGCTCGTGAAAAATTGGGTGCTCGACGAGTGCGATTTCCGAAATCAATTTGAATACGGGTGGGAGCAAGAGTCGCTCCTATCGGCGCTTTTCTCCGTCCTCTCTCCGCTCTCGTCCCCTATGATCGTCACAGATACCACCGTTTACCCGTGGCGCCTCTCCCTGAAAAAGCTCGTCACGACCGGGCGGCCTGAAATGTACGTCCGGCGCCGCTACAATATGACGAGCTACACACGAGGCCGTGATCCTCAGAATATCGTTACCCGGCTTTATCCGCTGGGCTACGGCGAGGGCATAAACCAGCTCAATATTAAGGGCGTAAACGACGGCGTCCCGTACATTCAGAGCCCGAAAGAAATCACGGACAAGTACGGGATCATTGAAAGGGTGTGGATAGATCGGCGGTATGAGGACGCGGCCTCCCTCAAGGCGGCGGCGGAGATCATGCTCTCAGAACTGCAAGAGCCGCTCGTTTCCTACTCCGTGGGTTTTCACGAACTCACGGCCTCGGACTATGATAAGGCCGCAATCGGAAAGCGCGTCCGTATTATCTTCCCGGAGGTCGGGGACTCCGTCGATACCTACATAACCGAGCTAACCAGGAAACGGGACGATTTGAAAGAGTCCACGATCACCGTCGCCAACCGGGAGACCTCTATCGCGGCCTCTCTGGCCGATATGGCGGATCGTCAGCGGATCGAGCAGACCTACGCACAGGGCGCGACGCAGATTTACAGTCAAGCCCTCCAAGCCAACAGCGCCCCGGACTCCGGGGCGACAATGGATTTCTTTCTCCCCTCGGAAATGCGGATCGTGAATAAAGTCCTCGTAAAGGTACGCATGAAAAAGTTCCGCGCATACTCCAAGGCCACGGAGGCGGCGGAGAGTAAGACCATCACATCGAGCACGAGCGACGAGGACACCCGGACGAGCTCGTCGGGCGGCAGAACCACCGCGACGACCACCTCGGGCGGCGGGACGTACACCTCCACCACCTACGAGGCGAAAAAGACGCTCACGGCGACCGCGGTTATTCTTTCCGCCGAAAACATCTATCCGACCGAGGCGGCCATGTATAACGCCGCGAAGCATAACCACGGCATACCCGACCGCGTAAAGCTGGCCGTTTACGGCGGAAAGGACGCCAACGGGAACGTGATCGCGGACGGCTACGCGACCTTTATCGAGTCCGGCGCCCACTCCCACGGAGAGCACGACCACGAAATCACGATCCCGCGGCACAACCACGAGGTAGAGATCGACGATCACTCCCACAAGGTAACGATCCCGGCCCATACGCACGATATTACGATCCCCGGCCATTCCCATAAGGTCACGATCCCCGGCCACGAGCACAAGATCACGCCCGGTATTTTCGAGTACGGCAACCCTCAGAATTTTTCCCTCTACGTCAACGGGGAGAAAAAGGCGGATTTCGCCGGGAGAAATGCCGAGCTCGATATAACGGCCTTTTTGGTAGGCTCGGACAACATGATCCCCCGCGGGAGCTGGCTATCGCTCGAGGTGAGGCCGGACGACCTCGCCTATATCAGTATCGACCTTATCGTCCAGGGCTTCATACAGTCCCGCGGCGATAACACAGTTTGACGGAGGTGCAACCCATGAAACCCATGTATTACGGTATTCCGTTCTCGCCTCAAGCCACCCTCACGGACACCATCGGCGCGGCGGACACCATCATAAAAGTCTCGGACGTCTCGGCATTTCCTGACGCTCCGAACTACGCCACAATCGGCACCGACGAGGGCGGCGAGACGATCCTCTATACCGCCAAGACGGCAAACGCCCTCTCCGGGTGTACCCGCGGCGTCGAGGGCTCCGCGAAGTCCTGGAACGCGGGCGAGCTGATCGGTCGCAACTACACCGCGGCGGATCATGCGGCCATGATCGACAATATCAAGGACGCGGCCAAGACCGCGACGGCGGACGGCGTCACCTTTGACGACGGCGAGACATTTCAGGAGAAATATAACTCCGGGGAGCTCAAAGGCGGCAAGGGCGACCAAGGCGACCAGGGCCCCGCGGGCCCGGGTGCGAACGAGATCGACGTCACGCTTCCCGTGAGCGGGTGGTCGAACGGCGCTCAGACCGTGCAGAACGCGGGCCTCGTTGTCTCCGGCTACGGGTATATCATCACCCCCGACCCGGACAGCTACGGCGCCTATACCTCCGCCGTGATCCATGCGGACAGCGTCGCCACGGCGGGACAGATCACATTCCATTGTGAAGAAACACCGACCGAGGCCCTCAAGGTCTCGATTATGAAAATCAAAGTGGAGGGTTAAATATGGGAAACGTGTATAACATGGTCGGCGGTGGAGGCGGGATCAAGCTCGTCTCGATTGCCGTCACGACGCCGCCCACGAAAACGAGATACCTCTCCGGCGAGAGTTTCGACCACGCGGGAATGGTGGTAACGGCGACCTATTCCAACGGCGCCAAGCTGGCCGCCACGGGCTACGCCGTGGAGCCGAGCGGGCCTTTGCTGGACGGCGTGACGAGTGTCACGATCCGATATACCGAGGGCGGAAAGAGTGTCACAGCCTCCCAGGCCGTGACCGTGATCCCGAAACTCGTCTCGATTGCAGTCACCACGCCGCCCACAAAGACGGCGTATCGCTACGGAGAGGCGTTTTCCGCGGCGGGAATGGTCGTAAAGGCCACCTATACGGACGGGAGCACGGCGGCAGTAACGGGCTACACGACGAGCCCCTCGACCTTTACCTCCCTCGGGAGTCAGAGCGTCACCGTGAAATATACGGAAAACGGCGTCTCGGCGGCGGTGACGACGCCCGTCACCGTTTCCCGCGCCGTGATCTCCACCGTCCCGAGCCAGAGCGGGAGTCTCACCTATACGGGCTCCTCGCTCTCGCCGAACTGGAACAACTACAATTCGGCACAACTGACGCTCGGCGGGACGACGTCGGCCACGAACGCCGGAACCTACGCCGCGACCTTTACTCCGACCTCTAACTATGAGTGGAGCGACGGAACCACGGCGGCGAAGTCCGTAAACTGGACTATCGGCAAGGCCGCGGGCAGTCTGAGCATTTCTCCGACCTCCCTCACGCTGGACAGCTCGAACCCGACCGGGACGATCAACGTCACGCGGGCGGGTAACGGTACGATCTCCGCCGAGTCCAGTAATACCAGCGTCGCCACCGTCAGCGTGAGCGGGACGAAAGTCACGGTTTCCGGCGTCAATCAAAAGAGCGGCTCCGCGGTTATCACGATCAAGGTCTCCGCGGGCACCAACCACAACGCCCCTGCGAATAAGACTTGCAACGTGACGGCGGCCTTTGTCCGTATTTACGGCGTCACCT
>ENA-ORUG01000848-ORUG01000848.1-human-gut-metagenome-genome-assembly--contig:-NODE-848-length-31951-cov-22.950495_pt1 | contig 31951 bp, 26 predicted proteins | sample MGYA00242079_ERZ509207 | MGnify/ENA primary metagenome ERZ509207 (study PRJEB26280, sample SAMEA2338780) | human gut metagenome | biome: human gut; feature: human-associated habitat; material: faeces...
CCGCAAGGGTATCAAGACGCTGGACGAGGTGCCCGCCCGTCTGCGCAGCACCGTGAAAGCCCTGCTGGCGGAGGTGGAAGCCGATGCTTGAAGCCTGGTCCCGCACGCGGGACGGCACCCGGAAGCTGAGCGCAAACTTCACCGTGGCCGAGTTTGCCTGCAAAGATGGCTCGGACCCTGTGTTCGTGGACAGCAGCCTTGCCGCCTTGCTGCAGAAGATCCGCGACCACTTCGGCCGCCCCGTAGTCATCACCAGCGGCTACCGCACCGCCGCTCACAACAAATCCGTGGGCGGGGCCGCCTACAGCCAGCATCTGTATGGGCGCGCTGCCGACATCCGGGTGCAGGGCATCCCGGTGGAGCAGCTGGCCGCCTATGCAGAGACCTGCCTGCCCGGCACCGGCGGCATCGGCCGATACCCGCCCCGGGCCGGACGGGCTGTGGGCTGGGTCCATGTGGACACCCGCCCCGCCAAAAGCCGCTGGACAGGTTAAGAAGGAGGTGAACCCAATGGAAAGCATCCTGTCCGCCCTGATCGCCGGTGCCGTGACCCTGATCGGGGTGCTGATCGCCAACAGCCGCAGTCAGGCCGTGACCGACACCAAGCTCGAAGAGCTGACCCGCGAGGTGCGCGAGCACAACAATTTCGCCCGCCGCGTGCCCATTCTGGAAGAGCAGATGAAGGTGGCCAACCACCGCATCGCCGACCTTGAGAACCATGAACAAATGAAAGAGAGGAACTGATTTATGGAACTGAGCAACAAGATCTCCGCCGCTACCCTGGCCCGCACCGCTGTGCTCCTGCTGGCCCTGACCAATCAGGTGCTGAGCGCAATGGGCAAGCCCGTGCTGCCCATCGAGAGCACCACCGTGGAGCAGCTGGTTACCGCCGGCATCACCACCGTGGCCGCGCTCATCAGCTGGTGGAAGAACAACTCCTTCACCGCTGCCGCCGTGGCCGCCGACAGCTACCTGGCCCGGCTGAAGCAGAAGCAGTGATCGCCGACTGCCCTATATAAGGTAAGAGGGCAAGGCCCCCGGAGACACAGGTTTCCGGGGGCCTTTTTTCGTCTGCAGCAGGGCGGCAGGAGAAATTCCAGCCGGTTCTTTGCCAGAAATTTCGTCCCTCAAAAAGTGGTTTTCCGCAACAATCTGCACACTCTGCACCAGTACCGCAACCGCATCATTTCACGTCCGCAACAGTTTCTCTTTTTTCTGCAACAAATTCTTGTGATTTGTGCAAAATATCCAATTCAGACTTTGGAACATTTTCACAAATCATGCGTTTCTACATATTTTTTCTTGACAGCCTGCACTAGAAAATGGTATAAAGGAAGTAGGATAGCAAGCCTCGAAACATGTCCATTATATGGGACAGTTGTAATGCGTAAAAGACTTGACACCATTTGAAAGGAGCCATCACTCATGACGAACAAAAAGCTGAAACTCGCTGCCATGTCCGTAGCCCTGACCGCCTGTGTCGCTGCACAGCCCATGGCCGCCCATGCTGTGGAAGGCCCCGACTCTGTCGAGGATAACGCTGCCCCGCAGGCCGAGCCCGCCCCTGTGGAAGGTAAGACCGCAGAAGGCGAGGTCGAGGGCGAAGAGGAAAAGCAGGAAGAGGTTGTTCCCCCGGTGAACGATGAGGCCAAGAAAGATGATCAGGCTCCCGCGTTCGGCCCCGGCACCAAGACCGATGACATCGCCATTGACTATAAACCTGCTGAGAAGCCGGAAGAGCCCGGCGAGACGGACGAGACTGAGAACCCCGACGGCACCTATGTGAAGGGTGACGTGATCGACAACAGCAAGAAGGACGAAGCCACCGGCAAGGACGGCAAGATCGGCGAGGCCACCAAGGAAGAGACCCCCGACAGCTCTTCCAGCACCACCGTCGTGGACCCCGACGCCGAGGTGAAGAAGGGCGACCCCGTGGTGGGCAAGGACGAGGACGGCAACACCACCATCACCACCCCCACCGAGACCACCGGCACCGAGACTACGACCACCACTGGCACCGGCAAGGCCGATTCCTCCACCACCATCACCGACACCAAGAAGGGCGAAGAGATCAACCTCGACGACGAGCTCGGAAAGGACGTGCGTCCGAACTGGAAAACCGATAAGGATGCCAAGCTGGGCGGTTACACCGTGGACAAGGTCGAGCCCGCCAAGGACGGCAACTCCAAGACCCTGACCCTGAAAAAGACCAGCGAGCCCGAAACGAAGGAAATGTCCGCTGAGGACGTTGCCAAGCTGCTGGATGTCCCCGAGGGCGGCGTGGAGAAGAAGGAAGAGCTGGACGAAGAGGGCAACCCCAAGACCACCTACACCCTGAAAAAGGAAGAGACCTCTACCGACGAGAACGGCAACACCGTCACCCGCACCACCTACTACGAGATCACCGGCAATTCGGTCAAGACCCGCACCGAGACCACGCTGGTGCTCAAGGTGGAAAAGGGCACCGTTGATGTTAATAATGAGGATCTGACCACCGAGATCGAACTGCCAAGCATCACTGCCAAGAACACCGACGAGACCAAGACGGATGTCATCGAGATTTCTTCGGAGAAGCTGGGCGAAATGCTCAAGGACGAGTACTATAACAACGATACCGGCGAGTATGTCTATACGGAAACCGATGCAAACGGCAAGGAATATACCTATAAAGTCAAGAAAACGGAAGACACCAAGCAGCTCACCAACAAGCAGTTGGCCGACCGTCTGGGCGAGGGCTTCACCGGCGATGACAACGGCGTTTACTACAAGGGCGAAAAGCTGACCTTTGATCAGAAGGAAGCCGTCCGCAAGACTTTGAGTTACACCGTGGAGGTCACTGAGGTCACCAAGACCCCCGGCCAGGTCGAAGGCGGTCAGGAAAGCATCGAGAGTGCCAAGGAAACTGCCAAGCTGGAAGCCATCAAGGCCGCTCTGACGGATGCCGCCCGGAACGCCGGCATTAATGTGGAGACCGATGATTTCAAGAATCAGCTGAATACGATCGATCCCACCGGCAAAGGCCAGCTCAATCTCAGCTATACCGATGCAGACGGCAATGTTCATACTGTCACCCTCCGCTATGACGGTGCAACGGTTTCTGCGCCTCAGCCGGGCAGCTCTGATCCGAGCAAGGACACCGAGACCCGCAAGGATGTCACGGACAACGTCATCACCGGTACCGCTTATGTGACCGGCTCGAATACATGGACCGAAAGCGGTTCCCTCAACGGCACCTACGTCAAGCCCGGCAGCGGTAAACTTCCCTCTCTCGATGGTTGGACAGTCGACATCAACGACCCGGAGAAGGGCACCACGATCTACAAAAAGGAAGACACCGTGACCTTGCCCGACGGCACCAGCACCAAGATCACCCGTACCTGCACAATCACGGAATCGTCCGCTTCCCTCAGCGATACGGAGAAGGAAGAGATTGCCTGGGCGGAGTTGCTGAACCAGCACCCCGAATATAAGAACAAAGATGAGTTGAAAGCTGCAGGTTATAACATCAATATCAGCAGCATGGACTTCTCCGGCATCAAGCGCGTAGAATGGACGATCGACGAACTTTCCGAATCCACAAAGACGGACGCCAAGGATCTTAACGACAAGCTGGTGATCCCCGGCGGCAAGAACTGGTCGATCGACGAAAAGGCCGGCACCATTACGGTGGACGGAAAGACCTACGACAAGGTGACCAAAACCAATGACGGCTACACCTGCACGGTCGAGGACAAAAACGGCGTAAAGACCACCTACACCTTCACCAAACAGGCCGGTGCTCCGCTGACCCCTGAAGAGATCCAGACCGCGCTGGCAGGCCAATACAGTGTTCCCGCTGACAGCATCCGACTGAACGCCGACGGCAAGACCGCGACCTTCACGAAGGGTGACGAAACCATCACCGTGGATTACAGCACCCTGAGCGAGACCCTCACCGTCCGGAAGGATGTGCACACCTCCTCCAGTGTCACCGACATCATCAAGGACAATAAGGATCTTGAGAAGGCATACGACGAGCTGTGGAAGCAGATTCAGGAGATCCAGAGCAAACTTCTGCCCGGCGAGGAACTCTGGATCGGCAATCTGGAGGTTACGGACAAGACCGAGAAGACGGACATCATCAAGTATTTCACCACGGCCATCTCGCCCGAAAATATGAGCAAGGATGAGCTGATCAAGGCTCTGCAGGAGCAGGAGCGGATCGCCAAGAGCTCCACTTACGTTGCCAACAAGGGTTCTGATTACGAAGAGACCAAGAAGAACTACTACTCCGGTGAAAAGACGGATGAATTCAAATCCTTCAGCAAGGCACCGGATGGTTCCAAAATTGAGGTCTATTGGAAATGGACTCGGTGGGGCGGCTATTATTACTATACAGACGCTAACGGCCAGGAAGTTCGTGTTCATAGTAACACTGTGCACTACGAAGAGCAGCGCGACGACATCGGCCACCTCGATCTTGCTTCCGGCTCCAAGCTGGATCTGCTGCCGGACAAGGACGGTAATGTCGATCAGACCGACTGTGTGCTGGTGAGCAAGAATCTGGAGTGGAACTACGATGCCGGAAACCTGGTCAACGGTAAGGGCAACCAGCCGGTCGGCCTGGACAGTAAGATCAGCTGGGACGATGAGGGCGGCAAGGGCAACGGCCACTACGAGTATGACCGCGGCAATCCCAACAACTGCCCTGACAAGAGCGCCTACTACAAGCTGACCGGCACTGTCGCCTATGATCCCATCAAGGAGAACGGAAACATCAAGCTGTATCAGGGTGGCTTTGACGATTATTGGTACTGGGTCAGTGCGGAAGATCAGGCCATCAATGCCTACCTGAAGGCAACTGGCAGCAACAAGACGGCCGCCAGCCTCACGAAAAAAGAGCGTGATGCCATCGTCGGCACCTACGTTGTGAAGATTGGAACCACCGGCACCAACAGCACCGGTGAGAGCGGCTATCAGGTCTATCTCAAGACCTCCGAGCTGACCGCCTACGGCTATATGACCCGCGATGCCAACACCTGCATCAACAGCACCTACAAGCGCCAGGACGGCACCTGGGGTTACGTCGGCGGCTATGACCTGATGATCTCCAAGCTGACCCAGGTGCGTGAGGGCAAGGTCGTCGGCCAGACGGAATCCACCATCAAGACCATCACCGCCCCGCTGAGCATCCGCAGCTCTCAGGACTTCGCCAACCGCCTTCTGGAGCTGAACCAGCAGACCACCACACATAAAACCAGTGAGCGTGCTACGGCTTACGGCGAAAATACTTCCGGCGGCTTCGACGGTGCCTATACGCAGAATAAGAGCGAAACGGTTACCGGATCCGGTACCGGCAAAGGCCACTACACCACCTTTACCGAGGTGCTGAAGAAGCTGTTCTCCGGCAAGGGCGAAACCAGCTACGACACCGGCAACGTCAGCTACACCTACCGCACCACGGACAAGGTGAACACCACGCCAGTGTCCAAGGAGACCGTGACCACCACCGACGCCCATGTGGACTACAACTATACCTCCATTGAGACCCGCACGGTCACGGTGGACGGCGAAGAGACGGTCATCGTCCCGCCGGTGGATCCCGATACCCCGGACGGCCCCGTGGAGGATGAGACCCCGGACGAAGTCGTGACCCCGGAGACCCCCGAGTTGCCGCCCGTGCAGGACGCCACCCCGGATGATGCTGCTCCGGAAACTCCGGTCCTGCCGTCTGACGCGGTCCTGCCCGCTGTGCAGGATGCACTGCCGCAGACCGGCGTGAACTGGATGGCCGCTCTGGGCATGGCATTCAGCGGCATGCTGCTGACCATCGCAGGCGCATTCGCCAGCCTCAAGTACAAGGAAAAGCACTGATGCTTTCCCCTTCCAACGTGATCCACGTCAAGTCGTAAACGCATAGAAAGGGCCTCCCCATTCCGGGGAGGCCCTTTCGTGTTGTGTTCGGCTTATGCTTCCGCTTTGGCAGCGCGGTACCACTGTACCAGCTTTTCGGCGTCCTGCCAGCCCTTGCGGTACATGGCTTCCAGTTCCATGCAGCGGTCTAGCACACCGCACACAGCAAAAGCCGCCCCGCAGGCCGGAACTTCCGGTGCCTGCGGGGCGGCTTTTTGCATTTATGAAACGGAGGAAAACGCTCAGAGGTCTGCGCCGTTGGAGCGGATGACCTTCTGATACCAGTAGAAGGAATCTTTCTTGCTGCGGGCCAGCGTACCGGTGCCGTCGTCCTGCTTGTCCACATAGACGAAGCCGTACCGCTTGCTCATCTCGCCGGTGGAGGCAGACACCAGGTCGATGCCGCTCCAGGCGATGTACCCCATCAGGTCCACGCCGTCGGACACAGCCTGCTTGACCGCCTCGATGTGACGGCGCAGGTAGTCGATGCGGTAATCATCGTGGACACTGCCGTCGGGCTCCACCGTGTCGTGAGCACCCAGACCGTTTTCCACCAGGAACAGCGGTTTCTGGTAGCGGTCGTACAGCTGGTTCATGGTGATGCGCAGGCCCAGCGGGTCGATGGCCCAGCCCCACTGGCTGGTCTGCAGATAGGGGTTCTTCACCGAGCGCACCACGTTGCCGTCGTTCACGGCCTTGCCCTCCAGGCTGGCCGCCACGCAGCGGCTGGCGTAGTAGCTGAAGGAGATGAAGTCCACGGTGTTCTCCCGCAGCAGGGCGTCATCGCCGGGCTCGGTGTGCAGCTGCACCTGCTTTTCCGCAAACAGCTTGCGGGCGTAGCCGGGGTAGCGGCCCCGCACCTGCACGTCGATGAAGAGCAGGTTTTCCTGCTCCTTCTGCACCGACTCCCAGACGTCCTCCGGGTTGCAGGAGTAGGGGTAGAAGCTGCCGCCGGCCAGCATGCAGCCCACCTGATTGGCGGGGTCGTACTGGTGGGCCAGGCGGGTGGCCGTGGCGCTGGCCAGCAGCACATGGTGGGCCGCCTGATAGATCACCTGACTGCGGTTCTCGCCCTCCTGGAAGGCGATGCCTGCCCCGGAGAAGGGGCTGTGCAGCAGGATGTTGATCTCGTTGAAGGTAAGCCAGTAGTGTACAAGGCCGGAGTATTCTTTGAAGCAGGTCTCGGCGTAGCGGGCAAAGCATTCCAGCGTTTTGCGGCTGCGCCAGGAGCCGTACTGCTCCACCAGACCCATGGGGATATCAAAGTGGCACAGGGTGACCAGCGGCTCAATGCCGTACTTCCGGCACTCCTGGAACACATTGCGGTAAAAGGCCACACCCTCCGGGTTGGGGGTCCGTTCATCGCCGTGGGGGTACAGGCGGGACCAGGAGATGGAGGTGCGGAACACCTTCAGTCCCAGCTCTGCCATCAGGGCGATGTCCTCTTTGTAATGGTGGTAGAAGTCCACGCCGGTGTGGCTGGGGTAATACTCCCCTGCCTGCAGCGTCGGGTGGGGCGTGCCGCCCAGCTTGACCTCCATACGGTGGACACCGTGGGGCATCATGTCGACGTTGCTCAGGCCGCGGCCACCCTCGTTGTAAGCGCCTTCGGCCTGATTGGCCGCAATGGCAGCACCCCAGAGGAAGTTTTCGGGCAGTTTGTAATCAGACATGGGAATCACTCCTCTTCCGGGAGATCCTCAAAGCCGATCACCAGCGTCAGCACAAAGGACAGCACGATGGACAGCACCGAGATGCCGGCGATCCAGGCGATGCTCACACCGGGGTTGGCCGGGTCGATGAACTGCACGCCGGTGAGCACGCTGGGCGATACCATGGAACGGCTGGCCAGACCTGCCATGCCGGCCAGGCAGCCGCAGACAAAGCCGGTGATCAGGGAAGCGATCAGGGGGCGCTTCAGGCGCACGGCCACGCCGTACAGGGCGGGCTCGGTGGTGCCGGCGATCAGAGCAGAGGAAGCAGCGGCCAGAGCGGTCTGGCGCAGCTCGCTGTTCTTGGTCTTGAAGGCAACGGCCAGGGACACGCCGCCCAGGGACAGGTTTGCACCGATCTCAGAGGGCATAACGGTGCCCTCCATGCCGGTCTCGGAGATGGTCTGCAGGATGGTGGGGGTGAACACGCGGTGCATGCCGGTGATGACCAGCAGGGGCCAGAGGGCGCCCATGATGCCCACAGCCAGGAAGCCCAGCTTAGCCTGCACGAAGTAGACGAAGGCGGAGATGCCCTCGCCGATCATGATGCCGGCCGGGCCGACCACGATGATCGCAATGGGAGCAGCAATGAGGAAGATCAGCATGGGCTTGAGGAAGTTCTTGGTGACAGCCGGGGTGATCTTGTCGATGGCACGCTCAATGTAAGACAGGATCCAGGTCATGCACAGGGCCGGGATGACGGTGTAGGTGTACTTGACGCCCACCACCGGGATGCCCAGGAAGTGTGCGGCGGTATCGCCGACCGTGACAGCCTCCATCATGGTGCGGAAATCCGGGTGCAGCATCAGGCCTGCAATGGCAATGGCGATGAACATATTGGTGTTGAACTTCTTGGAAGCAGAAGCGGCCACCATCACCGGCAGGAAGTAGAAGGCTGCATCACCGATGGTGTTCAGGATCTTGTAGGTCTCACCGTCGGCCGACAACACACCGACCATGCCCAGCAGCATGACCAGCAGCTTGACCATGGAGCCGCCGATGATGGCGGGGATCAACGGGGACATGGTGCCCACGATGGCATCCAGAATGTTGTTGCCCACCTTCTTCAGGGTCAGGGGCTCCTTCTTCTCGCCGCGGGCCACCTGGCTTGCCTCGCCGAAGTCGCCCATCTTGAGCACCTCGTTGTAGGCCTCTTCCACATGGTTGCCAATGATGATCTGGTACTGGCCGCCCTGGTTCACGACGCCCATCACGCCGTCGGTCGCCTTGACAGCTGCGTCGTTGATCTTGCCCTCGTCCTTCACCACGAAGCGAAGGCGGGTCATGCAGTGGGTCACGCTGGCAATGTTCTCCACACCGCCGATGTTCTCCACGATCTTTTTGGAGATCGCAGCATAATCTTTTGCCATGATTGTTTCTCCTTTACCTTTTCAAGTCATCCAATTTCCGGTCGAAGTACTTCTGATGCGTCCATTATAGACGCAGGCAGGTTGTTTGTCAGCAGTTTCCGGGCATAAAAAAACAAGTGCCGTTTTTTCGCACTTGTTTTTTTCGGGTAACACCCTGTTTTTTATTTTGGACTTTTTTCAGATGGCTGCCGGGCCCTCGGAGGTGTAGCGGTAGAGCTTTTTGCCCAGCCGTTCCACGATGCTCATGGCCGGGAGCTGGGTCGTCACATCGTAGACTCCCAGCCGCTCGTAGGTGACATAATAGGCCAGATTATAGTCCGAGAGTTTTGCGATGGTGCAGTTTTCCGTGTTGGTCACGCTGAGGATCTGGCAGTTCTGCTCCTTGAAGCGCATCACATGGCCGATGGTGTCGCGGGACTCGCCAGACACTGAAAACACGATCACCAGCGAATTTTCCACGAATCGGCTCTCGGTGGGGTAGTGGGGCTCGTCGATGTACAGGCAGAACTTGCCCATGCTGGAAAAATAGCGTGCCCCGTACTTGGCCACGATGCCGGACATGCCGCTGCCCACAAAAAAGATGTGCCGGGCCTGAAAGATGACCCTGGTCAGCATGTCCAGCTTCTGCTCAAACTCCGCCGAGCAGGTCTTTTTCAAAAAGTCGATGACCTCCGACACATCGTCCTTGACCGGTGGCTGCTTTGCCTGTTCCAGATGCTGGCGCAGCCGGATCTTGAACTCCGCGTAGCCGTCGCAGCCCGCCTTTTTGCAGAACCGGAGGATGGTGGAAGTAGACACATGGGCGGCATCCGCAAACTCCCGGATGCGCATATAGCACACCTTGTCCGCGTTCCGCACAACATACTTATAAACTTCCAGCTCCAGATTATTCAGGCTGCAGATCATCTCTTCGCTGAACATCGGCCGCCCCTCCCTCGTGGTGGTTTTTGTTCCAGTATACTGTATTTTTTGCCGCGTTACAATTCCCCTGCTCAGAAAAAAGCCGCCGCACGGTGGCAGGGCCGTGCGGCGGCAGAAACATGCTTTGGGGAACCGATCAGATCAGGCTCAGGGCCTCTTCGTCGCCCACGAGGGTGAAGTCGGGGTGCATCTGCAGGATGCTGGCGGGCACTTCCGGGGTGACCGGGCCGAAGAAGGCCTTCTTCACGATCTCGGCCTTGCCGGTGCCGTTGACCACCATCAGCACCTTACGGGCCTGCATAATGGTCTTGATGCCCATGGTGTAGGCCTGCTTGGGCACCAGGTCTACGTTGCCGTCAAAGAAGCGCTTGTTGGCCTCGATGGTCTCCTGGGTCAGGTCCACACAGTGGGTCTCCAGCTCAAAGGCCTCGCCCGGCTCGTTGAAGCCGATGTGGCCGTCGTGGCCGATGCCCAGCAGCTGCAGGTCGATGCCGCCCACGCTGTGGATGATCTGGTTGTACTGGGCGCAGGCTGCGTCCGCATCGGGGTTGGTGCCGTCCGGCAGGTTGATGCGGGCGGGGTTGATGTTGACGTGGTCGAACAGGTGGCGGTGCATGAAGCTCCAGTAGCTTTCCGGGTGGTCCTTGGGCAGGCCGCGGTACTCGTCCAGGTTCACGGTGGTGACCTCCGAGAAATCAATGTCGCCCTTGTTGTACCACTCCACCAGCTGCTGGTAAGCCCCCACCGGGGTGCCGCCGGTGGCCAGACCCAGCACGCAATTGGGCTTCATGATGACCTGTGCGGAAATAATGTTTGCCGCCTTGCGGGACATGTCTGCGTAATCCTTTGCACGAATGATCTTCATCACAAACGACCTCTTTCATCTTTCATCTTTGCTGCGTTCACCGCGCAGCATCGGTTTTGCGCTTCCACGCATTCTATTGCAATTCTACCACAATTCACAGGCTGCTGTCCAGCATTCTAGCGCATTCTGACCGAATTTTGCTGTTTTTCAGCCGATTCGTCCAAAATCCGCCGGGCAGAACGCAAAGGGCCCCGCCGAAGTGGAGCCCTCACACTGGTTGGCAGCGGTTGCACCGCCCCACAAAAAGCCTTCCTGCATTTTCATACAGACATCCTCACTTTCTTCTTATCATGGGCCGTGCCCATTGGAATTCCTGCACCTCTAGTATAGCGGAAAAATCACAAAAGGAAAAGAGGATTTTTGGGCTTCTTTGTGCCAAAAAGACAAAACAGCGTCCCCTGCGCCGTCCGAGACGGTTCAGGGGGCGCTGTCATTGCAGTTCAGGGAATGCTGCGGGGATCAGTCTGCAGACAGATAGTGCATGGCCTTGCGCAGGCGCGCCTCATTTTCTGCGGTGGGCTCCATGAAGGGGCTGTGGAACAGATCCTGGAACAGGTTCTCCATCTTGGGGGAGTTCGGGTCGATGCCGATGTCCTCCAGGGTCAGGGGCATGTTCATGCTCCGCATAAAGGCACGGAAGGGTGCCACCTGCTCCGGATGGCCGTTGAAGGCCAGCTGCAGGCAGTCGCCGATGGCCACGATCTCACCGTGCAGGTAGGGCTTTGCCTCCTGGGTGAAGTGAGTGCGCACCAGCTCGTAGGTCTCGTGGCCCAGAGCGGTCTGGCCAAAGCCCTTGCTCACGCCGCTGACGATACCGGCCACGGCAACGTTCAGGTAAGCGATATCCTCCACGGCCTTGGTCAGCTTACCCTCGGCAATGTCATGGCAGGCCTGATGGGCCTCCTTCTCGTAAACATGGTAAGCCATCTCTGCGATGGTGTAAGCGGTGAACAGACCGATGCTCACATCGTCCAGCAGGATCTCGCTGCGGCCGTTCTGGATCTCGATCATCTTGGCCATGCCGTCCATGATGCCGCTGGCTGCGTAGCGCGGGGGCTCCTTGCAGATCACGTCCATATCCATGACGATGGCGTTGACCTCGTGGTCATAGCGCAGGCTGCCCAGGGAGGCACCCTCGGCGGTGTACATGACGCTCAGCGGGGCAAATGCCGCGCAGGTGGCAATGGAGGTAGGCACCTCCACGATGGGCAGGTCGCCTGCAAAGTGTGCCGTAGCCTTGGCCTGATCCATGATGCGGCCGCCGCCGATGCCCACGATGACCTGGCAGCCGGTGGTCAGGGCCTGCAGAGCGTGCTCCTTGGCGCGCTCGTAGGTGTTCTGATCCGGGTACAGGGAGAGTTCAAACTCCACACCGGCATCCTTCAGGCTCTTTTCTGCCTTGCCTTCGGTGGCTGCCCAGGCGCGGGGGCCGGCAATGACCAGGGCCTTTTTGCCCAGACGTGCCACCTCGCCGCCCAGCAGGTTCAGGGCCCCTGCTTCCTGCAGGTAACGGCCAGCGCCGAACTTATAGGCGTTATCCAGTTTGATATCGGCCAGACTTCTTGCTTCTGCCATAGTTTTTACACTCCTTACTCCATGTAAGCACCCTTCATGGCGCTGACTGCGTGCTGACTATACAGCTTCAGCAGGCCATGGGTGTATTTGCTTGTAAAACCTTTCCAGTTGGCTTTGCGTTCTGCCAGAATGGCGTCCATTTCTTCGGGGGTCTTGTGCTCGCCCTTCACACCGGTGATCTCCAGGCGGCGGGCCTCCACGTCCAGTTCAATGATATCGCCCTCTTCCACCAGTGCGATGGGGCCGCCTGCGGCGGCTTCCGGGCTCACATGACCGATGACCGGGCCGCGGCTGGCACCAGAGAAGCGGCCGTCGGTAATGAGGGCCACGCTGGAGGCCAGGGTCGGGTCGGAGCAGATGGCCTCGCCGGTGTAGAACATCTCCGGCATACCGCTGCCGCGGGGGCCTTCGTAGCGGATGAACACGGCATCGCCCGGGTGGATGCGGCCGTGGAGGATGGCGTCGATGGCGTCCTCCTCACAGTCGAAGGGGCGGGCGGTCAGGGTCGCCTTGAACATGGCCTTGGGGCAGGCGGTGTGCTTGATGACACAGCCTTCCGGGGCCAGGTTGCCGCGCAGGATGGCGATGGAACCGTTGGTGCCGATGGGCTCGTCGAAGCTGCGGATGATGTCGGTGCGCTTGATCTCGCGGCCGATCTTCTTGCTCTTCTCGGCCAGCAGGGCATCGCAGTGCTCGTAGAAGCCGTTCTTCTTCAGCTCCTCCAGATTCTCGCCCAGGGTCTTGCCGGTAACGGTCTTGGCATCCAGATGCAGCATGGACTTGATCTCTTCCATGATGCGGGGCACGCCGCCTGCATAGTAGAAATACTGTGCGGGCCAGTCGCCTGCGGGACGGATGTTCAGCAGATAGTGTGCGCCGCGGTGCATCCGGTCAAAGGTGTCGGCGTCGATCTCGAAGCCGAACTCGTGGGCAATGGCGGGGATGTGCATCAGGGCATTGGTGGAGCCGGAAATGGCCGCATGGACCATGATGGCGTTCTCAAAGCTGCGCATATCCACGATATCGCCTGCGGTGACACCGGCTTCCACCAGCTTCATCAGCTGTGCACCGGCGTCGTAGGCAGCCTGCTTCAGCTCGGGGGCAGTGGCCGGCATCAAAGCGGTGCCGGGCAGCATCAGGCCCAGAGCCTCGGCCATGACCTGCATGGTGGAGGCAGTGCCCATAAAAGAGCAGGCGCCGCAGCTGGGGCAGGCGTGCTGCTTGTAGTAGGTCAGCTGCTCGGCCGGGATCTCGCCGCGCTCGTACTGTGCGCTGAACTTGCCGATCTGCTCCAGGGTGAGCAGCTCGTTGATGGCACAGCCGGGGTCGTTCTCGGTGTACTTGGCGGGCAGGTCGTATGCCTCCATGACACCGCCGGTGACCACGATGGCTGCCATCATGTCCTTCATGCGGCCGATGCTCATGAGCATAGCGGGCATGGCCTTGTCGCAGCTGGAAATGAACACACCGCCGTCAAAGGTGGTGGCGTTGGCCTGTGCTTCCACCAGGTTGGTGATGGCTTCGCGGTGGGCCAGCGAGTAATTGATGCCGTCATGGCCCTGTGCCATGCCGTCGCACATGTCGGTGGCAAAATACCGGGCAGCCTTGCCGCCGTGGTCGTTCACACCGCGGACAGCCTCTTCCACAAAGATATTCAGGTGGCCGGAGCCCGGATGGCTGTTGCCGTAGGTGCTCTCCACCATGATCTGGGGCTTGCTCAGGTCATCGACCGTCCAGCCCATGCCCATGCGCAGGGGGTCCATCTCAGGGGACAGGGAACGGACCTGCTGACTTTTCAGAATCATATTCAACTCCTTATAAAACTCTCAGATACTCTCTCACAGGGTCAGGCGGCGGTCACGCGCAGCAACCTTCCACCAGCCTGTGACCTTGCCGTTTTCCACCACCGGGACCGCCGGGTACAGGGCGCTGGTGGGGCAGACGTGAGTCGGGATGGCAAACAGCTCGGTCCCGATGGGCGGGATGTCGGCGATGTGCTCTTCCGGCACACGCACCACCCAGTGCTCCTCGTTCTGGATCACGGTGCGGGCATACTCCATGCCCACGATCTCCGCGCGCTCCGGCTGGGGATCGGTGGCCACGGCCTTGCAGCCCAGATCCAGTGTGAAGGTGTCGCGGCTGGGGCGGCTCACCACGCGGGTGAGCAGGGCGGCAGCCGGGGTAAACTTCAGGTCCGGGTAGGCCTTGCGGTACCCAGCGTCCTGGATCACGCAGGTGCCGGGGCTCAGGAACTCTCCGGTCATCTCGGCGTGCACCGGGAAGGACGGGGTGCCGCCCATGATCAGGATCTCGCAGCAGATGCCGTCTGCCTTCAGGCGGGCCTTGATCTCCTCGATCTGCTTGTCCACAGGGGCGGTAGCCACCTCGCGCTCCTGCACGCTGCTCTCGTGGCGGTGGCCGTCGTAGCAGTGCATGCCGCGCATGACGATGCCGGGCAGGGTGTTCCACTCCCGGTACATCGCTTCCACTTTATCCAGCGGCACACCGGTGCGGTGCTGGCCCATGTCCACATCCATCAGCACATTGGCCTTGCAGGTCTGGCCCAGCTTGCGGATCTGCTCCGTGTCATCGCCGATGGCAAAGAACTCCACCTCCGGGAAGGCGGCCTGCAGCGCGGCAAAGCGCTTGATGTTGGGGCCCACCAGCGGGTACGCCAGAGTCAGGTGCTTCGCACCGGCCTTGGCGGCCATTTCAGCCTCGGCGATGGTGGCGCACTTGAAGCGGTCGATGCCCGCCTCGATCTGCATTTGGACCACCTCGGCCATCTTGTGGGTCTTGATGTGGGGCCACAGGCGGGCAGCGCCGCCTGCAATGTCGATCATCTTGCGGATATTCTCGCGGATGATCGCCGGGTAATAGACCAGCTGCGGGCTTACGATGTCCTGCTGACCCTCAAAGGTATAGAGGTTGTCGTTGATCTTATTCATACTCCACCAGCATCTCGATCTCGACCGCGATGTTGCCCGGGCAGGAATTGGTGCCCATGGCGGTGCGGGCGGGCAGACCCTTCTCCTCGCCGAACAGCTCGAACAGCAGGTTGGAGCCGCCGTTGATGACCTGCGGCTGCTGTGCAAAATCATCGGTGCAGTTGACAAAGCCCAGGACCTTGACGCAGCGCTTGATGCGGTTCAGGTCGCCCAGCTTGGCGTCCAGATTGGCCAGCAGGTTCAGCATGCAGTTGTAAGCAGCCTTCTGGCCCTGCTCCAGGGTCAGGTCGCCGCCGACCTTGCCAACGATGTTGTGGCCGTCGCCGATGTCAGGGCCGCAGCCGCTGCAGTACAGCAGATGATCGCCAAACTCCATGACCGGAGTGTAGACGCCGCCCTTCGGCGGGGGTGCGGGCAGGGTGATGTTCATTTCCTTGAGCTTATCGTAGACATTTGCCATAAGAAAAAACCTCTCTTCTTTTTCTCTGACGCAGCCGAAACGGGGGCTGCTGCCGGTTGAAAGATGTTCCGCAGCCGGTGTGCGCCGACTGTGAAGCGACTTGTTTATATTCCCAACAGCGTGCTGCCCAGGCTCAGCACCAGGGGCACGCTGATCAGGATACTGAGGGTGGAATGTGCAACGGCCTGGCTGGCCAGCTCCCCTTCGGTGTCGTACTGCTTTGCCAGCACGGCCGTCAGGCTGCCTGCCGGGCAGGATGCCAGAATCAGGATCGCCATGCACAGGGTGCGGTCCAGCGGCAGGAAGTACAGCGCCGCCAGGAAGCCCAGCGGGAACACGACGCACCGCAGGGCCGTGATGAGCCATACCATGGGGTTCGTGACCAGTTTTTTCAGGTCACTGCGGGCCAGCATGCCGCCGGCGATCATGAGGGCCAGCGGCGTGGTGGTGTTGCCCACCGCCTTGCAGAAGCTGTCCAGAATGGCGGGCAGCCGCAGGCCGGTCACCAGCATGACCACCATGATGGCGGTGGTGATGTTGGTGGGGGTAAGGAATGCTTTGATGCTCACCTTGGCTTCCGGGTCGAACAGGTGCTGTACATAAGTAAAGAACAGGATGTTGTAGGCCATGATGCCGGCGGCACCGTACAGGGCACCCGCCTCGCTGCCCAGCAGGGCGCTGATGAGTGGGATGCCGATGAAGGCGCTGTTGGGCATGACGGCGGCACCCACCAGCACGGCCTTCTGGCCGCGGGTCAGGTGCATGGCCCTGCTCAGCACAAGGCAGATGCCGATGGTGAGGATGTAGAAGATCTCCAGCACCACATAGCCTTTGAGCATGCCGGCCACGGCCTCGCGGCCGCTGTCGATGCTGGCACTGGCCAGCAGGGTGCAGGGCAGGGTGACCGACATGACCAGGTTGGACAGGAACTTGCTGTTCCCGTCATCCATGATGCCCAGTTTGGTCACGGCTGCACCGGTGCCGATCTCCAGAAAGATGATCAGGATCTGCTGCAGAAGAATCGCGATCGACATGGCAGCTCCTTACACCGTCAGCACCATACCGGTACCGGTCGTGGTGCGCCGGTCGTGGTCAATGGCGACCTGGCCGTTGACGATGCACCAGTCCAGACCGGTGGCCTTCTGGGCAGGATTCGTGAAGGTGGCATGATCCGTGAACTTCTTCGGATCGAATACCAGTATATCAGCATAGTTGCCTTTCTGCAAGCTCCCTCGTCCGACCAATCCCATTCTTGCGGCGGGCTGGCTGGTCATCCGGCGGATGGCCTCCTGCATCGTGTAGATGCCGCGCTCGGCCACATACTCCCGCAGCACCTTGGGGAAGGCACCGAACATGCGGGGGTGGGGCGTGTCGGTCTTGGCATAGATGGCATCGGAGATGATATTGGACCAGGGCAGACGCGCCACCGTATCAATATCATCCTGGCTCATGGACATATTGATGATGGCAGTCTTACCGTCCTCGCTGTGCATCAGGTAGGCGGCCAGTGCAGCGGCGTCCTCAAAGCCGAATTTCTCGGCAGCCTCCGTCACCCGCATGCCCAGGAACTTCTCGTTTTCGGGGCAGACCACGCCGCTGATGATGATGCGGTCCCAGCCCAGCGTGATGCAGAAGTTGTCCCAGTCGTCGTACAACACGCTGCTGGTACGGCGGAACTCCTCCACACCTTCGGGGGTGCCCAGTTTTTCCAGTGCACGGGTCATGTTGCCGGCCACGAACACCGGGGGCAGCATGGTGGTCAGGGCCGTGCTGCCGCCCTCGTAGGGGTAGAAGTCCACGGTCACGTCCATGCCCTCGGCGCGGGCGGCTTCGATGTCGGCAATGGCAGTGTGGATGTCCTTGCCCCAGTTCTTCATGCCGCAGCTCTTGAAGTGGCTGATCTCCAGGGCACAGCCCACGCGGCGGGCGATCTCGATCACCTCGCGCACGCTCTGCACCATGCTGTCGCCCTCACCGCGGATGTGGGTGGTGATCACACGGTGGTAGCGGCCCACCGGCTCCAGGATGTAGGCAAATTCATCGGTGGAGGAGTAGCACTCCGGCAGGTACATGATGCCCAGCGACACACCGGGAGCACCGGCAGCCATGGCGTCCTCGATCAGAGCACGGGCGTCGTCCAGCTCCTGCTGGGTGTAGGGAGTGTCGGCAAAGCCCTTGACGCAGATCTTGACGGTGCCGGTGCCGATCATGGCGGCAACATTCAGGGGCAGGTCGGCCTTGTGCAGGGCAGCCAGATAATCACGGTAGGTGTGGGGGCCGTCCAGGCCGATGGGGCCCATGACGGCTTCTTCAAAGGAATAATACTCCTTTGCCGCCTCGTCCGATTCCGGGCGCGGGGTCATGCTGATGCCGCAGTTGCCTGCCACTGCCGTGGTAATGCCCTGGGCCAGCTCCACCTCGCCAAAGTGCGGGTCGTTGAGGGGCTTTGCGTCGTGGTGACGGTGGATATCCACAAACCCCGGGGTCACCGCCTTGCCGGTGGCGTCGATGACCTGGTCTGCAGGTTCCGTGATGCCCGGAGCGATCTGGGCAATGCGGCCGTCCTGCACCAGCAGGTCTGCCTGGTAGGGCTGGCCCCCCAGGCCGTCGTATAGGGTGCCGTTCTGGATCAAAATACGTTTCATGATAAGTTCCCTCTTGCTATGAATTTGCCCTGCGGCAAGGCGACCCTGCCGCAAACGATGAAAGGGGCAAGGGCGTATGCCCTCGCCCCTTTCGGAGAAACAGATTTACAGTTTGCCGGCTCAATAGATCTTACAGATCTTCTTCTTCCTCAGCAGCAGCCTCAGCAGCAGCGACCTTTTCCACGACAGTGCCGCGGCGGTCGTCCATAACGTGCTTCAGGCGCACATCGTCGGGAGTGGTGTCAGCAGGGAACATGAGAGAGACCACGATGCCGAACACCAGAGAAATGATGGTAGCAGGCACAGCCGGACCACCCATGGTGGCGTTGATCCAGTTCTTGAAGGAAGGCAGCACCAGGATCAGCACGCCCAGCAGAGTGCCGGAGCCGATGCAGGCCAGACCGCCCTGCCAGTTGACACGCTTCCAGAAGCGGCCCAGCAGCATAGCCACAGCCACGCCGGGCAGGAAAGCGCCCACGATGGTGGAGATGTAGCCGATAACGTCGTTGACGAACAGGGTGATGAAGAAGGCAGCGCCCAGGGTGCAGATCAGAGCGATACGGCTGTACTTGGCGTAATCCTCTTCCTTGATGGTCTTGCCGGTGACGCTGGGGTACACGTCGGTCAGCAGGATGGTAACGCCGGAGATGGCGTCGGAGTCACCGGAGGACATGGTAGCGGACAGGCCGCAGATCATGAACATCATGCCGATGATCGGGGGCAGTGCGTTGGTAGCCATGTAAGCAAAGGCGTAGTCGCCGCTGGCCAGGGTGTCACCATTCATGGTGGCGATGGTGAAGCAGCTCATGCCGATGATGGCGGTAACAAAGCTCCAGCCGAACAGCAGGATGCCCTGGCCCAGGAAGGCCTTGCGAGCAGTCTTTTCATCCTTGGAGGTGTAGATACGGGTACGATGGGTGGGGGTACCGATAACGCCCATGGCTGTGGACAACACCAGTGCTATGGCAGCCATGACACCGTAGGAGCCCAGGCCGTAGAAGGTCATTGCGCCGGGCTTGCCAGCAGCGGTGAAGGTATCCACCACGTTCTGATAGCCGCCTGCCAGGGGGATGGCACGGATAGCGATGGTCAGGAAGCCGATGAGGATAGCGATGAACTGGACAGCGTCGGTGGTAACAACGGCCATGTAGCCGCCGATGAACACGTAGATGCCGAAGCCCAGAACGGTGATGATCTTACAGGTAACGTCCGGCAGCTGGGTGACGTAAGCCAGGTACTTGGCACCGCCGTTCAGGTGGTTGCCCAGCCAGATGATCTCGATGACGAACATCATAAAGCCCATGACCTGGCGGATGATCTTTTTGCCGCCGTAGTAATACTGTGCTTCCTCAGACATGGTCAGGAAGCCCTTGTTCTTTGCCTTGGTGAACAGCAGCATGGAAAGGATACCTGCCGATGCGCCCAGGCCGTAGATGGCGCCGCCCCAACCGTGGTTGAAGCCGTTGCCGATGGCACCCATGGAAGAACCGGTGCCGATCATGGTAGCACCCACGGTGCAGAAGATCAGGAAGAAGCCGAGGTTGCCGCCGCCGGTCAGGAAGCTGCTGCCCTCATTTTTGCCGCGGCTGGTGATCCAGCCCACAAAGATCATAAAGCAGATCCATGCGATAAAGCCGCCAATAAACAATGGGATGTATTTGGGATCCAACATAGTTTCATTTCCTCCTTAGAATCATTTTCCTCAGCCCGGCGCAGGGTCCGCTCGGGCCGATATGGCTGTCAGGCATTTCCCCGCTGCGGGCCGGCACCGTGGGGTCGTTGTCCGACAACAACTTCGCTGTCCTAAATTTACCAATTTTCTTTCCATCCGTCAATAGTTTTTTAACATTTTCTGCACAAATATGGATTTTCGGCGCATGTTATAATTTTTTGTTCCTCGTCTTGTCATTTCCACGAAAAACAAACTGCCCCTTGCAGTCTATTTTCCGGTGTCGTATACTGAAATTGGAGCAGGGATTTACAGAAAAAATTACAAGTCCCTCTCAAAAGCAACGATGTTTCGCTCATTTTTAATCGTTTGCAATTTATTAAGTTGTCCGACAATGCCGTCGCAGGCCCCAAAAGTGTCTGCATCCCGTGCAAAAGGCAACGATCGGCGGCGCTCCGGCCGCCGAAAAAAGGGCGGACGGCCTGCAGTTTTCAGCCATCCGAACCAGAAAGCGCACAATTTCTGTTCAGATATCGGAACGCAAGCCCCAATATAGCCCGATATCCGAACACATCCGGTGTTTTCAGGATTCCTGTGCGGAACACATCGGAACACTTTCGTCGTTTTCCCGACCTGGTCCGAATGCCTCTCAGAGGCCCTATATATAAGGAAAGGAAGTGAGTCCCATGCCTTCCGGAGATGCCCACCGTTCCCTGGCCCGGGCCCTGGATATCCTGGAGCTGTGCAGCCAGAACGGCGGCGGTTACACCCTGACCCAGCTGTCCCAGCAGCTGGGCATTGCCAAGGGCAGCATCTCTCCCCTGCTGCACACCCTGCGGGACCGGGGGTATCTGACCCTGGACGAGCAAGATCATCACTACCGCATCGGCCGCATGGCGTTCCGCATTGGGAACACCTATCTGGACGAAGCCAGCGCCCTGCGGGAGATCTACCGCCTGATGCACGACATCGTGTCGGTCTGCCACGAGACATGCCACCTCGGCAGCCTGAAAAACGGGGATGTCTATTACCTCAAAAAGGTGGAGAGCCCCTTGTACAGCCACACCGTCACCATGGAGGGCCGCAGCCTGCCGGCCTACGCCACCGGCGTGGGCAAGGCTCTGCTGGCCGACTACCAGCTGCCCCAGCTCAAGGCCCTGTATTACGACGGCCTGTACCCGCTGACCGAGCACACCATCACCGACTTCCGCCTCCTGGCCGACCAGCTGGCCGAGATCCGGGCCAGCGGCTTTGCCTACGAGTGTGAGGAGAGCACCCGGGGCATCCGGTGCATCGGCGTGCCGCTGCGCAAAAGCGGCAAAGTGGTGGCCGCGCTGAGCGTTGCCTTCCCGCTGGAGCGCTACAGCGACGCTGCCGCCGCCAGCGCCCAGCAGGCGCTGGACGAAGCCCGGCGTCAGATCGAACGAATGCTCTGCAGCGTAGAACTGCAGTTCTGAGCCCTATAAGAAAAGGAGTGTTATTTATGCCTCAGTTGATCACCATCGGCGAGACCATGGCCGCCTTCACCCCGGACAGCGTGGGTGCCCTGCGCTATGTGCAGAACTTCGGCATCCGCACCGCCGGTTGCGAGAGCAATGTAGCCGTGGGTCTGGCAAAGCTGGGCCTGGAGGCCGCCTGGGTCAGCCGCCTGGGCACCGACGAGTTTGGCTGCTTCATCCGCAATCAGCTCCGTGCCGAGGGCGTGGACTGTTCCCGCGTCATCTACGACCCCGACCACCGCACCGGCATCATGTTCAAGGAGACCGGCGTGGGCGAGACCAAAGTGTTCTACTACCGTGAGAACAGCGCCGCCAGCCACCTGTGCCCCGAGGACGTGACCCCCGCTCTGCTGGACGGCGTGAAGGTGCTGCACATGAGCGGCATCACCCCGGTGCTCAGCGAGAGCTGCCTGGCCATGACCAAAGCCGCCTTTGCTCTGGCCAAGGAGAAAGGCGTTGCCATCAGCTTTGACCCCAACATCCGCCGCAAGCTGTGGCGTGGGCAGGACTACGCCCCCCTGATCCGGGAGCTGACCCTGCAGAGCGAGATCGTGCTGCTGGGCCTGGACGAGGCCGACGCCCTGTTCGGCCTGCGCGACCCGGACGCCATCTTCGATCTGCTGTTCCGCGACGGCTGCGCACAGTATGTGGCCATCAAGGACGGCGGCAATGGTGCCTGGGTGGCCGACAAGACCACCCGCGAAAAGCTGCCGCCCTACCCCTGTAAGCCCATTGAGCCCATCGGCGCCGGTGACGGCTTCAATGCCGGCTTCCTGGCCGGCATCCTGCAGGGCCGCGATGTGGTCACCGCAGGCCGCATGGGTGCCATCTGCGGCGCCCTGGCCACCCAGACCCCGGGCGACGTGGAGGGCTACCCCGACACCGCCCAGATGGAAGCTGCCCTCACCGGCGCTGCCATCACCTACCGCTGATCCGCTGAAACCACCGGTTTCATTTTTTGCCGAAAGGAGTTTTTTGTATGGACACTTACGATCTGGTTTCCAAGCATCCGTTGCTGGCCATCCTGCGCAACGTTCCGTTGGAAAAGACCATTGATTACGCCGAGGCCGCCGTGCAGGGCGGTGCCCCCTTCTTTGAGGTGGCACTGAATAGCCCCCACGCCCTGGAGCAGATCACGATGCTGCGCACCCATTTCGGGGACCGCTGCACCGTGGGTGCCGGCACCGCCATCACCGTGGAGCGCTGCAAAGCCGCTCTGGACGCCGGTGCACAGTTCCTTCTGACCCCCGGCACCCCGCTGGATGTGTTCAGCTACTGCGCCGAGAACGACATCGCCCTGCTGCCCGGCGTGCTGACCCCCACCGACGTGGCCACCAGCCTGCAGTTCGGCTACAAGACCATGAAGCTGTTCCCGGCCGGCAGCATGCCCCGCCACTACGTCAAGGACCTGCAGGGCCCCTTTGACGGCACCAACTACATGGCCATCGGCGGCGTGAGCCCCGCCAACATCCGCGAGTTCTTTGACGCCGGCTGCATCAGCGTGGGCCTGGCCTCCAGCCTGATGCCCAAGGACGCCGTGGCCGCCAACGACTGGGAAGCCTGCGCCGCCTACGTCCGCGGCATGGTGGACCAGATTCAGCGCTGAACCTGAACCCATTGAAACCTTCTGCAATACAAGAGAAAGGATGATTTCCCATGAAGATCGTTGAAGTCAACACCTATACCGTCCGTCCCCGCTGGGGCTTTGTTGAGATCGTGACCGACGAGGGCCTGACCGGCTGGGGCGAGCCCGTGCTGGAAGGCCACTGCGCCACCGTTCTGGCCTGTGTCCAGGAGATGAAGCCCTACCTCATTGGCAAGGACCCCATGCGCATTGAGGACTTTTCCACTGTGCTGTACCGCGCCGGTTTCTACCGCGGCGGCGGCGTGCTCATGAGCGCCATTGCCGGCATTGATCAGGCCCTGTGGGATATCAAGGGCAAGTTCTTCAACGCCCCGGTCTACCAGCTCATGGGCGGTGCCTGCCGCGACAACATGCGCGTGTACAGCTGGATCGGCGGCGACCGCCCCAGCGACGTGGGCGCTGCTGCTCTGGAGCGCAAGAATGCCGGCTTTACCGCCATCAAGATGAACGCCACCGAAGAGCTGCAGATGATCGACACCTACGACAAGGTGGACGCCGTTCTGGAGCGCGTGGCCGCCATCCGGGAGAGCTGCGGCAAGTACTTTGGCATCGCCATCGACTTCCACGGCCGTGTGCACAAGCCCATGGCAAAGGTCCTGGCCAAGAAGCTGGAAGAGTTCGACCCCATGTTCATCGAGGAGCCCGTCCTGTGCGAGAACATGGAGGTGTTCAAGGAGATCGCCGCTGCCTGCAATGTGCCCATTGCCACCGGCGAGCGTCTGTTCACCAAGTATGACTTCAAGCGCCTGCTGCAGGCCGGCGGCGTGGACATCATCCAGCCCGACCTGAGCCATGCCGGCGGCCTGACCGAGGTCAAGAAGATCGCCTCCATGGCCGAAGCCTACGACGTTGCCCTGGCTCCCCACTGCCCGCTGGGCCCCATCGCTCTGGCCAGCTGCCTGAACGTGGACGCCACCTGCTACAACGCCGTGATCCAGGAGCAGAGCATCGGCATCCACTACAACGTGGGCAAGAGCGTGCTGGACTATGTCAAGAACCAGGACGACTTCAAGTTCGTGGACGGCCGCGTGCAGCTGCCCGTCCGTCCCGGTCTGGGCGTGGACGTCAACAAGGAACTGGTGCTGGAGGAGAACAAGACCCCGCACGAGTGGAAGAACCCCGTCTGGCGTCACAAGGACGGCAGCGTTGCCGAGTGGTAATGCATCCCGCCGCCTGAATTAACACAGAAAAACAGCCCGCATGGCAGGAGCATCGTGCTCCGTCATGCGGGCTGTTTGCGTTCGATTTACTCTTTTTCTTCCGGTTCTTCGGGCTTGGTCAGCTCCTTGAGCTGCAGCACCCATTCCGGCACTTTGGGAGCAAGGGGCGGTTCACCGCTGCGGGCGCGGTGCATCTTCCGGTACAGGTCGCGGTTGTAGGAAAGGTGCAGGGTCATGGCATCCCGTGCCCAGGTGCTGTCGCCGCACTTGATGGCCTCCAGTACAGCCTTGTGGGTGTCCAGGGTCTCCTGCAGCAGAGTGCGGTGGGTGCCCTCGGTGAACACCTCCACCGACGCCGTGATGATGGGAGCCAGCTGGGGAGCCACCAGATTGCCGCTGGCGCGGGCAATGGTCCGGTGGAACTTCATATCCTCGTCCAGATAGTCCTGCCCATGCAGGATGTGGTATTCCATGAGGTTGTACAGCGATTCCATCTCGGCGATGTCCTCCGGGGTGGCATGGCGCGCCGCCAGCGCGGCAATGGCCGGCTCGATGATATTACGCACCTCCAGCAGGTCGAAGGCCAGACGCTCCTTGTCCTCAATGAAATCCAGCCCCAGCGGGTCATCCGCCAGGCCGGGCTGGTCGGTCACAAAAGAGCCCGCGCCGTGGCGCACGGTCAGAATGTTCTGTGACTCCAGCCGCTTGATGGCCTCGCGCACGGTACTGCGTGCCACACCCATCTCGCGGGCAAGCGCTGTTTCAGTGGGCAGCTTGTCGCCGCTCTTCAGTTTTTCTTCCAGAATGTAGTCCTTGATCCGCTGTGCAACCTGTTCGGCCAGCGGCCGGCTGGAATCGTACCCCGCAGTCTCCATAAAAACCTCTTCCTTTGGCGTTTTGCTCTGTTCTATCTTTCATTATACCGGAAATTTCTGGCAGTGTAAAGCAACGCCGTGCAGAAACCTTCGCTCCGGCAGCAAAGGTTTTTGTTTTATGCAAAAGCGGCCGGTGTTTCCCGCACCGGCCGCTTTGTGTTATACTGAACAGGTCACATGGGCAGCTCCAGCTGACGGCAGTAGTCCACGATGTGGTGGAACATCTGCTCCACGGCGGGAGCCATGGAGGCCGGGCGCTGCACGGCCAAGCCCACCACGCGGTACTCCTCCGGCTCGATGGGATACACCTTGACGGCGGCCTTGCAGTCCCGCAGCAGCATCTGCGGCATGATGGAAATGCCCAGTCCGGCCTCCACCATGGCGATGTTGGACTGGTCGTCGATGACATGGCAGCGGCGCTCGGTGCTGATCTTGTACTTCTTGAGGAACTGCCGCATCTCGGCGTCGGTGGCATCGCACTGCACCACAAAGCTCTGGCCGTTCATCAGAGCAGGGGTCATCACGCCGCCCTGGGGTTCGGGCCAGTCCTGCGGCACGATGCACAGCAGCGGCTCCCGAAACAGCTCGGTGAGGTTGAATTCCTCCTTGCAGGTGGAGGAAAGGAATGCAATGTCCACCTGCCCGGTGCGCAGCCACTCCTTGACATCGTCGTAGGTGCCCTGATACACTTCAATTTCGATCTGAGGGTACTGGGCCGCGAAGCTCTTGAGCAGGCCCGGCAGCAGCGAAGCGCACACCGAGTTGAATGCACCCAGCTTCACCTTGCCTTTTTCCAGGCCGTTCAGGCGGGCAATGCTCTGCTTGAGTGCCTCGTCACTGTTGAGCACCGCACGGATGGACGGGTACAGCGAAGCACCATAACTGGTCATGGATACGCCGTTTTTGCCGCGGTTGAACAGGGCAAAGCCCAGTTCCTCCTCCATCACGGCAATGGCGTGGCTGATGGCCGAAGGGGTCAGATGCAGCTGCTGGGCCGCTTTGTTGAAGCTGCCCTGCCGTGCCACTGCATCGAAGATCTCGTAGGAAAAAAGCGTCATGCCCCAAAGCCTCCTTCCTGATTATTCTGGTTCGGAGACGCCCGATTCTCTGTGAATCTTTTTCATCTTTCGTTTGAGATAGTTCAATTATCTTCTTGATTGTACTATCCCGCGCCTTTTCTGTCAAGCGTTTTTGCCCCGATTTTTGCACGCTCTGTGCAGATTTTGCCGCGATTTCTGCAGGAAATGCCGCCTTTCCTTCGTTATAGTTCCTGTAACGATTTTTTGCTAGCTGAACGAGGTGTTCTTTATGACTGCACTTTCCCCGCGCCGCACCTTCAGCGGCACCGCTCTTAAAACCATTGCCTGCATCACCATGCTGGTGGATCACATCGGCGCGTCCTGCATCGAGGCGGGCATCCTTACGCCCGGGCTGGACGCCGGCACCCTCTCCCAAGACGCCCTTTCTGCCTACCCGCTGTACCGGCTGGACATGGTGCTGCGCTTCACCGGGCGGCTGGCCTTTCCGCTGTTCTGTTTTCTGCTGGTGGAGGGCTTTGTGCACACCCACAACGTCAAAGGCTACCTTGGGCGGCTGGTGCTGTTCGGCCTTTTGAGCGAGATACCCTTTGACCTTGCATTCTTCCGCACCCCCTTTGACCCCAGTGCGCAGAATGTTTACTGGACACTGGCGCTGGGCGTGCTGGCCATGGCGGGGCTCAAGCGCTTTGAAAAGGAAAACGGCCTGCCCGGCTGGCAGGGGCTTGTGTGGGCGGGCGGCTGCGCCGCGCTGGCGCTGGCTGCCAACACCGACTACCACGCCATCGGCGTGCTCATCATCTGCACCCTGTACCTGACCCGCGCAGACCGCAAGCGGCAGTGCCTTGCAGGTGCGCTGCTGTTTTTGTTCGAGCTGACCGCGCCGCTGGCCTTTGTGCTGGTCTGGTTCTACAACGGGCAGCGCGGCGCGTGCAGTCCGCTGCAAAAAAAGGCCTTTTACTGGTTCTACCCGGTGCACCTGCTGGTGCTAGCAGGTATCACGAACCTTATGCTATAACAGCAGAAAGCCCGCCGTCCAAAGACAGCGGGCTTTTTTACAGCTTCTCACATCGGGAACATAACGCCCGTCAGCAGCAGCATGGCAGGCACTGTGACCAGCATACACACGGTGGAGTGGGCCACCGCCTGACTGGCAAGGGTCGCTTCGGTGCCGGTCTGCTTGGCCAGCACAGCGGCAAGGCTGCCGGCCGGGCAGCAGGCGATGATGGACAGGCCGGTGCGCAGCACATTGTCCAGCGGCAGCAGCCACAGCAGCAGCATGAACAGCAGCGGGAACAGGATGCCGCGCAGCAGGGTGACCCGATACAGGAAACCGGTGTGCAGCAGCGCACGGATGTCGCTGTCTGCCAGCAGCACACCTACGATCATGAGCGCCAGCGGGGTGGTGCAGCCGCCCACTGCACTGCAGAACTGCTGCACCGGTGCGGGCAGCCGCCAGCCGGTGGCCAGCAGCACCAGCATAGCCACCGTGGCAATGTTGGTGGGGGTGATGAAGGTCTTGAGCCGGATCTTCTCGCCGGGGCGGAACAGGCACACCACATAGGTAAAGAACCATACATTATAAGAGGCCATGGCCATGCCTGCAAACACAGTGCCGCGCGCGGTGCCCAGCAGGGCGCTGCACAGCGGCAGGCCGATGAAGCCGCAGTTGGGCATAGCTGCCGTGCCCACCAGCACCGCATACTTGCCCGGCGTGTCGTGGTGCAGCCAGCTGCTCAACCGGCACAGGCCGGTGGTCGCCACAAACAGTGCCAGCAGCAGCACGAACAGCACCCCTGCCTGAGTGAGCAGCTCCGGCTCACCGTCCACGGCTGCACCAGCCAGCATGGTACAGGGCAGCAGAAGCTTCATGATAAAATCCGACAAAAACTTGCTGTCACGATCCTTGATGATGCCGCTGCGTGCACCTACATAGCCCAGCAGCACTTCCAGAAAGATCACCGTGATCTGACCCGCCAAAACGCCAAACGCCATTGGTTCCTCCTTTTTTGTTCCGCAAGCCGCATTTTTCCTTTACAAAGGAAAAAGCCCATTGATTTCAACGAATCAACGAGCTTTTTCTTGGCGGAGTAGGAGGGATTTGAACCCTCGCGCCGTTGTTTAGACGACCTACGCCCTTAGCAGGGGCGCCTCTTCGGCCTCTTGAGTACTACTCCAGAGCAAAGTGTGTTACACTTATTCAATAAAAAATGGCGGAGAGAGTGGGATTCGAACCCACGGTACGTTGCCGTACGGCAGTTTTCAAGACTGCTTCCTTAAACCACTCGGACATCTCTCCTTGTGGACATCCGCCTTACGCCGTGTCGAATGCCTATTTAATTTACCAGATTTGCACGCCGGTGTCAAGCCTTTGGGGCAATTTTTTTCTTTCAGCCCTTAAAAACAAAATTTACCACAACCTTTTTGGGTCTTGGCCTGTTTCAGGTCTTTACAAGTACACCTTTTTGTTGTATAATAAACACAAGAAAATTTCCTCGCGGTGTAAAGGAGAAATATACCATGTCGTTTTCAGAACTTTTGAAGCAGTGCCGCAAAAAGCAGGGCATCAGCCAGGCTGAGCTGGCTTCCAAACTGGGCGTGACACAGCAGGCTGTCGGCAAATGGGAAAGCGGCAAGTCCTCTCCCGATCCGTCTACCGTGGCCCGCATTGCCGAGCTTTTGAATACCACAGCAGATTATCTGCTGGGCCTGTACCGCCCGGTAAGCAATGTTTCCGCCCCGGAAGAGCGGTTCTTTGGCAGCTATTCTGAAAGCCTGATCCCGGTGATCGGCACGGTAAAGGCCGGTTACGGTGCCCTCGCCTTTGAGGAGGACTACGGTCAGGAGTATGCCCGTGTGAAGGACCCCTCCAACTATTTTTATCTGGTGGTGCGCGGCGACAGCATGGAGCCCCGCATTCAGGACGGCGACCTTGCCCTTGTGCACAAGCAGGACACACTGGAAAACGGCGACCTTGGCGTGCTGATCTACGGCGATGAGGGCGAGGGCACCCTGAAGCGCTATATCCAGCGCGGCAACTGCGTGGTGCTGCAGCCCTTCAACCCGGCCTACAGCGAAATGGTCATCAAGGGCGAGGACCTAAACCATCTGCACATCGCCGGCCGCGTGGTGGAAACCAAGGCGAAGTGGTAATAACTCCTTCCGTCTGCTCACGCTGTTCGCAGCCACCTCCCTCATGGAGGGAGGCCTTGGCAAAATCGGAAACTTTCCCGTACTGCCAAAGGCTCCTCCTCCGGGGGAGCTGGCACGGCGGCAGCCGTGACTGAAGGAGTTCGGCACAAATTGATGTAAAGCCATCTGCAATTTTGCGCATGGCTTTATTTTTTGACCCTTTTTCCCACTTTGGAGGTGTATTCTGCATGGAACAGACCCTGATGGACAAGCTTACCATTCTGGCCGACAGCGCCAAATATGATGTTGCCTGCACCTCCAGCGGCGCATCCCGCACCGCGCGGGCAGGCATTCTTGGCAGCTGCTATGCACCGGGCTGCTGCCACGCCTTTACCGCCGATGGCCGCTGTGTAAGCCTTTTAAAGGTGCTCATGACCAACTGCTGTGCCTTCGACTGCAGCTATTGTGTCAACCGCAAGTCCAACGATATCCCCCGTGCCACCTTCACGCCCCGGGAATTGGCTGAGCTGACTGTGGAGTTTTACCGCCGCAACTACATTGAAGGGTTGTTCCTTTCCAGCGCGGTGCTGGGCACGCCGGACTACACCACCGAACGGATGCTGGCCGCCCTGCGGCTGCTGCGGGGCGAATACCGCTTTGGGGGCTACATCCACGCCAAGGCCATCCCCGGCACAAGCCCGGAACTGTTGCAGCAGCTGGGATATCTGGCCGACCGCCTGAGCGTGAATGTGGAGCTGCCCAGTGAGCAGAGCCTGAACCTGCTGGCCCCGGACAAAGGGCGGCACTCCATTTTCCGGCCCATGAAGCAGATCGCAGTTTCCGGCGCGCAGAGCAAACAGGAGCTGACCGTCTACCGCCATGCGCCAAAGTTCGCACCCGCCGGGCAGAGCACCCAGATGATCGTAGGTGCTTCGCCGGAGACGGACTACCACATTTTAAAGCTCACTGAGGGCATGTACCAGAAGTACAGTCTGAAACGGGTGTTCTACTCCGCCTACATCCCGGTAGCCGAGGACACCCGCCTGCCTGCGCTGGACACCAAACCCCCGCTTTTGCGGGAGCACCGGCTGTATCAGGCTGACTGGCTGCTGCGGTTTTACCAGTTCAAGGCAGACGAAATTCTGGATGAAGCCAACCAGAGCTTCAACCCCTACCTCGACCCAAAATGCAACTGGGCCGTGCAGCACTACGGGCTTTTTCCGGTAGATGTGAACCGCGCGCCTTTTGAAATGTTGCTGCGTGTGCCGGGCATCGGCCCCAAAAGCGCCCGGCGCATCTGGCACGCGCGCAAGCTTTCCAGCCTTGGGTTGGACGAGCTGAAGCGCATGGGCGTGGTGCTCAAGCGGGCACAGTATTTCATCACCTGCAAGGGTTTTGCGGGTGCGCACCCGGGCCGCGGCACCGCCGGGCGGGAGCGCATCACGCAGGCGCTCATCGACCCCAACGTGTTCGGCGGCAGCTGCGAACAGCTCAGTCTGTTCACGCCGCCTGCGGTGGACGATCTGATCACGCAGGGCGTGGCACCGCGCGCAGCCATGCGCATGGTGCGGGAGGAGGCAGTGCAATGTCTGGCGAAGGCGCTGTAAATGTTCAAGTTCAGAAAGCCCGCAGGCTCCACGATGCGGATGTGGTGTACCTCTACGACAGCAGCTTTGAAGGCTTTCTGTGCTGCGTGTTCGAGAGCTTTGCCCAGCACGAGATCCCCTTTGCGGTGTGGACACCCCAGCGGGAAACTTCCACCCTGTACCCGGTCAAGGACATCCCCACCGACCACGCCAAGGCTCAGCGGGTGTTTGCCAGCTTTGGCAGAAAGCTTGGCCCCGAGACAGAGTACCTCGTCAGCCGGGATTTCCTCTCCGGGCGGGAGGACAAAGAGCTGCTGCTCATCCGCTTTCTGCATCTGGCCTTCGCCCTCGGCCCCGGCACCGTGAAGCGCACCGGCCACCCGGACGTGGCCCCGCTGTATGAGATGAAGAAAAGCCTTGACTGGGAAGTGGACAAGTTTCAGGGCTTTGTGCGGTTTGAGGAGCACGACGGGATGCTGGGCGCCGTCATCCACCCCAAAAACTACATCCTACCGCTGCTGCGGCCCCACTTTTGCGGGCGCTTCCCGGAAGAGAACTTTATGATCTACGATGCGGTGCATCAGGCTGTGCTGCTGCAGGAGGACCACAAGGCCCGGCTGCTGGAGCTGGCTGCACCGCTGGAGCTGCCGCCGCCCAGCGAGCGGGAGCAGCAGTTTCAGGCATTGTGGAAGCAGTTCTACCAGACGCTGGAGATCAAGGCCCGCCACAACGAAAAATGCCGCATGACCCACTGCCCCAAGCGCTTTTGGGCCGATATGGTGGAGATGAAAGATGAATTTTAACAAAAACGTTGCATCTGCGGCGTTGCAACCCCCAAAACCTATGGTATACTATAAGAGATATCCGGCAGGCCTTCTGCCGAACACTCCCGCACTGCTGCGGGGCAACACAAAAGGAGTATTGTAGCGTTATGGTTCGCATTACTATGGAAGACGGCGG
>ENA-ORUG01000870-ORUG01000870.1-human-gut-metagenome-genome-assembly--contig:-NODE-870-length-31313-cov-2.878367_pt1 | contig 31313 bp, 20 predicted proteins | sample MGYA00242079_ERZ509207 | MGnify/ENA primary metagenome ERZ509207 (study PRJEB26280, sample SAMEA2338780) | human gut metagenome | biome: human gut; feature: human-associated habitat; material: faeces...
ATTATCGTGATCGAAGGCGCAGGAAGTCCGGCAGAGATCAATCTGAGGGAAAATGACATTGTCAATATGGGATTGGCAGAACTTCTGGATGCACCGGTGCTTCTTGTGGGAGACATTGACCGGGGCGGCGTGTTTGCACAGCTTCTCGGAACACTGATGCTGCTCGAAAAAACGGAAAAGGAACGTGTAAAAGGGCTCATCATCAATAAATTCCGCGGGGATAAAACTATATTAGATCCGGGCGTTGTGATGCTGGAGGAGCGGGGACATGTGCCGGTCGTGGGCGTTGTGCCTTATATGGAGTTATCCATTGATGACGAGGACAGCTTAAGCAGCAGATTTGACCGCAAGGAGGAAGGCCTGATCGATATTGCAGTCATCCGTTATCCAAGAATTTCCAATTTTACGGATCTGTCTGTCTTAGAGCAGATCGGGCAGGTTTCCGTGCGCTATGTGGATAGTGTGAGAGACTTACACCACCCGGACATGATCGTGCTTCCGGGCAGTAAAAATACAATGGCCGATCTGAAATGGATGCGGGAAAATGGTCTGGAGGCGCTGATCAAAAAGAAAGCGCAGGATACCATTGTTTTTGGGATCTGTGGCGGATATCAGATGCTGGGTGAGACGATCCGTGATCCATATCAGGTGGAAAACGGTGGAAGCATGAAAGGTATGGGACTGCTTCCGGCTGCGACGGAGCTGAAACAGGAAAAAACAAGAACACAGGTAACGGGAACTTTTGGAGAAATTTCCGGAGCACTCTCCGGTCTTTCCGGAAAGAGTGTGCGCGGATACGAGATCCACATGGGCAGTACCGGATACAGTCGAAGTAACGCGGATAATAGAAGCACCGCAGACGGTGGAAGCATCGTAGACAGTGAGTGTGTCATAGATCCGAAAAGCAGAGGTAATGAGAAGCGTTACATGTGCAGAATACAAAATGAAGCGGATGGCAGTGTAAAATACGACGGAATCTTTTCCGGCAATGTATATGGAACGTATGTTCATGGCATTTTTGACGAGGGAACGCTGGCAGAGACACTGGTTGGTATCCTGGCTGAACGGAAGGGTGTGGTGCTGGATACCGGGCAGATGATAAGTTACGGGCAGTTTAAACAGATGCAGTATGATAAACTTGCAGACGGTCTGCGGGAGTCCATGGATATGGAAGCAGTGTATGCGATGCTACGGGAAGCTGCGATTTAAAACAGAACTGTTGTTACTGGAACGAGGTACGAGTGAACAGTAACGAAAATGTGCAGTGCATAAAGAGGAAAAATAATGGAATTTAAAATAGAGGAACCGGATAAAAAAATCGGGCAGGAAATCAAAGCAAACTGGGACTGTGTGGCAAAACCGCTGGATGGTCTGGGGGAGTTTGAGGGACTTCTTGCAAGGATCGGGGCAATCCTTGGGTCGCCAGAGATTGATATTGCGAAAAAAGCAGTGATCGTCATGTGCGCAGATAATGGCGTTGTGGCGGAAGGCATCAGCCAGTCCGGACAGGAGATCACGGCAGCGGTGACAGAGAATCTCGGAAAAAGAAATACTTCGGTCTGCAAAATGGCGAAAGCTGTTGGCGCAGAGATTTTTCCGGTGGATATCGGTGTGAACACCGACCGGATTTTTCCGGGAGTCATCAGCAGAAAAGTAAAAAAAGGTACAAATGATTTTCTGTTAAAACCTGCGATGTCAGAGAGAGAAGCCATGCAGGCGGTCCGGGTTGGGATGGAACTTGTAAAAGAGTGCAAAGAAGCTGGATATACGCTGCTTGGTACCGGAGAGATGGGAATTGGCAATACGACGACAAGTGCAGCGATGGCAGCAGCTCTGCTTTCCGTTCCGCCGGAGATCGTGGCAGGGCGGGGCGCCGGATTAAGTGATGAAGGGCTTGTCAGAAAAAGACAAGTGATCTCAGAGGCACTGGAAAAATATCAGTTGAGAGAGACTGAGCCGATGCGTATTTTATGCTCGGTCGGCGGGCTGGATATCGCAGGGCTTTGCGGTGTGTTTTTAGGTGGTGCAAAATACCATATGCCGATCGTGGCAGACGGTGTCATCAGTGCGGTGGCAGCGCTTACAGCAGAGCGGCTTTGTCCGGGAACAAAAGAATTTATCATTCCCTCCCACAAAGGAAAGGAACCGGCTTCGGAACTTTTGATGCGGGAGCTGGGGCTTTCTCCGGTTCTGGATGCAGGACTTGCATTAGGAGAGGGAACGGGGGCAGTCATGATGTTTTCCCTGTTAGATATTGCCATGAGTTTATATGAGACAGGGGCTACTTTTGGCGATTTTAAAATTGAGGAGTATCACAGGTTTTGATAAAGTCAGTGTGAACATATTTTTTACATGTGACAGAAAGGTGCAGTTATCAGGATGATCACATTGGTGACAGGGGGAAGCGGCAGCGGAAAATCTGCATATGCAGAAAGCCTGCTGTATTCCTGCGAAGGAATCAGATATTATATTGCAACCATGCAGATTTATGATGCAGAGGGCGAAAAAAAAGTAGAGCGGCATCGGAAACTGCGGGCAGGAAAAGGGTTTCTTACGATCGAAAGCCCGATGAATGTAGGAAAAATCCAGTTTGTATGTGCTGGAGAATCAGGGCAGGCGCAATACCGGCAGGAAGCAGAGAGGAAAGGGCAGTGCAGCTCAGAAAAGAAATCGGCACTGCTTGAGTGTATGTCAAATCTCACAGCAAACGAAATGTTCACGAAAGACGGCATGAAATCCGAGGAGGAAGTAGTTGAAAAAATTGTATCTGAGATACAGACTCTTTCACAGAAACTCGACAACCTTGTGATCGTCACGAACAATGTATTTGAGGATGGTGTAATCTATGATGCCGGAACGATGGAGTATTTGAGAGCACTTGGCAGGATCAATGCAGCACTTGCGCGTCTGGCAGACCGGGTGGCAGAGGTCGTGGTTGGAATTCCGGTGGAGCTGAAAGGATGAAGTTATGAAATTATTAAAAGCGATGGCAATCGCATTTTCCATTTATTCTAAAATCCCCGTGCCGCAGTTCGAGTGGAAGGAAGAGGACATGGAGTATATGATGTGCTTTTTTCCGTGGATCGGCGGGGTGATCGGAATGTTTTTTTTCGGATGGGCGGTGTTATGTGAGAAATTTGCGGTAGGAAATGTCTGCTATGCACTGATCGGTGCGGCAATTCCGTTAATGATCTCCGGTGGATTTCATGTGGATGGATACATGGACACGATGGACGCATTTCATTCGTATCAGAGCCGGGAGAAAAAGTTGGAGATTTTGAAAGATTCCCATATTGGGGCATTCGCGGCAATTATGCTGGCTCTTTATTATATGATCGATATCGCGGCAATTTCAGAAATACATACCAGAAAGGCGGTGTTTGCGCTGGCAGCCGTATTTTTTCTGGCGAGATGCTTTAGTGGAATTGCAGTTATGACATTGCAGTCGGCAAAAAAAGAGGGGCTTTTGTATACCTTTGCCTCCAGTGCACAGAAAGTCAGGGTAAAAGCAGCCTTATATTTTCAGACAGTGCTTTGTGTGGTACTTATGCTGCTCGTATCCGGATGGTATGGAGCCGCGGCAATCGGGGCGGCGCTGCTCAGTTTCTTTTATTTTAAAAAGAAAAGTTACAAAGAGCTTGATGGTATCACAGGTGACACGGCCGGATTTTTTGTGACAGTCTGTGAGGCGGCTGCGGCAGCTGCGGTTGCGGTGGCCGGACATTTCCTGTAACTTTTAAAATAGTATTCGGCAGAAGGGGAGAAAAAGCATGCAATTATATATCGGAGGATATGCGCAGGGCAAGCTTGCCTATGTGCAGGAAAAACTGAAAGGGCAGAAGGTACCGGTTGTAAATGACCTGCATCTCTGGGTGAAACAGCTTTTACAGGAGGGAAAACCGGCGGAAGAGATCGTGCTGCAATATTATAAGGAGCACCCGGATTGTATCTTTATCTGCGATGAGATTGGCAACGGCATTGTGCCGATGGAGAAGCAGGAGCGGGAATACAGGGAACGTGTCGGCAGATTATTGATCCGGCTTGCAGGGGAAGCGGAGACAGTGGAGCGCATCATATGTGGAATAGGACAGAAGATAAAATAAAAGCAAAAATCACATGGATCAGACATGGCATGACACAGGCGAACGGAGAACACCGTTATCTTGGAAAAACAGATGAACCGTTGTCTGAAACAGGAATCCGTCTTTTAAAGGAAAAAAAGAAGGAATATTTTTCCAGTCCACCGGAATTTTTGTATACATCTCCGATGAAACGCTGTGTTCAGACAGCGGAACTTCTTTTTGAGCGAAAGCCGGTTCTGATCCCGAAATGGAAGGAGATGGATTTCGGGCAGTTTGAGGGAAAAAATTATGAGGAATTAAAGGACGATCCCTGCTATCAGAAGTGGATCGACAGCAATGGAACATTGCCATTTCCCGGCGGAGAGTCAAGAGAGCAGTTTATCCGGCGTTCCATGGAAGGTTTTGACCGAATGATGTCTGATATTTTAAAAAGATCAGAAAAGAACACCGGAATACAAACCGACACAGATTCGCAATATCTGAAATGTGATCGTGGAACAGAAATCCCGGTCGTGACCGTAGTGCATGGCGGTACGATCATGGCGGTGTTAAGCAGTCTTACCGGAGGGGAATATTTTGATTTTCAGGTGAAAAACGGGGAAGGATATGAAACTGTGCTGGAATGGATCCAGGGCAGTTGGAAGATAACAAGTCTGACTAAGATAGGATGTGAGGACTCAAAAAGTGAACATTTACAATAGATAAGAAAGGAAATTAAATCATGATTTATCATATTGCTTCCATGCTGGCGGGATTTCTCATGGATCTGCTGCTTGGAGATCCTTACTGGCTGCCGCATCCGATCCGTCTGATTGGAAACTGGATCAGTTTTCTGGAAAAGAGACTTCTCGGCAGCAAAACAGAAGAAAAACATACCACACCGGAGCAGGAACAAAGGAGGGGAATGCTGCTTGTACTTGCAGTTTTGAGCAGTACGGTGTTTGTGACAGCTGTGCTTTTACTTGGCGCATACAGACTGCATCCTTATCTTGGTGCTGTGATCGAGAGCATTATGACCTACCAGATCCTTGCCACGAAATGCCTGAAGGTGGAGAGTATGAAAGTCTATCAGGAACTGAAAAAAGGGGATATTGCGGCGTCACGGAAAGCGGTATCCATGATCGTTGGCAGAGACACGGAATGTCTGGATGAGACAGGCGTTGCAAAGGCTGCGATCGAGACTGTGGCAGAGAATACTTCGGATGGCGTGATCGCACCGATGATTTTCACAGCGATCGGCGGTCCGATCCTTGGATTTTTCTACAAAGCTGTCAATACCATGGATTCTATGGTAGGATATAAGAATGACAGATATCTGTATTTTGGCAGAACTGCGGCAAAACTGGATGATATCGTAAACTACATCCCGGCAAGGATCAGCGCACTGCTCATGGTGGTTTCCTGTTTTTTATGTGGAAAAGAGTTTGATGTATGAATTTGATAAAATTTATTCTGATGGGAAAAAAGATGGAAGAGGGAATGGTTTTTCTGTTCTGACAGGATATGAGGCAGAGCCTAATTATCCGGCTTATACGAATACAAAAGAGAAATTGATTTTGGAAGATGGTTCGCAAGTGGATGTTTATACAAAATCAATGTTTTATAAGTTTATGCCTAGTAAACGGAAGATAGCGGAACTTGGGATGTCACTGACTCCGGAAGTCACAATGAAAGACGATAATGACTGGCCTGTAAATCTTCCTATTTTACGCTTGGAAGATATGATGTTGATGTATGCTGAGTTATTGGTTGAAGAAGGTAAAATAATGGAAGCTGTAGCTTATGTGAATGATATCCGTAAAAGAGCCGGTTGTGATGAGGTGAATACGGTAAGTGCTGCAGATGCTTTGAAATTGATAAAACGGGAGCGTAGAATAGAATTAATGGGAGAAGGAGTGCGTTGGTTTGATTTGGTGCGTTGGGGGGAATGGCAAACGGAAATTCAAAGTTTATTTGATAGTTATCATAATCCGGATGGTACCGATAAGAATAATGTAAAGACAGGACGTTATTTATATCCTATTCCATTGAATCAATTAAATGTGACTCCGGGATTATATAAACAAAATGAGGGATATTAAGTATATAAGTTAAACAAAGTTAGTTTTGAAGGTGAAAAGGTAAAGAGGTGTGTCAAAAGCTATTTTTGATAATTGCTTTGTTATGTGGCACACCCTCTTTTTATCGGAAAATAGAGAAGTAGATTATTTATGAAAAATAAAAAGTTGCTTATTGCCATTTTGTGCATATTTGTATTTGATTTGCCGGGGGCTGCTAATCGCATTCGGCAGAATTTTGACTTTGACTGGCAGTTTAGATTAGGAGAAAATGGAGATTTTAGAGAGGTACAATTACCGCATGACTGGAGTGTGGAGTTGGATTTTGATGAAAAAGCAGGAGGAGCGAGTGGTTATTTGCCGGGTGGCATAGGTTGGTATCGCAAATCTTTTATGATTCCGGCGAGTTACAAAAATCAAAAAGTTAGTCTTGTTTTTGATGGTATTTATCATAAAGCTACTATTTTTTTGAATGGAAAGGAGATTGCTTATCATCGTTATGGATATACTTCGTTTGAAACAGATCTGACCCCTTTCCTGAAATATGGAGAGAGTAATGACTTGAAAATCAAGGTAGATCATTCAGAAATTTCTCGCTGGTATACTGGTTCCGGCATTTATCGGCATGTCTGGTTGCAAGTGACTAACCCTGTTCATGTAAAAATGTGGGGAACTTATGTTACGACACCGGAGATAACTGAATCCCAGGCAACGGTCAAGATTGTCACTACTATCGAAAACTCCATGGAGTTACCGACAACAGTGATTGTCCAGCAACGCCTGTTGGATGGTGATGGAAAAATTGTAAAAGCAGAAGGTAAAGAGGTGATGGCCCGGACTACGTTGAAACTTGATAAAGAAAAAACAGCTGAAGTAGTTCAGAATTTGTTAGTCAGCCATCCTAAATTATGGGATTTGGATTTTCCCTATCGTTATACGGTGGAAACCATTATAAAAAAAGGAGGAAAGACAATTGATAAATATCTGACTCCTTTTGGAATACGTTCAGTGAAATTTGATAAAGACAAGGGTTTTTTTCTCAATAACAAACATCTTAAGCTGAAAGGCATGTGCCTTCATCAGGATGCAGGATGTTTGGGAACGGCTGTACCGGATAGGGCTTATGAACGCCGTTTGCTTATTTTAAAGGAATTTGGCACGAATGCTATCCGTTGCTCGCATAATCCTCCTTCTCCGGAATTTCTTAACTATTGTGATTCTATTGGCTTTTTGGTTATAGATGAGGCTTTTGATAAATGGAAATCGGGATATTATGAAGAATTTTTTGATTCTAGCTGGCAGCAGGATATCAGCGATATGGTAATTCGTGACCGTAATCATCCTTCTGTTATCTTGTGGAGTATAGGTAATGAGTTGGCTGAGGCAAAATTAAAAGATGATACAGGGATTGAACGTGCTGGTATGTTGCAGGATTTTGTACATCAACTGGATCCGAGCCGTCTTGTTATGCTCGCTTTGCAGCCGGGATTTGAAGATAAATTTGCTTCGGTGACAGATGTACTAGGGTATAATTATATGGAACCTCGGTTGATTTATGATAAAAAGAAATACCCGGAACGTATTTGCCTGATCAGTGAGAGCTATCCTTATTATAGTAGCATACGTGAATTTGATTCACGTGATTATGATGAGAAAAATCCATGGAATTATGTAATGGAACATGAATATATTTGTGGCTCTTTCATGTGGACCGGTGTGGATTATATTGGGGAGAGTTCAGGTTGGCCTAGTAAGGGATGGCCTTCTGCTCCGTTTGACATGTGTATGTCTGAAAAACCTAGAGGAGGATATTTTCGGGCTTTGTGGAATGAGAAGCCTTTTTTGGGACTTTATGTCATAGATTATAATTTGGATGAAGATCCGGGTAAAGACCATTGGCAAGCACCGGGAATGGTACACGATTGGACTTTTCCTTATCAGGATGCGCGTGTCATGCAGATTCAAACGCCGTCTAATTGTGACGAAGTGATGTTGATAGATCCTAGAGGAAAGGTATATGGACCTAGAAAGCCACGGGATTATATAAATAATACGATTAAATGGAATCAACCTTATCGTCCGGGTAAGGTGGTGGTGATAGGGTATAAAGATGGGATAGAAGTGTGCCGTGACAGTATACAGACTTCCGGAAATAAAGCTGTCCGTTTTACTCTGAAAGCGGATCGGGAACAGTTAAAGGCTGACGGGCAGGATTTATCTCATATCTCTTTGAATTTATATGATGAACAAGGCATCCCCATACGGATAGATGACAGACAAGTGAAAGTGACCGTGGAGGGTAACGGACGTTTGATGGGGATAGATAGTGGCGAGATGCGTCGTAGTGAACGTTTTAGCAGTCATACTTTACCCACTTATTTGGGTCGTGCCCAAATAGTAGTACAGGCAGGGCGTATGCGGGGACAGCTCAAAGTAAAAGTGGAGGTCGAAGGAATGGCATCGCAGGAACTTGTTCTGCTTGTTGGTTAGTAAAGGCTTCCTAATTAAAAAAGGTATTTTAAAAATCACTTTTAAAATACCTTTTTTAATTTTGCGGTATTATTCTGATGTTAAACCGAATGATATGAAAAATCGTATATTTTTTTTGTTGCTCTTCTTTGTTTGTCTGGAATGGAATGCATATGCAGTTATTGATATACAATCTATTCATATTACATCCAGTGACGGATTGGCCAATAATACAATTAGAGATATTTTTCAAGATAAGAAAGGCTTTATCTGGATTAGTACCACTAATGGACTGAGCCGGTATGATGGTCACTCTTTTATAACATTGTTACCGGAAAAGGATAGTCCGATTTCATTAGCGGATTATCATGTCAAGAAGATTGATGAAGATAAAAATGGTTTTTTATGGGTGCTTTCTACTTCAAATGTATTCAGTTGCTATGATTTAAGACATAATTGTTTTGTGGATTTTACAGGATGTGGGGAACACGACCAAGCTTATGCTTATCGTGTAGAAACTGCTAATGGTGATAATTGGTTATGGGATGGACAAAAAGGTTGCAGAAAGATTTCATTTGAAAATGAACATTTTTCCTCTGTGACATTTCAATGTGAAAATGGCAAACTACCTTCTAATAAAGTGAATAGTTTGATTGAAGATTCTAGAGGGAATGTTTGGATTTGTACTCAGGAAGGATTGGTGAAAGTAACAAGAAACAAAATCGAAGTAATTTCTGATATGCATAATTTCAGAGCAGCATTTTCTTATGAGAACGCATGCTTTTTTCTTGCTGATAATGGTGATATTTATGTTTATGATGAGGATGAAAAACTACATTTTGTTCAAAGAATCGGAAAGGATGACGTTGACTTTCATTTTACTACTCATTTTGGCACGAAAGATGATTGGTGGCTTTTTACAACAAAAGGAAGTTACAGGTTTCATTTATCTACCCGGCAGGTAAGATTAGACAACCCGATTAATATCCCCAACGCTCGTTTTGTCAGAGATAATCAGGGGGATTTCTATGTTTTTAATCAGACCGGTGTGTTGCATTATTTTCAGAAGGAAACCGGAATATGTAAAATACTGTCATTGATAGATGCCGCTCAGATGATGCCTGCTGCCGAGGAACGCTATGAAGTAATACAGGATAACAGAGGATTGATATGGATATCTACTTTTGGCTATGGTTTATTTGTGTATAATCCCCAAGAAGATATAATCAGCCATTACACTTATCAGGAGACTGGTAAAAATCTAGTTCATTCCAATTTTCTGCATAGCTTATTACTCGATCACTCGGGAAATGTATGGGTAGGATCGGAGTTTGCCGGTGTTACACTTTTGTCCGTATTAAGTGAAGGATCTTATCGTATTTATCCGGAACATGAGAGTATAAATGATTATGTGAATGCTATACGTACAGTGGTAAAGATGCCCGATGGTGGTTTCTGGTTTGGTACGCGTCAAGGGAATGTTTACGCTTATGATAAAAATTTGGAGGCTGCATCTTGTTATAAGATGCCATACAATTATATTTATGCGGCTTCTTGTGATGGAGATGGTAAATTATGGTTGGGAACCCGTACGATGGGTTTATGTATTGACGGACGTTGGTATCATAAAATGGCAGGTGATACCTTGTCATTGGCACATGAGAATATATTCGATATTTATCGTGATGATAAAAATAGGATGTGGATAGGAACTTTTGGGGGAGGACTGAATTTGGCGGTTTCACGAAAAGACAGGTATGTTTTTCGTAAGTTCCTGACTGGATCCGGTCGTTTGCAGGAAGTCAGGATGATCACTCAGGATAATAAAAAAAGGTTATGGGTAGGAACTAATAAGGGATTATGTGTTTTTTATGGAGATTCCATTATTGCTGATGCTCATAATTATAAACTTTATAATTATGAAAATGGAGATTTGCCCGGATATGAAATTAAATGTATTTTTCGTGATAGTCAGAATCGTATGTGGATAGGAATGTTGGGAGGCGGATTTTCTGTTTGTAACCCTAGTGAGGATTATAGGAACTTGAAATTTGTCCATTATTCCACAACTGATGGTTTGGTCAATAACATGGTAGAGTCTATTATCGAAGATAAGACTGGAAAAATATGGATTGCCACTCAGTATGGTTTATCTCGTTTTTCACCTGATACGGAAACTTTTGAAAATTTCTTCTTTTCAGCTTCTATGCAAGGAAATGTATATAACGAACATGGCGCTGCCATAACTGAAGATGGACTTTTGCTATTTGGAACAAATCATGGAGTCATAGTCATTGATCCTTTGAAAGTAACTTCATCTCCTATGACCCGGAATGTTATTCTAACTAATTTGAAAGTGAACGGAATCACAGTACAGGTTGGTGAGAAGGATTCTCCTTTGACACAGGCGTTAAGTTATACACAGAATATAAAATTAGATTATGACCAGAATTCATTCATTATAGAATTTTCAACATTGGATTATTCTTTGGCATTTCCTTCAAGGTTTATTTATAAATTGAGTCATTTTGATAATGAATGGAGTACCCCTTCTTCTTTGAATTTTGCTTCTTATAAAAATCTTTCTCCCGGCACTTATCATCTGCATGTAAAAGCATGTAATTCTGCTGGGATATGGAGTGATGAAGAAACTGTGCTCAATATTGTTATCACGCCTCCGTTTTGGGAAACCACTTGGGCTTATCTTTTTTATTTTCTTGTCGTTGTTATTGTGTTGTATGTTGCTTTTTGTTTGATACGGAATTTCAATAATTTACGGAATCGCATTCAGGTAGAAACACAGTTGACAGAGTACAAACTCATGTTTTTTACTAATATTTCACATGAATTCCGTACTCCGTTGACAATGATTCAGGGAGCTTTGGAAAAAATAGAGAGCTTGAATAAGATTCCCAAAGAGATGGTTTATTCCATACAGTTGATGAATAAAAGTACGAATAGGATGCTTCGTCTGATTAATCAATTGTTGGAATTTCGTAAAATGCAGAACAATAAACTTTCCTTGATGCTGGAAGAAACAGATGTGATGGTGTTCTTTTATGATATTTATCGAAGTTTCAAGGAAACGGCAGATGACAAACAGATTGATTTTCATTTTGCTCCTTCTACGTCATCTTATAAGATGTTTGTTGATCAAAGTAAATTGGATAAAATAGTCTATAATCTTCTTTCGAATGCTTTAAAATATACTCCTAAAGGAGGAAAGGTTGTTTTTGCAATTATCGTTAATGAGGAAGTGGGGAAATTATTTATATCGGTTAGTGACAACGGCGTAGGGATTCCTAAGGAGAAGCAAGGAGAGCTGTTTTCCCGTTTCATGCAAAGTGGTTTTTCACATAACAGTGTGGGAATCGGTTTACATTTGACTTATGAACTGGTAAATGTACATAAAGGAAGCATTTCATTTGATGAAAATGAGGGAGGTGGTTCTGTGTTTACTGTTATCTTACCGTTAGATTCCAGTGTTTATGGAAAAAACGATTTCCTAGTATCAAGCATCCTTCAGGAAGAATCGTTTGTTCATGAGCAGTGTGATACCTATTTAACAGTAAATCATGATTCAGTGACCCCGGACCCTTTGAATAAAAAAAGAATATTGATAATAGAAGATGATGGAGATGTGCGTAAGTTTTTAGAAACGGAACTTGGTATTTATTTTGAGATCATAAGTGAACCGGATGGGCTTTCCGGTTTACAAAAAGCTCAGTCTTTTGAGGTAGATTTGATTATTTGTGATGTATTGATGCCTGGTATGAATGGCTTTGATGTGACACGTAAACTGAAACGTGATTTTGAGACCAGTCATATTCCCATTATTTTGCTGACTGCTATGAGCACTTCGGAAAATAAACTTGAAGGGGTAGAAAGTGGTGCGGATGCATACATAACGAAGCCTTTCAGTTCCAGATTGTTATTAGCACGTATATTTCAACTTATTGAACAGAGGGAAAAGTTAAAACGAAAATTCTCTAATGACCCTGCTATGACAAGTCAGGCTTTATGTTCTACAGAACTGGATAGGAAATTTGGTGAAAAATTGCAGACTATTTTGGAAAAACAATTGGACAACCCGGAATTCACTATAGAGGATTTTGCATCTGCGGTGGGGGTAAGCCGTGCTGCTTTTTTTCGGAAAGTAAAAGGAGTGACCGGATATACACCTAATGAATATATGCGTATCCTTCGTATGAAAAGGGCTATGGAACTTTTGCAGGAGGGTATATACAATGTAAGTGAAATAGCTTATAAAGTAGGAATGAATGACCCTCTTTATTTTAGTAAATGCTTCAAATCTCACTTTGGAGCACCCCCTTCGGCTTATCTGCATAAAAAATAAATAAAGGAGCGCTTGAAAGATTATAATGTTTTCTTATTTTTGATGGATTTATACCATAAAAAGGTGACTAGCACGATAAATGCAAGGAAAATGGTAATCATTTCTGATTGGTATGTCATTGGTTCCACCCAGATTTCGTGGAAGGCATTCCATCTTCCCATAACTTCTACGAAAGTCCAAAATACGACTACTGTAGCAATAGAAAAACGGAGAGCGTATCCCCATTGACTGATATTTATCAATCTTCGGAACATAAATAGTGATCCTACAAGGCAGCCGAATGCAACCAATGCGGTGATAGGATGGCGGTCACCTATAAAATTATCATCATAGCAGAATAGCAATACCATGTAATTGGTCCATAAAATAAGATTCAGCTCCATGAAAGTAACCAGTGAGGTGTGGCGTGTCATGGGACGCATTTCTACTTGTACTTTGCTGTTGCGGAAAAATACCCGTTGCAGATAATTGAAAAAATCGCATCCGCTTTTTATATTGAATAAGTAGAGTAACATGAACATAATCCAAAATCCGAAAGAAGAGGGCATGATCAGATATTCTGGTTTGGTTACCACTTCTCCGTCTACTATGAGTGGCTGTACTCCGAAACGATGTGCGTAATACACATAAATGAATTCAATCCATCCTGTCCAAAATAACAGACCTCCGAATAGCCCCCAAAGAGTTTGTTGAGTATCTCCTTTGGCAAATACGCCCGTTATGACCATTATTAAGCCTATTAATCCCATGAAAAAGGTTGCGTAATGCATGGTTACCGGTTCCATCAGGTGTTCCATTAAGATCATCAATGCATGTCCTAGCGGCATGGTAAACAATACAATTAGGAATGAGGTGATACCGATAAACACATTTCTTTTTTTTAGTTTCATTTTTTCTTCTTTCTTTCTATGTGATATAAAATTACAAATAAAGTTCCGAATATAAGTGCCGCCCATGTGATACTGATTACTACTAAGTATCGATTATATAAATATTCCCCATCTTCGGGAGTATGGTTCAAAGTGCAAAGCAAACATCGGCACAATGGATTATTTGCGTCGTGGGAACAATAGGAGTAAATAAGGAATGACAGACTACCTATAAGTAGGGTTAGTACAGCCAGAATCTCTATCTTTCTATGATGAAGTGTCTTGTTCACAGGCATTTCATGATGTACCAGTTTAACCATGCTTGCTTTTTTTTGCAAAATTAGTTATAGAAGTATATACTGACAATACCTATTAATGGTGATAAAATCCAGTTTTATACCTAAAAATAAGTACTTGTGTACTTTATTATATATGTGATTATTAGCAATAAAACCCCAATTTTTAGGTATTGTGTACTCTTGGTGGCAAGGGTAACTTTGCAACAAATTTGAAAACATAAAATAATAACTATTAATCAATAAAACAAAAGTATTATGAAATTGAAAAACTATTTAGCGATGATGGCTATTGCATTGTGTGCAGTAGCATGTAGTGATGATGATAATAAAAAGGAAGATACCGTGATCCCGGCTCAGGAGGTTGCTGGTACTTACAATGGAACATTATCACTCTCAGTATCAGGAAATGATCAAGGAACGTCAGACAGTCAGGTGAAAATTACTGCGGAAGAAGGGGGAACTGTTCAAGTTCTTCTAGTTGGTGGTGCTGGTGAAGGAATGATGTCATTGCCGGATATTGCTATACCTGGAATTAAAGTACAGACCTCCGATAATGTTACTTATACTTTTCCGGAAAGTGCTATTGATGTAACTGTTGGTACTGTAAAATATACAGGAAGTTTACAAGGAACGATTAAGGATGAAAAAGCTGATCTGATCTTTACACTAAAGCCGGGAGCCATGCCTATGGCTATTACTGCGACTTTTGTAGGCACTAAATAGCATGAAAAGATATCTCTTTATTATATCCATGCTGGGAATGATGCTTTTGCCATTCTCGGCATGTGATGGTATTTTGGAAGGAATATATGATAGTCCTGCTGCTTCGGATAGTAATGAATTCGGTTTCATAAGAACAGACCCTTCTACCCATTCGGGTACTATTTATATTGATGCTACTGATTATAGACGTTGGACTTTTATTGATTTCCATACACAAAAAGTAGATTCTGTAAATGTGACGGATTCTGAACAGAAAGAACCGGAGGAATGGGATATTGCTGTCCATCGTTATGACGTTAAAACCAATGCTGGAGCAGTATTGGAAACCGGTTTCACAGGTTTTTCCGCTTTACAGAATGCGAGTGCGATGCCCGAAGGAGTCTATGTGGATGATGTTTGGACTACCGCTAAGGTAGCCATTGATATGTCAGGTATGATGGATGGCAATATTGTTTATATGGAATCCTATTATAATGAAGAACTATCCAAATGGTTGAATGTTGATAAAAGTAATATGCCACCTACCTATACTCTTTCAAACAAGGTTTATATGGTAAAGCTGAAAGATGGAACTTATGCGGCTGTTCGTCTCACAAATTATATGAATGCTAGTGGTGTAAAAGGCTTCATGACTATTGACTATATTTATCCGTTTGAATTGTAAACCGACATACGATATGCATAGACTACTCAGAAACGTGTGCTTGATATTGTGTTGGCTGATGGCGATACCAGTATCAGCACAACGAATTATTTCGGGAACTGTATTTGATGAAAATAAAGAACCTCTGATGGGAGCAACAGTCTCCGTAAAAGAAAAAGTAACTTTGGGAACCACTACGGATACACAGGGAAAATACACATTGAAATTACCCGATAATAGAGAATATACTCTGCAGGTTTCATACATGGGGTATATCTCGCAAACTCATAAAGTGTCTGTCAGCAAAACAGGTAAAGTTGATTTTATACTGAAAGAAGATGCTGTAAATATGGAAACTATAGTTGTAACAGGAACCCGTACTCCGAAACTCCTGAAAGATGTTCCTATTGTTACTCGGGTCATTACTGCCGATGAAATAAAGAAAGTAGATGCCACCCATATTGGAGATTTGCTTCAGGCAGAACTGCCGGGAATTGAATTTTCTTATTCCATGGACCAGCAAGTTTCTCTCAATATGCAAGGATTTGGTGGAAATGCTATACTTTTTCTGGTTGATGGTGAGCGTCTGGCAGGTGAGACTTTGGATAATATAGACTATAACCGCTTGAATATGGACAATGTGGAGCGTATTGAGATTGTAAAGGGTGCGGCTTCTTCACTTTATGGTTCGAATGCGGTAGGAGGAGTGGTAAACATCATAAGTAAAGTGTCTGCGGAGCCTTGGACTGTGAATCTCAATGGACGTTACGGGGCTTATAATGAGCAGCGTTATGGAGGAACAATAGGTTTCAATGCCGGAAAATTCAATAGTGTGACTAATGTACAGCATACCCAAGTAGATGAAAAAGATTTGGCCGATGGAAAAACAAATGAGGAAACGGAGGATTGGGCATTTAAAAAGGTGTATGGTGATAAAACTTGGAATTTCAAAGAACGTTTGGTCTATACTGCTAATGATCATCTGAAACTGACGGCACGTGCTGGATATTTTTTTCGTGAACGTGAGAAGTCACAGACTAGTAAAGACCGTTATCGCGACTTCAGTGGTGGGGTGAAAGGAAATTATGTATTTGATAAAGATAAAGATCTGGAAATAGCTTATTCTTTCGACCAGTATGATAAGAGCGATTACTTGCCACAAGATGCTAATGATGTACGTGATTATAGTAATGTACAACATTCGGTTCGTACTTTTTATAATCATACTTTTGTCGGTAAGCATATTCTCACCTTGGGTGGTGATTATATGCGTGATTATTTAATGTCCTATCAGTTTGCCAATAATGGAAGTAAACATCAGTATACAGTGGACGGTTTTGCACAGTTTGACTGGAACCCGACGAAATATTTCAATGTCATCACAGGATTACGTTTTGATTATTATTCAGATTCCGATATTAATCATTTCTCTCCCAAATTAGGACTGATGTATAAAATAGGAAACTGTTCATTGAGAGGTTCCTATGCCGGTGGTTTCCGAGCCCCTACTTTGAAAGAAATGTATATGAATTTTGATATGGCAAGTATTTTTATGATTTATGGTAATCCTGACTTGAAGCCTGAAACCAGCCATAATTTTTCTCTTTCGGCAGAATATATGAAAGGTCGTTATAATTTGACGGTGACAGGTTTCTATAATATAGTTGATAATCGTATCACTACGGCATGGAGTGAGGCGTTGAAAGGACAGGTATATACCAATATATCAAATATCAAGATATCTGGTGCCGAGGCAAATGCTTCCGCCAAATATCCTTGTGGACTGTCGGCACGTTTATCTTACGCCTATACACATGAGAATATAAAGAAAGGGCAACCTGTCATTTCAAGTACTCGCCCGCATACGGCTACTGTCCGTCTTGAGTATGACAAGCATTGGAAGAACTATGCGTTTAATATTGCTTTGAACGGACGTTTTCTTTCCAAGGTGAATACGGAGGAATATACGTCGAACACTTCTTATGAAGAAACTGAGAAGGTGACCTATCCGGCGTATACAATGTGGAAGCTTACGTTGTCTCAAAAAGTATGGAAAGGTGTTGATATGACTTTGGCGGTAGACAACCTGTTTAATTATGTCCCTTTCCGTTATTATAATAATTCGCCTGCTACTAAAGGAACAACTTTTTCAGCCGGTTTGTCATTGGATATAGAACAATTGTTCAAATGAAATTTGGCTGCTAATACTAAATAAACTATGTGATTTAAATAAAGATATGAAGAAGAAACAATTATTGATTGGCGGAGGGATAGCAGTCATCTTGCTGCTTTTGTTTGGTGTATGGAATCTTTGGTTCAGTGCAACTAAAGTGGCTTTCATCAACTATCAGGTAATCAGTTTAGGGCAGATATCTAAGGCTAATGACAACTCATTTATTAAAATCAGTGAACTGAGCACAGATGACCTGAACCGATTGACCAGTTATGATATGATATTTATCAATGCCATGGGATTAAGGATTACTGAAGAGCAACGTGCGCAAATACAAAAGGCAGCCGATGGTGGTCTGCCGGTATTGACTACTGCCGCTACCAATCCTGCAAACAAGATTATTTCATTGGATTCCATCCAAGCGGATACATTGAAACATTATCTGTCTAATGGAGGACGTCGTAACTATCGCAGTATGCTGAACTATGTACGTGTGTATATTGATAAAAAACGATTCTCTGTGTCTGAACCGGAAGCCGTAGTGAAACGTGCCGATGATGTGCTTTATCACATGAACCCAAAGAGTCCCGAAGACGAAGAGTTGGGTTTCAATACGGTAGCCGGATACAATACTTTTCTGCAACATAACGGCTTGTGGAAAGAGAATGCTCCGCGTATTATTGTGACCGGTCCGATGGGTGAACCTTCCGGGCTTATTGCTAAATTGGAGGAAACTGGCAATATGGTTTATCCTATACGTTCCATGCATTCTTTTATTCAGAACCATGGAATTGATTCTGTTCGTCCGTCTGCTATCATCAATATGGCGCATGGACGTATGGGCGATTATATCGTAGATTATTTGGCGAAACAGAATATACCGCTTTTCTCTCCATTGAATGTAAATCGCTTGGTAGAGGAGTGGGAGAGGGACAAGATGGGGATGAATGGCGGCTTTATGTCACAAAGTATTGTTACTCCCGAGATAGATGGAGCTATCCGTCCGTTCGCTCTTTTTGGACATTATAAGGATGAGGAGGGTTTACAACGTGCTTATGCTATTCCAGAACGCTTGGAAACTTTTGTGGAAACAGTTAATAACTATATTACTCTGCAGCGTAAATCCAATAGTGAGAAACGCGTAGCTATTTATTATTATAAGGGTCCTGGTCAGAATGCACTGACTGCGGGTGGTATGGAAGTGGTTCCTTCACTTTATAACTTGTTGCAGCGTATGAAACGCGAGGGCTACAAGGTGGACGGTTTGCCTACCTCTCCGAAAGAATTGGAACAGATGATACAATCTCAAGGAGCCGTATTTGGTCCGTATGCCGAAGGAGCTTTTGACCGGTTTATGGAAACCGGCAAGCCCGAACTCATAACAAAAGAACAATATGAGGGTTGGATAAAGAAATCCATTCGTCCTGAAATGTATGCCGAAGTAATAGCTGCCAATGGTGAATTTCCCGGAGCATATATGACTACTTCCGACGGCCGTTTAGGAGTAGCTCGTTTGCAATTTGGAAATGTGGTGCTCTTGCCACAGAATGCAGCCGGTAGTGGGGATAATGCATTTAAAGTTGTACATGGAACCAATGCAGCTCCTCCACATACTTATATTGCTTCTTATCTGTGGACACAATTCGGATTTAAAGCTGATGCGTTGATTCATTTCGGTACTCATGGCAGTTTAGAGTTCACTCCGCGCAAACAAGTTGCTTTGTGCAGCAATGACTGGTCCGACCGTCTGGTAGGTGCATTACCTCATTTTTATATTTATTCCATCGGCAATGTAGGTGAAGGGATGATTGCTAAGCGTCGTTCGTATGCGGGATTGCAATCTTACCTTACTCCACCTTTTATGGAAAGTAGTGTCCGCGCCATTTATCGTGAACTGACTGAGGCTGTCAAGACATACAATAATTTGCTTCCGGCTGATGGGCAGGCTGTACTGTCTACTGGAAATAAAGAAGCTTTGAACCGTGCTTCATTGATGGTAAAGAAACTCACGGTGAAACTGGGCATCCATCGTGAATTGGAATTGGATAGTCTTCTTACTGTTCCTTATGCTGAAGAAGATATTCAGCGTATAGAAAATTTTGCTGAGGAGCTGGCAAATGAGAAGATTACAGGTCAGTTGTATACAATGGGGATTCCCTACGAACCCATTCGTATTACTTCCAGTGTGTATGCTATGGCTACCGAGCCGATAGCCTATAGTCTGTTGGCATTAGATAAACTACGTAATCGTGCGGACGGACAGGTAGAGAAACATCGCACTCTTTTTACTCAACGTTATTTGGAACCTGCACGTGATTTGGTCACTCGTTTATTGGCTGATCCGTCGTTGGTTTCTGACGAATTGATTTGTCGTATTACTGGCATTACTTCCGATGAACTTGCTAAAGCACATGAAATCAATAAATCCCGTAATACTCCCCAAGGCATGATGGCCATGATGATGGCATTAGCTGAAGAGGCTCCGGCTGAGGCTAAAACACATGCTGATATGAGCGGTGGAATAATGCAGGCTGACCAAAGCGTACGTTCGAAAAGGAATAGCATATCTGAGTCAATGAAAGAGAAAATGAAGGAAATAGCGAAAGGTATGAATCCTGAGAAAGCTATGGAACTTGCAAAAAGAATGGGTGCAAGCCCTGAAGCTTTAAAGAAAATGGAAACAGGAATGTACAAGAGCCATGCTGTAGGTATGAATACACTGGCCAAAGATACGGTTACAATGAAAACAACTTCTCGAGGAAAACGTGAAAAAGCGGATAGTGATAAATTCGGAGGCATGGAAGCGATGATGAAAGCTATGATGTCCAAGAAAAAAGAATACTCTAAAGAGGAGATAAATTTTGCTTTGGCTGTCATGGAAGTAGAACGCACTTTGAAGAATGTGGGTAATTATAAGAGTGCTCTTTTGGAAAGTCCGGAAAGAGAATTGACCTCTATGGTTAATGCGTTGAATGGAGGATATACACAACCTTCACCGGGTGGCGATCCTATCGCCAATCCTAATACTTTACCTACGGGACGAAATCTTTTTGCTATCAATGCTGAAGAAACTCCGTCGGAATCTGCATGGGAGAAAGGGAAACAATTGGCTGACAATACTATCGAAATGTATCGTCGTCGTCATAATGACTCTATTCCCCGTAAAGTAAGCTATACATTATGGAGTGGAGAATTTATAGAAACCGGTGGCGCTACTATTGCACAGGTATTGTATATGTTAGGTGTAGAGCCTATTCGTGATACGTTCGGACGCGTGACGGATCTTCGTTTGATCCCTTCGGCAGAATTGGGGCGTCCTCGTATTGATGTTGTGGTGCAAACTAGCGGGCAGTTGAGAGATATTGCCGCTTCACGCCTGTTCCTTATCAACCGTGCCGTAGAGATGGCTGCCAATGCTAAAGAGGATCAATTTGAAAATCAAGTGGCGGCAGGTGTTGTGGAAGCTGAACGTGTATTGATAGAAAAAGGTCTGACTCCGAAAGAAGCCCGCGAAATGTCTACTTTTCGTGTGTTTGGAGGAGTGAATGGCAATTATGGTACGGGTATACAAAGTATGGTGCAATCTGGTGACCGTTGGGAAAGTGAAGAGGAAATCGCCGATGTTTATTTGAATAATATGGGTGCTTTTTATGGTAGTGAAAAGAATTGGGAAACTGTTCGCCAATTTGCTTTGGAAGCTGCTTTGACACGTACGGATGCGGTTATTCAGCCACGTCAAAGCAATACATGGGGTGCATTAAGCCTGGATCATGTGTATGAGTTTATGGGAGGTATGAATCTTGCTGTCCGTAATGTGACCGGTAAAGATCCCGATGCGTATCTGAGCGACTATCGTAATCGTAACAATGCCCGTATGCAAGAGGTGAAAGAAGCTATTGGCATAGAGAGTCGTACCACAATATTCAATCCTGCTTATATTAAGGAAAAAATGAAAGGGGAGGCCGGCGCAGCTAATACTTTTGCTGAGATTGTGCAAAATACGTATGGTTGGAATGTCATGAAACCTCAGGCTGTTGATAAGGAAATGTGGAATGAGATATATGATGTGTATGTAAAGGATAAATTTAACTTGGGAGTGCAGGGTTATTTTGAAAAGCAGAACCCTGCTGCTTTGGAAGAAATGACTGCGGTAATGATGGAAACTATCCGTAAAGGAATGTGGCAGGCTAGCGAGCAACAGATAGCGGATATTGCCAAACTACATACCGATTTGGTGAATAAATATAAACCGTCTTGTTCTGGTTTTGTTTGTGATAATGCTAAATTACGTCAGTTCATAGCTTCTAAAATGGATGCACAGACTGCATCCCGGTATAAGGAAAACATCAGTCAGATACGTGAAGTTGCTGCTTCAAAAGAGCAAAAGGGTATGGTGATGAAAAAAGAAGAGATGAATACAGTCGGTACGGAACAACAGACGAATACGGTAAGCAATACTGTTGTTTGTGTTGTAGTGGTGGCTGCAGTTCTTGTTTTAATTGTATTGGTGCGTTGTCGCCGTAAAAAAATGCAGGAATAACAGGCTATGGAAACAGTTGTAGTTGTTCTTATGATATTGGTCTGTTTCAATTTTATGATGAAACAGACATTCCGCAAACGAGGATCGGTTGCAGCAATAGCTGTTGTAGCCGCCCTTTTTGTGGGGCTGATGTGCCCATATGCAATTCAGCAGTCTAAGACACAGATTGCTGATTGGCTGGCAGATGTCCAATTGATGCTTGACACTTCGGTGGTGCTTACAGTGGAAGTTGCCTTACAGATGGCTTTTTGTATGTTGGCTGTTCATGTGCTTACTACAGGTCCTGTTAAGAAACGTACTCTTTGGGCTTACCGTGCTTTATGTTGGTTTCCGGGTATTTTGATATTTCCTGTCTTGTTTAGCGGATTGGTATATCTTATCTTCTCTTTTCCGGGTGTTTCCTTTTCTCTTGTCGCATGGAGTATGGCGGTAGGTGTATTGATATTAATTTCTGTAGGCACATTGTTTCTTCGTTATCTCTTGCCGGAAAAGGAATTACGGTTGGAACTATTGTTCCTCACTAATGCATTGACCGCCATATTGGGAATTATTGCTACTGTAAATGGTCGTACCGCCGTAACAGGTATAAGCGAGGTGGATTGGGGGGCATTGACCGGCTTGATAATTATGCTGGCAGGTGGAGGACTCATTGGATTGGTTATATATAAATATAGACGAATAAAAACAAACATTTAAAACTTACTGACATTATGAATCTTATATCAGACATTCTGTTTTGGATTTCGAACGGACTTTTAGTTCCTGTTGTTGTATTGCTTATTGTTCTTTTCATCCGTTCGCTATTATTGATAGGCAGTTTTTTCGGGCAGTATCTGGCTATTCGGCGTACGGATGCGTTGTTGCGTCAACAGCTTGATACACTGACTATAGATACTTTGCCCGAATTGGAAAGCAAACTTCCAGTGAAGTCGAACTCGTTGGTCATTGTGTATATCCGTCGGGTGTTGGGGTCAAAAGACCGTCCGGCACATGTGCAGCGTCTGTTGGCTGATTTTGAAATTACTGCTGATAAGGATTTGGCTATTTCAAAAACATTGACTAAGATGGGACCGATGCTTGGATTGATGGGTACATTGATTCCAATGGGACCTGCTTTGGTGGGACTTTCTACTGGTGATATCGCTTCTATGGCATACAATATGCAAGTCGCTTTTGCTACAACTGTAGTTGGTCTGTTTTCTAGTGCCATCGGTTTCATAACTCAACAGGTGAAGCAACGCTGGTATTTGCAGGATATGACTAATCTGGAATTCCTTTCTGAATTGCTCACTGAAAAACATACAGCTTGAGATGAAACGTAATTTATTAAGAAAAGAGGAGGATAGTGACCCGATGAGCGTGGTCAGCAATCTGTTTGATGTGGCGATGGTGTTTGCGGTAGCGTTAATGGTAGCCTTGGTTACCCGTTATAATATGACTGAAATGTTTAGTCAGGAGGATTTTACGATGGTGAAGAATCCGGGTAAGGAAAACATGGAAATTATAACCAAGGAAGGGCAGAAGATAAACCGCTATACACCTTCTGAGGATCAGGATGCCAAAAGCGGAAAGAAGGGTAGAAAGGTGGGGATTGCATACGAATTGGATAATGGGGAAATTATTTATGTGCCCGAAGATTGATTGGGGAGTTATGGTTGATTGATTTTTTCTTCTTCAATCGAAGAGGTGTAGGCTGTATTTCATATTCAGTATTACGCCTCTTTTTATTTTGAATATTTACTGATTACAAGTAGCGGTCTGTCCGTTTAGTTACGCATTTCGAAACAACTCTCCTTTGATATTTGTTATTATTACAAATAACTCACTCATATAAGAACTATAATGATGCAAAATGAACTAAACACGAGCTTGATTGAAGCTGTAAAAGAAAAACTGCCACTTAAAGAAAATCTGGCCAATCTGTTAATAGATACTTTGTATATCGGTAAAGAGGCTATTTATCGGAGGTTGTGTGGTGAGGTCCCTTTTACATTAGAGGAAGCTGCTTTGATATCAAGAAAGTTAGGTGTTTCATTAGATAATGTAATAGGAGTCTGTTTCAGTTCCAATGCCGTATTCGATTTGAATGTGGTGGATCATGAAGATCCGTTTGAAACTTACTATTCATTATTAAAAAAGTATGTCAATGTGTTACATGCTTTGCAAAACGATCCTTCCTCTTCCATGGGTACTTCTTCCAATATTATCCCCCAAACACTTTCTTTGAAACATAAATCATTGTCTAAGTTTCGCCTCTTTAAATGGATGTATCAAAACAAGCATATTCAGTGCAAGCATTTTGACAAGGTGGAAGTTCCTCAAAAAATATATGATATTCAAAATGATTTTGTATCTGCTACCGGACATATACATTCTGTGGATTATATCTGGGATAGTATGATTTTTCATCATCTGATAAATGACATACAGTATTTTGCCGGGATTCATCTTATCACAGAAGAGGACAAACATCAGATTAAAGAAGAACTATTGCAACTGACCGACGAATTGGAAGACTTGGCTTCTAAGGGAAAGACAGAAGCAGGTAACAGTGTACATATTTACGTGTCTCATATTAATTTTGAAGCCACCTACAGCTATCTGGAGGCTGATTCGGTACAACTCAGTTTGATACGGGTGTATTCTATCAACTCCATTACTACGCAGGATTGTGGAATGTTCCTCAGTTTGAAAGAATGGATACAGTCACTGAAGAAATTCTCGACTATGATTTCAGAGAGTGGAGAGATGCAGCGTATACAGTTTTTCCAACAACAACGTGAAATAATAAGCACTTTATAATAGTTTCCTATTTACGAAAAACGAAATAGGAAAGAAATTCTGTTTACTGAAAATGAAAGTAAATAATCTGTTTATTTACTTTTTTTCGTTATCTGTTTTCTTATTCCTCAATTGGTCGTGAATCAGAAAGATAGAAAGTCTTTCATCTCTGTTTTAGAGCATAGAATTCCCATTTCCATAACTTAAATTTGCAGTCTGTTTGTTAATAACCAAAGAAGGGGAAAAGAATGAAGAATAAGATTGTGAATGAACTGATTACAGCCATGAAGGCACGTGTTCCTGAAAAGCAGAATTTGGCAGGCTATCTGGCAGATACATTATGTATGGGAAAGGAAGCCGTTTACCGCAGGCTACGGGGAGAGGTTTCTTTTACCCTTGAAGAAGTTGCCTTGATCTCTCGAAGACTGGGTATTTCCATTGATCAGATTATAGGAAATCACCTTTCGGACAGAGTGACCTTTGATTTGAATTTATTGAAGTCTTCTGATTCAATGGAAGGCTATTATGAGATAATCCATCGTTATCTGCAAATTTTTGATTATGTGAAAAAGGATGAAACAACAGAAGTTTATACTGCTTCCAATTTGCTGCCGTTTACTCTTTATTCTGAATATGAGTATCTGTCTAAATTTCGTCTTTGCCGTTGGATTTATCAGAATGGTGAGATCAAGACTCCTAATTCTTTAAGAGATATGCAGGTGGAAGACCGGATTGTGAGTGCACATAAGAAACTATGTGAAAGCGTGAAGAAATGCCGGAAAACGCATTTTATATGGGACACGAACATCTTTTATTCTTTTGTAAAGGAGATAAAATACTTTGCCGTTCTTAAACTGATAACCGATGATGATGTATTGCATTTGAAAACCGAGCTGTATCAGTTGCTTGCCATGATGGAGGAACTTTCGGTAACGGGAGAATTCAGTGAAGGCGGAAAAGTTTGTTTTTATCTTTCTAATATTCATTTTGAGGCTACCTATAGCTATATAGAAAAACGGGATTTTCAAATAAGTTTATTGCGGGTGTATTCCATCAATTCAATGGATTCACAAAGTTTTCATATCTGCCGGATGCAATGTAACTGGATCCAATCATTAAAGCGTCATTCTATCTTGATTTCAGAGAGTGGCGAGATGCAGCGCATAGATTTTTTACAAAAACAACAAGCTATTATCGATAGTTTGTAAAGAGTGCCATTTGCCACGAATTACGAATATCGCAACTTTTTTATCCGGATAGTGCGTACAATGCAAAAATCTATTTGGATGGAGCTTGTTTTTTATATTTTGCAACAGCCGCTTGCACTCATTGCATAATAAGTTGTCAGTCAGTTGGATTATTGTCTGTTTCAGAAATGAATATAATTCACAGCCTCACTCTATTTCCCGATATTTGCAGTATAAGAATTAGATGAGTATTCATGTTAGATGGAAGGGGATAATGAATGATGAAAAGAGATAATAAAACCTATAGAAACTGGCTCTGCTTACTGTGGCTGGCTGTCTTTACTTCTTGTATGGATGAAACTTTCACCGCTAGCGATGTGGAAGGTACATTTATATCTATTAGGGGAATGGCACCTCATACGGGTAGTGTGCATTCTGGGACTCCGGAAGATTATATCATTCATACGCTCCGTGTTTTGGCATTTGACAAAACGACGGGTGATAAAGTAACCAACCTATTTTATAATGCACATTCCGGTGATATTATTCGTCATCCCATTGATGCAGGAAGTTACGATTTTGTGTTTTTGGCCAATGAGCCGGCTTATCAACCGGTCCGGACTTTATTGGATGCTATCACTCATTATGGTGATTTGAATCATATAGCCTATCCCGCTGATTTTTTCTCATCAGAACAAATTATTCCAATGATGCAGGAAATAAAGAATGTGACCGTGTTATCCGGCGGACAGGGAGCGACATTGGAAGATAATACAACAGTATCTATATTGCAATTGGCTCTTGAAAGAATGGGGGTACGGGTAGATGTCATATTGAGGGCTGAAGATGATTTGGACCAGGCATTTAAAGGAATAATGTTCAGTAATTTGCCGAATCTTGTTCCGCTGACAGCCACTTATGATGGTCCGGCTATTGAACGGAGTGTGATACGTACATTTACTGTGGTTGATGACGGAAGTTATTTCACCCAAGGTACCCCGACAGCCGAATGGGATTGGGAGAAAAAGGTGAACCGTATCATCCTGCCTGCCAATGACCCTCTTTCCGTTACTAATGAAAGTGAGGCTGTAAACTTTACAATAGATATGGGGGATAATTATAATCCGTCTTGCAAATTGAAGATTGCTTCGAATCCGGTAAATTATAGTTTACCCAAGAATACAAAATTGGATTTGACCGGATATATTAAGGAGCCGTTGATGGTGAACATAGAGGCGTCTGAATGGGAGAATGTGGATGAAGATTGGAATATATCAGGTATTAAGGTACTGAATGTATCGGACTTGGAGGTCAGTATTACTGATTTTAATGGAGCACGTATTTCCTTTACCTCTAATATGCCGGTAGTCAAAGTGATGCCTCAACTTTATGTGGGAGCCGGGGGATTAGCAGCAGAAACAGAAAAGGTATTCAATGATTTGGTGTTGCTAAATGGAGATGTGAAAGACAGTGGAACCACGATAACCTATACTACCTCTCGTTTCTCATATATCTATGATAAGGCATCTCAAACCGGAACGGGCTATATGGATGTGTTGTTGGATGAGCAAAACATAATGGGTACACAGGAAACTTATCGGATTTTTTTGTCTGCTGAAGATGAAGACGGAGGTAGCCTGCAAAGAGAGATAAAAGTTCATGCCAGTCAACACGGGAAACGTTTTGAATTTAATCCGTATGGAACCGGCTATATAGGCGCTTTTTTTAGAAATGATGAACAGGGTGAAAGAATTATTACCGGACAGCAGAAAAGGAGGGACGGAACAAATGAACGTCCTCAGGATTTAGGTACACTCGGTCTATGGAAAGCGGAAGTGGAAGAAGGGAATTTCATTGTTCTGAGCTCTACTCCAAGCTTTGATCCGAATGTCGGGACTGATAATCCGGGAGTCGCAGAGCATTATAAGGTGCTTCCTAATAAGTATAAGGGAGAAAATGGAACTTATGTGGAAGGTAGGGGACGTATCTATTTCCGTATGGGAGTAACGGGAAAAAATGCCGGAACGACTCCTAGGTATGCTAAAGTGAAAATTCAATGGTATGGAGGAAGATATGGGACAGGAGATGATGAATTGTGGTATAATACCGAGTATATGTATATCCGGCAGGGAGAAGCGGATGATTACATCATGAGGCCTGGAACTGTAGATGCCATATCCAAGGGACCGTCACAGGGGAAAGCACGTGATTATGCTCGCAAAATATCGCCTTTCAATCTGACGGCTCCTGCTTATCTGAATGGTGGAAATGAACCCTATGCAAAAGTTGATGTGAAACAAGGAAGGTTTGTGAAATATCCCACTCAGGCAGGAGCATTTTTTCAATGGGGGCTTCCGAAGGATGCTGATCAGGACTATTTCCGTTTGGCTTACCATCCTACAGCCTATACTGTGAACCATTGGATTAAGGATATACAGTTTTTTAATAGTACATCCGAATTGTTTTTACCGGTATGGGGAACAGCGCCTATACCAGCAGAAGATATTTATGACTATGGGTATAAGGAAATATTTGAAACTTGTCCTGACGGATACCATCGTCCTTCTGACGGATATATTGACAGAATAGCTTATAACGGACCATATCCTAATAATATAGATCAGGATGGCGATCATGTCATTGTGAAGGCAAATACGAACAAGGATGTCATAAAGACAGTACTTACGGATTATAGCGTTGAAATAGCATTTTCTGAATTGCGGCAATCCTTATTTAAAAACCCACTGAGTGGAGATGCTGGATTAAATGAGAATATTGGCGGATATGACGGTTCGCCGGAAGTAGGAGGGATTAAAGTAGACCGATATCAGAACTTTTGGCAAAGTAGGACTGATGTGGATGAAGCGCAAGAGCATATAACCTTCTTGATAGGCTTCTATGCTGATGGCTTTTTTGACCGCAGACCTATTAAGATGGGGTCAGCTGACGGTAGTTATCCTTATTGTGTATCATCGGGTAACGCACAGGCAGCTTATTTGGGAATTTTAGTATATAATGAGGCGAATAATGCTTCTGTCTTTTTTCCGTCAGCAGGAAGACGCCAGAATAAGGATAGTAGTCTGGAATTTACAGGACAGACCGGCTATTACCATACCGCTTCTATAGCTGCGTCTTCTGCCGAAGATCCTCATGCTGTGTGGAGCATGTCTCTGGGTAAGTGGCCGAATCCCGGTTTGATGTATCAGTTGCCGACCTTTGGTCAGTCTATCCGTTGCGTCAGGGATGAAGTAATTAGTAGAAAGTGATGATATGTATTTAATGAAATGAGAAAATGAAAGAATTTGTATTATATATAGTTTGTCTTTGGTGTCTGGCTTTTCTAATGTCAGGCTGTGAAGATTCTATCCACCTATCGGAGCGGCCTGATAATAATAAGCCTCAAGCAGATAAGGTGCAGATTGAAATCTTTGCCCGTGCGAATTCATATCATTATCCTACAGTCCGTACCATGGATGATGAAGATAGGGTAGGGAAGACTCCATGGATATTGGTATTCAATGGAGAAAATGCAAATGCCACCTTTGTAGAGGCGGTACAGGCTTTTGAGATGGTGGGAAAAAGGTATGTCATATTGACCAAACAGTCCGGCAATAGCAAGTATCAGTTACTGATATTGGCGAATCCATTGAATGATAAGTTTTATTATGGAAATAATGTGACTGAATATTTATTTACAGAATCGGATCTACGGATGAATATGATACCGGGGATAACGACATTGTCCGAAGTTTGTGCCAAAATCCTGACTGAACCGTTAGAAAGCCCTGCAACCTCTGTCATTCCTTTTAGTAATGACGGAAAGACTATTCCTATGAGTTATTTGCTTGGAGTAGACAAAATAGATACTACAACACGGATTGAAAATAGTGATGGGAGTACTATAGAGCTCATTCGTGTAGCAGCAAAAGTGGTGGTAGCTAATAAAGCCGATAACTTTTATTTGAAAGGAATTACAGCAGTAGTCAATGTACCTCGACAAGGGCGATTGCATAATCAGGATGGTACAGTTATGAATAATATGGCAAACTTGACGGAATATTGTCAGACTGGTTATGGTTCTTCTTTGGTAGTGACGGATAATTCGGCGGTGGGACAAAGTACGGAAATGAAACCGTTATATTTGTATGAGTCCGATATTCAGAACAATACCTACTTGATTGTAGAAGGAACTTATGAAAATAAAGACTATTTCTATAAGTTGGTGCTGGTTGACGGAAAATATAATCTCATGGATATTTTACGCAATCATTCATACACATTTACCATTATTAAAGCTAAGGGGCCCGGTTATGATACGGTAGAGGATGCCAAGGCATCCAAAGCTTCCAATGTTGATTTGGATTATAAGTTATCAGTTGATGATAGTTACTCTTATGAAATGATATCCAACAATGATTTTTATTTGGGGGTAAGTAATTCAGTATTTATAGCTTATGCCAGTGAAGATAAAATTTATGAAGTAACTAGTGTGGCTACTAATTGTAAAACGAACTTTCCTAATTCATGTCGTATTGGTGATAATCATATAGAAGTGGATGATGCTTTTTCACTGACTAACCCGGCTGATGGGGCAAGAATACCTATAGTGGAAGGGAGTACACCTGACCCTAATATTACTCAGGTAGAATCCTTAATCACTTCCAAATTGAGGCTGCATGAAGATTATCAGACGGATGAGGGAGGAATTTATAGGAAGAACGCATACATCACCTTGAAATTAGGCAATTTGGAGAAAAAGATTCGCGTCAGGCAAAGACTTGCTGTACCCCAAGAAGGGCTGATTTTGAAATATATGCCTACTACTGAAGATGTGGATAGTTATGATATGAATTTTTATTGTCTGACTGCTTATGTGGAGGATGGGGCCGATAATCCCAAGACTTGGATAAAACTACGTCCTTCATCAAGCGATGGACGGAATATAACAGATCGGATAACAGTAGATGATGGGAAAATTTATATGGAGGTAACAGCTAATGAAGGGACGGCATCCCGAAACGGCTTGGTGTATCTGACCACTATAAAAGCTCCTGATAATTCTTCCGGTATCCGTACCACACAACGTGTTAAGATTAATATCACTCAGAAAGGTAAAACGATTGTCTCAAATTA
>ENA-ORUG01000873-ORUG01000873.1-human-gut-metagenome-genome-assembly--contig:-NODE-873-length-31242-cov-3.929907_pt1 | contig 31242 bp, 47 predicted proteins | sample MGYA00242079_ERZ509207 | MGnify/ENA primary metagenome ERZ509207 (study PRJEB26280, sample SAMEA2338780) | human gut metagenome | biome: human gut; feature: human-associated habitat; material: faeces...
GGGCGCGTGTGGGCGCGGGCGCGTTTTGATTTCGCGCGGGCGGGCGCGTTTAGATTGTTCTTTGCCTCTTGGCTGTCTTGCTTTGGCTTGTGGCCTGGGCCTGTGGTCTGGGCCTGTGGTCTGGGCTTGTGGCCTGGGCTTGTGGTCTGGGCTTGTGGTCTGGGCTTGTGGCCTGGGCCGTTTGGCCCACCCGGCCCACGGCACGAACCAAGTCCACGTCCCGCCCATCTCCCCGCGTTCTCCTGGCGTCCGATCCGCCACCCTTCCGGCCCACTGCCTGCCCACCGCCGGCCCGTCCTGCCTCGCACCGACGGACGCCCCCAGGCCCGCCGAAGGGGTTTTATGCGCCCGGTCTGTTGTCCTGGTAGTCTAAGCTATCTGCCCCCCTATATCCCCCCAAATACAGCACTTTGCACAGAAAATCACCCCGGAAATTTGTGCAAAAAAACTTCCCCAATTCCCCCGTAGGGGGGAATGGGGGAACGGTTTTCGGCCTATTGACGGCCCGAAAAAATGCCGCTATCATCCGGGGCAAGCGGAGGCCCACCGGCCACCGCCCAGCGAACCGCCACAGGCCGCACGGCCACGGCGACCAGAAAGGGGAGGTGAATATGACCACGCCAACCGCAAGCGAATTGCTTGTGCAACAGGCCCGGGAGGCTGAACGGCTCCGGCTCTTGCTACTCGCCAGCGAGTGCAAAGACCTGGACGAGTTCCGCCAGCGTCTCCTGGACCTGCTGAACAAGTAAAGCGCCGGGGGCCCGTCCTCGCAAGACACCCCCGACGCTATAACACCCGGCACGGGCGGCCAGTTCGCAGCCGCCCCGCCGGAATTATTCTACCACCGCCGCGGGCGAAAATCAACCGCGCTGGGACCGCTCAAAAATTTTTCCCCCGTAGGGGGAACAGCACAGCGGCAAAAAATATGCTTGACTTCGGCACGCAACAGTGCTATTCTCAAAGCACACCGAACAGCACGCAACAGTGCAACGCTAAAACGACAGGCCAGCAGGCCAGAAAGGAAAACCGCCATGACAAACAACGAGATCATCTTCGAGACCGTCCGCTCCAGCTTCTCCGCCGACCAGCTCGCCGAGCTTGTCAACGCCACCCACACCGCCGAGCAAATCAGCGCCCGCCGCGCGGCCGTGAAAATCACCGTTGCCGAGGGCAGCGACGAGACCCCCGACGGTATCTTCTTCGCCATGCTGGCCGCCGAGACCTTCCACACCTTCGCCGAGTGGAAGCGCATGGGGTACAGCGTGAAGAAGGGCCAGCACGCCGCGCTGGTCTGCAATCTCTGGAAGTACACCGACAAGCCCGGCAAGGCCGCCCGCGAGGCCGCAGCAGCAGCAGGGGAGGAGGCCCCGGAGGTTGACCCCCATTTCTACATGGCAAAGGCCCATCTTTTCCACGCTCTCCAGGTGGAGAAGTCCAAGCGCTGACCCCGGCAAAGCGGACACTTTCGCAGGGCTGCACCGCACAAAGCAACCCAGCCCCAGCCCATACGGGCCAAACAAGAACATTCACGGATTATCTGGAGGTTATCAGCATGAAAAAATTTACCGGCAATTTCACCACCAGCGCAGGCAAGGCCCTGAAGACTTCCGACCGGCTGATCTGCCGGACCACCGACGAGGGCGAGATCTACGTGACCAACGGCTTTGTCGCCTACAAGATGATCCCCCCGGAGTACGCCGCCATCGTCCAGCCCGTCGTCTGCTGCGAGGCCGGCAACTGGAGCTTCCAGAACGGTGAGAAGCGCGAGGAAGTCACCTTCGACCTGGTAAAGACCTTCCGCGATTCCGTCAATTCCGTCAGCGAGGCCGCCGCCCTGGAGCGCTGCCCCCTGGTCCTGACCACCGGCAAGGACCGGACCGCCGCGGCCTACTACAACGCCGAAAAGGACTTCGTTTCCCTTTACGACACCCGGTATATCTCCGCCCTTTGTCCCGGCTTTACCCTTCGCGCCGCCGGCACGACTTCCGCCGCCATCGCCTACAACGGCAAAGACCCCTTCGCTCTGGTCCTTCCCATCCGCCCGGACGACAAGACCACCCGCTCCGTCAAGGCCTATTTCACCCAGGCCGCCGTGGCGGAGACCAACGAGGCCGAACAGCTCCGCGCCGAGATCGCCCGCCTGCAAGACAAGCTGAACCGTGCCGAGGCCGGCGCGGCCGCCCTGGAGGAGCGCGTGCAGCAGCAGGCCAACGAGGCCGAACAGCTCAACGCCAAGATTTCCACCCTGGAGGACGAGCTTTCCACCGTCGAGCACGAAAACGCCCAGCTCCATGAGCGCGTCGCCCAGCAGGCCGACGAGGCCACCGCCCGCAACAACGCCAAGGACGCTCCCAACGACCCCAAGACCGCCGCCGAAATCATCGCGGCCCGCTTTACCGGCCTGGACGGCGTGACCACCACCATCAAGGGCGCACACACCGCCTCTCCTGTGGTCTGGATCTCCGGCGACACCGACAAACACGCCGACGAAATCAAGGCAGCCGGCGCAAAGTGGAGCGGCAAGCGATCCGCCTTTTATGTCCGCGTCGCATAACAACAGCCGAAACGGCCCGCCCGGGCCGTCCGTCGGGAATGGCCGCCCGGCGCTGATGATGGCAGGCCACAACACAAAACAGGAGGTTTTCACAATGACCGAGTATCAGAACACCGTCACAAACCCCGACGCGCCGTGGTCTTCTATTCCCGATACCGAGGAGAATATCTTGCGCGACCTGGAGTGTTACACCCTTGACCCCGTGTTTGAGCTTTACGGGAACTTCGTCAACCCGTCCCCGGAGTGGCTTTCCGAGGATGTGTCCGCCAAATACGCCGGGTGCACGAGCATTTCCGGAAACTTTCTTTACCTCTCTCACGCTTTCCGCCTTGTCACCGATGACCCCGGCTTGATTTCCCGTCTCTCCGCCGCCATCGCACGGAACAAGGCTACTCCGGAGTATCAGGCCGCCCGCCAGCGTATGCTTGACAAGCTGCCCGCCCTCACAAAACAAACCGCCCACGAGGGCCAAACCTACGCATGGCCCGGCGGCTGGTTGAAGCTGACCCGCGTTTACCGCCTCACCGAACAGGAAGCCAACGACAGCGCCCTTCTTTACCTGGATCGCTGGGAGGGTATCGACCACAATGGCACGATTCACGGCGCAGCGTTCCACGACGGCGACCAGCTCTCTACGACGGCAAACTGGAAACTCTGACCCCGGACACCTTCGCGGGCCGCACCGGACAAAGCGACCCGACCCCAGCCCAACAGGGCCACAACACAAAACGAGGAGGCTTCCCCCATGAAAAAGCTCTACAAGTACACCGGCACCGTCTCCAGCACCTGCTACCGCCGTAACAACCCCAACGCGCTTCCGTTCCTTGACCTGGTTCTGTACGATATGCACGACGACGACAAAGCCCCGATCAGGATCGAGGCGCTGGGTGGCCTTGCCGACTATATCAACGCCATCGAGGGCACCGACGCGGAGGAACGCTATCTCACCGCTGACTGGTACTTTGACAGCCTGCTTTACCTGCACCGCATCGAGATCCCCAGCACTGACCCCTGGCGGCCCGCAAAGATCATCGCACAGCACGACGCTATCGAGCCGACCGCTTCCATCTTCGGCCCCTCTGACTACATCGACGAACCCAAGCCCGGCCCCATGGACAACGAACAGTACCACGCATGGTGTGCCTACAATTACGAGGACGAATACCGCTACACAGCCCGCAAGGCCGACGCATAACGCGCCGCCGGTGCAAGCCCTGCCCCGCTTCACCCGGGCGGGGGCGCTCATGGGCCACAGCCCAAAAACACAGAAAGGATCTGATACCATGCGCAAAGACCCGTTCCCCGTCAAGAGCATTTTGGAGTGCCTGCGCGATGATGTGAAATCCGGCGCTCTTACGCTTCACCAGGCCGCCGAGGAGCTTCACGATGCCGGATGGTCGAACTTTGTTGACGATGACAAGGCCCGTCGGCTTCTCAACCTGTAAACCACGCTACACAACAAGGAGGAAACACCATGCACGAACAACTGAACCTGTTAAACGCGGATCTCGATTCAATCATCGACGCGTCCGCCGCCGAACCAAAGCCCCAGGAGCAGGCCGACGAGGCCGCGCCCCGCCCGAAGTATTACCCCATCGACGAGAACATGGCCCGCCGGGCGCATGAAATGATGTCCATGCGGGACTACCCCGAAAACCGCGCCACCAACGAATACCGGGCCGCCGTTGACAAGGCCGCCGCCCTGGTGGAGCGCTGCAAGGCGGCCACCAGCCCCTACTACCACGACAAGCTGGACGCGCTTCTCGACCGCTACGCCCGCCGCCTGGCCCAGTGGACGAACGACTACAACCGCAACGGGGCCAGCTGCCCCAGCGTGTTGGTTTCCGGCGGCTCCAACTTCCCCGTGAAGAAGAAGAACCGCCAGAACGCTCGGGAGGACAGCTTGTGGCAGGAGTACAAGACCATCGAGGCCATCTTGGACAAGATTAAAAGCACCGGCTCCGGCCCGGTTGACCTGGCCGACCCCCACGCCCGGGAAATGCTCACCGACCAGCTCCAGCGCCTGCAAAACCAACTGGACGAGGGCAAGGCCATGAACGCTCACTACCGCAAGCACAAGACCATGAAGGGCTTCCCCGGCATGAGCGACGACATCGCCACTCACAATGACGCGGCCATCGCCAGCGCCCCGGCCTTCGCACAGCGCCCCATGCCCGACTTCGAGCTCACCAGCCTTCGCGGCAAGATTAAGCGGGTGCATGCCCGCCTGGAGGAGCTGGACAAGCTCCAGGCCCGGCAGGCCGCCGGCGAGGCCGCCGAGGAGCACGACGGATTCCAGATTGTGCGCAACGCCGAACAGAACCGCCTCCAGATCATCTTCGACGGCAAGCCCGACGACGACACCCGGCAGGCCCTGAAAAGCAACGGCTTCCGGTGGTCTCCCCGCAACAGCGCGTGGCAGCGTCAGCTTACCGACAACGCCGAACGCGCCGCCCGGCGGGCCCTCGGCCTCGAATAATACCACACAACCCGCCCCGGAGGTCACGAGGGCAGAGAGGAGTACAGTATGAGCAGCTATCCCGGCATCCGTTACTTTTTCCACGACGGCAGCACCTACATCGTCCCGCACTACACCAACGCCTCCGCCCTTGCCGAAATGCTGAACCTGGCCAGGGAGGCAGCCTACCAGGCCATGACAGAAGCCGGCGCTGCGCACGCCGTCTTCGGGGTAAAGCACTACGACCCGGAGACCGGCGCGCTTTTGGAGGCTGACATCTACGCCCCGGCCGTGCTGCTGGACGAGGACGAATTTACAGAGCGTACAGACGCCCAGGTTCAGAAGTCCCCCGGCTGCCTGATCCTCGCACTCCACGCCAGAATCTAACCTACCGACTGCATTCCGGACACCTTCGACGGGCCGCACCGGGCAACAAAGCGACCCGTCCCCAGCCCAACGGCAAACATCGGAAAGGAGATCGCCCCATGATAGATCTGTACGAAAAATTCAAGAAGTACGCCGTTCCCGCCGCCAGCATTGAGGACTTCCGCCGGCGCTACACAAAGCCCGACCGCTACGCCCAGCGCGGCCCGGAGTATGTGGCTGCCGTTCTCCAGTCCTCCCGCGAGGAACTGGAGCGGGACGGCTTCACCATCATCAGCAGCCACGACAGCATCACCGGCGAGATCGTGTCCTACTACGCCCACAACTGACAAGGAGGTATCACCATGATCGACCACAACAACCACCATTCCCGCTATTGTGAGCTCATGTCCCTTGCGTCCAGCTCCGCGCCCGCCCGCCGGCTGGACTGCGGCTATATGGCCGCTATCTACATCCTCTCCGCTGACCCGGAGCTGTTTGCCCTTTCCCGCGACAAGATCGGCCCCGACGGTATCAACTTCTCCCGTATCCGCGCCTCCGTCCGCCGCTCGGAGCTGTCCGACAGCCAGCTCACCGCCGCCGAGGCCTCCAACAGCCTGTTCAACGACGGTTTTTCTTCCGTCACTCCTCACGACCTGTCCCAGTGCGATTATGCCACCCTGGACATCATCACCCAGGCATTGTATATCTGGAAAGGCGGCTGCATCATTACCCCCAGCGAGACCGGCGCGATTTACCTTGACCGCTCCGAGGAGCGGAAGCGGCGCGGCCTGGAGGCTCACCTGTTCCGCAATTTCCTTCCCAACCCGTAGACGTCGGCACTGTTTCGTGCTATAATGCGACAAAAGTATCGAGGAGGCACCTTATGGACGATGCACAGCAGATTTATCCCGCGTTCCGGCTCGTGGCCCAGTTTGCCGACGGCCAGCGCCTCTATTTTGACGGTCTGACCGAACAGCAAGCCCAGCAGCGTATGGAGGCGGCCCAGGCCCAGCACGGCGACCTCACGTGGTATGACGGCGTTACCGATCTGCACTACGAGAACGGCAGATACCACGTCATGGTCCCGCCGCCGCCCAGCGTCACCATAATTGACCTGACAGAATACCCCGGCGAAAAGGAGGGAAGATGATGCCCGTTTCAGAGAGCAAGCGCCGCAACAACGACAAATACAACGCCAAGTGCGACTATATCAGCCTGCGCCCCATTAAACCTGTGGGTGCTGCCATCCGAGCCGCCGCCCGTGTCGCCGGTGAGAGCGTCCAGGGCTACGTGATACAGGCTTGCGCCGACCGTATGAGGCGAGAGGGCCAGCCCCTCGAAGTCAACGCCCCCAACGACCCGGACCCGCTCCCGTGACAAAATTCCCATACGCGCGCAAAGCCCCGGCAGACCGTCCCACAACGGCCCGCCGGGGCTTTCTCTGTCTTCCAACTGGTCCTTTCACTTTCTCCTGTGGCTTAACTGCCTCATGCGGCGCAGCCGTTTACGCCTGAACAGATACGACCGCACCGCACCAATGATCCTGCGCACAATGCCCATCCATTTTCCTCCCTTCCTCCTGTATTCGCAAATTGTTTTTCCACATCCATTCCGCACATTGTGGAAATCTTGACGCGCCGCGCGCGGAGCCGCCGAAAAACGGTTCCCTTTAGCCCTGTTTTTGTGGCTTCCGGATCACGGAAAACACGCCCGAACCGGGCCCGTTGACTGTGCCGCCGGCGCGCCATTTTTCCACTCAAATTTTCCCGGCGCATATTAGGTACGCGCGCGCGAGGCGCGGGCTACAATGCCCGCCGCTCCCGGCACTTCCTCCAGGCCCTCTCCCAGACGTTCCATGGCCCGCTCGTGCCAGCTCCTGGCCGTGCTGTCCGGTGCGCCCAGCTTCCCACTGATTTTCGCCCAGCTGTACCCACGCACATACCGCATGATCACCAGCTGCTTGTACTTATCGTTCAGCCCGTCCAGGCATGCCCGCACGGCGGCCTGGTCCGCCAACAGCACCCGTTCTTGTGCCGCAATTTCCGCCAGCCTTTCTCCGGTTCCGTTTTCCGCCGCCCGAAGGCCTGCTGCTTCCGTCGGTTTCCCGGGCGACGACCCATGCGGCGCACCGTCTGCCGCCGTACTGCCCAGGCCGCAGTATTCTTCCTCCAGCTCCTCCCGCTCCTGCCGAATCAGCCGGAGCATCCCCGGAATGGCCTTGTAGTACAGGGCAATCCGCTTCACATCCTCAAACCGCATCCCGTCGCCTCCTGTTCACTCCCGCCGGTCCGTCAATCCAGCGTCTTGCTGAAAAACGGCTCCCGCGCGTCGCTCTCGTCCACGTCCACCGGCGTATGGAAAATACGCTCCAGCTCCCTGGCCAGCATAGCATATCCGAAGAAGTCTCCGCCCTCTGCCCACGATCCGAACTCCCGGAACACCCGCTCCGTCTCCTTCACGGCCTCCTGCACTCGCTCCGGTCCAAACCCCAACGACTTGTGTGCCCCCAGGGCATAGCAGCTCACCACGATCTCCGCCGCCTCCCGCTGCTCGCCCAGCATGGCCCAGTCTTTTTCCTTCCGCGGCTTCTTGGTTACCGGCAAGAGAAACCCATCCGGCAGCAACTCACCCAGCTTGCCGCGAAGCTGCTTCTTGGCCCGCTCCATGCCAACGGCCCGTTGAAGGATGGCGAACTGTTCCAGCTCTCCGTTTGCCGCGTCTGTCACCCGGCCCAGCCGATCCTCTCCAATGCCGTACCGGTTGTTCAGCGCCACCATGAAGCACATGGAGATCACATGCCCCGCCGCTTCTCGGTTCTTCTGCACCCGCTCGGCCTGTGTCATGCTACCGGCGAGATACTTCCGCTGCACCTGTCTGGCTGCGTTCCGCCCGTAGTACGGCGGGATGTTCCGTCTTTTGCCCATAATCGCCCTCCTCGTCAAAGTCAGTCTCACAGCTCCGCCCACAGACTGGGCAGAACCTCACGCACAGCACGTTCAGTCCGCCGCCCTGGCTCCTGCTGTCCATGCACAGGCGCGGCCGGTCCGCCTCGTCAAATTCCATCCAGAACACGGTGCCGTCCACGGTCTCCAGCCTTTGGTGCCGCTGGCACAGTGCGCACCGGTTCCCGTTTTCCTTCCTCACAGTGTTTTTCCCTCCTTCGCCAGCTCCCGCCAGCGTTTGACCTCCTCGGCGCTGTCCGCCGTGATGATCTCCGTGAACTTCCACCCCGCAGGCCTGGCCACCATCTCCAGGAACACCCGCCGGCGCACAGCATAGTCCCGCTGCATCCGCCGGACGAACTTGCTCTTGACCTCCACGATCTCCACGGTTCCGTCGGCATATACCAGTCGGAAGTCCGCCGTGTACCGCACCGGGCGCAGCTTCAAGGCCCCGTATTCGCCCGCCGGGAACAGGGGAAAGCATGGATGGGCCTCCCACTCCACGATCTCGCCCTTAGCCACTCTCGGAGCCACGGTGCCGATGTAGAACTCGTATTCGCCCTTGCTGTCAAACTCCTTGCCGGTGGATCTCGCCGCTCTGGCCGCTTCCAGCAGCGGATCGCCCCGCTTTTTCCCGCCGCGGGCAAGCTGACGCTCCGCCTGGGCGCGGTAACGGGGAGGAAGGTCCCCCAGCTCCAGCCGCAGCCCCACTTACAGGCCCTCCCGGCGCTTTTCTTCTTGTGTGGCCCGCATGTCAGCCTGATGGAGCGCCAGCACAAGGGCACACCTGTCCTGTGCCTCTCCCAGTGCGCGGCTCCCGCCCCGGAAGGCCTCGTCATAGGCTCCCATGTGCCAACGGATGGCCAGCGCCTCCTCGTCCGTCAGGTCCATGTGCTTCTGGATCAGATAGACAGACTTCTCCCCGTGTCCCATGGGCAGCTTGTCCCTGACCGTCCACCCGTCGCTGTCCCTGTGGTAGTAATCTGCCTTGCACACGTCATGCAGCAGTGCGCACACCGCCAACACGCCCCCTCCATACTCCAGCGCGCTCGGTTCGAGCAGCAGCTGGTCGTACACGTTCAGGCTGTGTTCCACCAGTCCGCCGGGGTAAGCTCCGTGGAATCTCGTGCTGGCCGGGGCCTCAAAGAAATCCGTGGTCTCCAGCCACGCCAGCAGATCCTCCGCGCCCGGCCGCGTTACCTGGGCCCGGAAGGTTTTCATAAACCGCTCCTTGCTTGTCATGCTGTCCTCCTCGTCTGTTTGATATTTCCTCGCCCGTGCCATCCCTCGGCCCGGCGCAGGATCACGACTGTGTGCCTATGCCCTGAATCGTTCACCGTGGTCTCCACCCGGTTCAGGGTGTACCCTGGGTACTTCTTCTCCCAGAACTCCGCATCGTCTATGTAAAGCGTGCTGGCCTCCTCCAGCTTCTTCCTGCTCCACTTGCTGTCGTTTGGTGGCGGTGTCTTTGGCTTCTCCAGGCCCCGGCTCTGCCTCCAGGATCTGGCGCACCGTTTGTTCTTGCAGATGTACCGCACCAGGCTCTCCACGCTTCCGTGGTCCACGTCCAGATATTCTGCGCGTGTCAGCCCAACCCGCTCCCCGTTGGCGTTCCACAGCTCCTCCAGCACATCCCGGGTCAGCCCCTCCGTATGCTGGATGATGGCGTGGTGGTGGTGCCGTCCGCACGTCTTCCCGTTCTCGTCCACGGTGGTATATTCCGTCGCGGCCACCCACTTGGGCCGCTTCACTCCGTTCCGGTCGCACCAGCGGTAAAGCCGCTTGATGTAGTTGGTGAAGTCCAGGTCTGCCCGCCTCGTGTCTCCCGGCTCCGGCAGATGGTCGTCGTCATAGGTCCCCGTCCACGAAAAATCTCCCTTTCCGAAGTTGGTGTTGACCAACTGGACGTGGTAGCGCTTGGCCCGCTTGTCGTTGTAGGTCTGCTGCGCCAGGGACGAGGCCTCTTTCTTCTTCGCTCTCCGGCCGGCCCTGTGCTTTTTCGCGGAGACCGGGTACAGGTCCACCTCCATGTACTGGGCCGTGTCGTAGTTCTTCCCGCAGATATGCTTTTGTTCCCGGTAAAACAGACCCACGACACCACCCCCGTCTCCAGCCCTTGTCCCTTAACTTACTACCGATATACCAGCCCATTGTCGCCCCCCGGCGACCTTGCTTTTCGCCCGGCATGCTGCCGGGCGCGGGCTTGCGCATGCGGCATGGCCGCGCCGATCACCAGCGCGACCATGCCCACGTCTAATTTTTTTCGTCCGGCACCACCCGAAGCAGTGCCCCAAGCTGCCGCCAGATCTTGAACTGCCGCTTGTCCAGGCCCTTGACCGCATGCTCGATTAGGTCCAGACGGTTCAAAATCCGCTCGGCATCCCGTCTTTTCTCGCTCTCAATTTCCCGCACGATCCGCTCTTTTGCCTGCTTGCGAGAAATTTCCGTTCGATACCAGACGCCCAGCTCTTTCCCATTCTCCAGGTTCAGGAAAAGCCCGTAGTACAGGCCCTCCGTCCGCAGGCATCAGCCAGCTCAATGATCTCCCGCTCGTTCACTCCTCTTCCTCCTCCACACCGAATGTGCACTCGTCGCACGACAGCTCCTCATTGGGGTTGTCGCAGGGCCTGTCCTCTTCCCACTCCGGGAATCCACACCGGTATTTCATATCAGCTTTCCTCCTTCACACATTCACGAACCGATTCTGGCAGTTGACATTATTACAGAAACGCTCCTCGCCGATCTGTCGCAGCGGCTGCCCGCAGAACTGGCAGAAGTTCCCCGCCTGCCGTGGTGGTCGGTCGTCCGCATGCGTACCGCCAAACCTCATGCGGTTCACCATGCACACCACAGATCCCGGTTGCGCCGCCGCCATACACTGGTCTTTTGCCTTGCAGTAGTAGCAGTCCATCACGCATTCCCCCTCTTGTCAGGAATTGATGTGGTCTCGTCCAGCCATTTGCACCCGTGGCAGTTCATTTCAGGGCCTCCAGGGTCGTGGTCAGCATGGCAGTCAGTGCGTTGCGTAGCTTTCCGGCCCACTCGCCGTCCCCCGCCGCCTTCATGTTCTCGATACACTCGGTCATCTTGTTGATTGATGCCTGCCCCTGCTCAAAGTGTAGCTTGAAGATGGTCATTTCCGACGAGGACGCCACCGCCAGCTTTTTCTGCAGCGCCTTCATCTGCTCCGCCATGGCCTCCTTCTCCCGGTCGGCGATGGCTCTGGCTTCCTCCTGGGCCACCTTCACGGCCGCCAGCTCCTGCTCCGCCTTCGCCTTCGCTTGCTCGGCCCTGGCCTTTGCCTTCTCCGCCTTCTCGATCTTCGCTTTCAGTTGCTCGGCCGCTTCCTTCCTGGCCGCCTCCGCCGCGGCCTTGACCGCTTCTTCATCTACTACTGTCTCCACGGCCACCGGCGTCGGGGCCTCTGCCACTTCCTCCAGCTCCGCCTTCAGGGCACTGATGTCCGCCTGTGCCTTCTCCAGGTCCTCCGCGGCCTTTGCCTTGGCGTCCTCCAGCTTCTTGGCATACCCCGCCGCCCGGTTCTCTGCCTCCTCCAGGCGTCCCTGAATGTCCGCCATGTCCGTGTCGTAGACAGTGCGCTGTTTCTCCAGCTGTTCCTCCATGGCTTTTTCCAGATTTTCCGCCTTCTTACGTGCCTCGTCCCGCTCCTTGATCGCCTGCTGCAATTCCCGTGTGGACATATCCTCCACATCGTGTTCTTCTACGAACTTTTCTCGCTCCTCCGCAGGCACAGAAAGGAGGGCCAAAGCCTTGGAATAGCTTAGTTTTCCAAACGTTTGGCATTCTACCTGCGCCCCAAACAGACACCCCTGCGGAGACCCGTATTCCTGAAACAGGCGCATAAAATTGTTTGCGGTGGAGGTTGAATATCCGGTGTTCTCCTTGATCCATGTGCCAAAGGTCCCGTAGGGCAACATCTCCTTTGCCTCGCACATCCGCCTGCCGATCTCCACGATGTTCCCCAGCATGGATGCGGTCAGCGCGTTGATCTCCGCTGCCACCACTTCCACCGTTCTTGCGGTCTGCAGCTCCGTCATGCAGCAGTCGCTCCTTTCTTCCTGGGCAGTTTCGGCCTGCCCTGCTTATCCCGCTTGCTTCCTTTTTTTAACCAGCCCAGCCAGCTGTCCAAAAACTCCCGGTAGACCTCTCTCGGGTCAGGTGCAAACCTTCCCTTCATCGTGTGGACGCCTTCGTTTTTGTACCCGTGGATCTGCACCAGCTGGTTCCCGTTCATTTCGATGGTCAGCCATGGCTCGTCTGGCTTCGCCGCCTTCCGCATGAACAAGATCGTTGTGTGCCCCTGCACGTGCCGGTCCGCGTATCCGCCCACGCAGTGCTTCAGGGCCCGTCCCTCGTCCAGCACCTCCGCGCCGCTGATGGGTGCCCGGATCAGAAGGCCATCCAGCTCAAAGCCGTACTTCCTATCCAGCTTCACCCTGCGCTCGTCATATGCGGCGTTTGCCGCGTCCAGCCGCTCACGCTCCGCCTGCCGGCGCTCCCGCTCTGCCTTCTCTCTCTGCCGCTGCAGCACCGCCCTGTGCTTTTCCGTGGCCTCGTCGTGGGCTTCCCCGAGATTTTTTGGCAGCAGGACGTTCTCCCGGTGGAGGGGATAGCCCGTCGCCTCGGCAGCGGTCAGATAGTCCTCCCAGAAGTGCAGCGCCGCGTCCAGGCCACTCATGCCTCCGTACCTGGCGCAGCCCACATACCCGGTCAGATACCGGATCAGCCGCTCCGGGGCCACCCCCCACTTCTTCGCCGCCTGAAAGATCCTGCGGATGTTCAGGCCCATGCCCATCCATTCCGCGCAAGCCTGGATGGTGACGCGGCCCTTCAGCTTCTTGTGCAGCTCCAGGATCTCAATGTTCCGGTTCGTGCCCAGGAAGATCTTCAGCTCCTGCCGGTTCAGGCCGAATACCTTCGCCGGATTATCCGTGTCCCAGTCGATCACTGCGGCGTGCTTCACACCCCGCTCCACCAGGTCGTGGATCACATCGCCCATCCCCGCCTTGAACAGCATCTCGATCTGCCTGTGGTAGAAGCAGCAGGCGGTCAAAAACTCCAACAGGCGGTACTTCGGCACATCGAACTCTTCCCGGCAGCAGTAGCGCAGTGGGCTCTCCTGCACCTCGTCCAGTCCGATCACGTCGTAGCCCACTCCATAGTCCGCATTGGCCGTGAATGGGCTATGGATTTTCCACCGTCCCCTGGTGAGCGGCCCTTCCTGGGTCACAATGGCCCCAAACGGGCTGTTCCCGTACCAGCTCCTGGTAGTCTCCTCCACCAGTCCCGGCTGGAAGCGGTACACCCCCACCAGCTTGTACCCTGGCTCCCCGGCCAGGTCGTAGCCCGCCGTGTAGTGTTTGCTGCAGTCATAGGCCCTGGCCCACAGCGCCCCCTCGTGCCACCGCAGGACCACCGCCCTCCGGTAGCTGGAGAGGTTTTCCCGCCTTCCGGTGTAGCGCAGTTCCTTCACGATCACTGGCTTTCCGCAAAACGGGCAGTTCATGCTTGGCTTCTGCCGCTCGTCCCAGCGGTTCTTCGGTTCCCGCTGGTGCGGCTCCCACATGGCCCGTCTCATGTCCTGGTCGGCGCAGTCCATGCCCGTCGTGATGTGCTCATGGCAGCAGGTCGTCCACAGTTCCCCGGTTTTTCTCCTTCGGAACAGATAGGCGGGGAACAGGGCATTGATTGCCTCCAGTTCACCCTCCCGTAGTGTTGGGGCCAGTTCCACGAACCGCCCGGCTTTCTCCTGTTCTGTCACCGTGTTCGCCCCCTTACAGAAAATCATCCAGCGAGAGGATCTTGCGCTCCACCTTTTGCGACAGCATCGGCGGTTCTGGTTCTTCCTCGTCTTCAACGCTGGCGCAGAGGTTGACGCTCATCTGAAACCGCACATCCGCGCCCGGGAAGTAAAACTGTACCGCCCGGCGGAACGCCTCCAGGTCGGAGATTGCATTCCCGCAGTTCTTGGCCACCGCCTTCATGCAGTCCTCGAAGGTTCCTCCCTGGACCACCGCCTGGGCAAACTCCCCGTCCTGCCGGCAGAAGCCGACCAGGGCCTCACACACGGCTTCCTTCATTACTGCGGCATACCGGTCATATTTTCCGGCCTTCTGCTCCGCCTCCAACTTCTGCTTTGCCCTCTCGTACCACTCATTCATCTTCTATCCCACTCCTTTCTTTGTTCCCATATCCCAGTCGATGGCCTGTCCGCACTGGCCGCAAAACCGCTGCTCGTTCCCGTCCTCGTTGTGCAGGTACTCTCCGCTCCCGCATCGAGGGCACGCCAGGATGTTCTCGTCTCCGTCCGGGTGCGGTTGCTTCGGCACCATCCGCGCCAGGGCCTCCATTCCCATCCGGCAGGCCGTGTTCACCGGCTCGATGCTCTCATAATGCTCCCGGTGCTCCGGGTCCAGGATCTCAACCGCTCTCTCGATTTCCATGTTTCTCTCTCGCCTCCCTCGCCAGTTCTACTCTTGCCTTTGTCATCAGCCACGCCCGGATGCACCTCTCGCACTTCTCGCTCCCGAGATAGCCCATCTTGCATTCCTCCGGGTCCTCACGTCTGCAAAGTCCGTCCGCCACCATGACCTTTGCGGCAATCTTCACCGCTCTTGCCTCCACGGTTTCATCCTTCACTGCTCTATCACTCCGTCCTCCATTCCGATTTGCTCCCCGTCGTCTCCCTCCGGTTCCGCCGTGCCAGGTTCATCCCCCGTCCGAGCTTGCTCCCGGTAGAGCTGTTCCGTGCACATCGCCTCGAACTCCGCCAGGGAGGCAAGGTATTCCTGGCTCACCACCTGCATGGGCATAACTGCCGCCAGCAGGTTCATTCCGTCGTGTACCGCAAGATACCGTTGCCCGTTCGTCATGCGCCGCACTGTGAACATGATGTAGTCGCTGTTTTCCACCTCGTCCATGATGGGAGACAGCAGGCTCTCCCGGTAGAAAATCAGTTCTCCGTCGCTGCACCGGCAGCAGGCCGCCCACAACCCATCCAGGGCCGCAACAACCCGTACTTTCTCCGCCCGCTTTTCCCCTTTGTCGTAGTCCGACAGGTTCATTCCCATCACATTTCGGACGCTCTCAAACTCTTCTTCCTCCAGGTGCACTTTCTCCCATGCCTTCTCCGGCACGTCCAGCACCGTTCGCACCTGCTCTCTTCCCGACATCTTGGGCAGGTTTGTGGCCCGGTAGAACCCGTACCCGTTTCCCAGCCAAATCCCGCTATCCTCCACATCTGCCACGATGCAGCGTCCTGCGTTCTTCACCAGCTTTACGAACTTAGAAATCTTCATCGGCTTGTCCCCCTAAAAGAACAGGTATGAAATACACAGCTTCAGCAGGGCAGGACCCGCCAGGATTAAGGCCGCCGCCCAGGCTGCCACCACCAGTGTGCCGATAATGCCGCCCAGCGCCGCGGCAAAGCACTTCAGGAACTCCTTCACCGCGCCTTGCCTCCTCTCGTCCCGATGGTCACGTAGGCCGTTCCTTTTCGGTTCAGCTCCATATCCACCGGAGCCTTGCACGCGATGCAGGTGTGGGTGATGGTCTCCGTGGTGGCGTTGGTCCGGTATCGGAAGCTCTTTCCGCACTTGCAGTGCATATACATTGGCCGCAGGTTCTCCAGCGCCGTTTCGTGCCCGCACTCGTCGCACCGGAAGCTGTAAGTCTCCCGCTTCGCGCAGAACGCCCGGATCTCCCCGCACTCCTCGCACACCACCAGCAGGAACCCCTTGTACGGTCCCTGGCCCTCGTCCGGGTCCCGCTTGGTCCAGTCCTCTTTCTTTCCGAACATCCGCTCCACTCGGCTGCTCTTCCGCTCGACCGAGCTATGGGTCATCGGAATAATCAGCTGCTCCTTGGTCTCCGGGCACTCGATGTAAATGTCGATCCCGTTGTGCTTGATGATGATTTTTTCATCCAGGAGCGCTTCCCGGATGTCGTTTACTGTGATACTTCCCATACTATCCTCTCTTTCCGATTTCGGGGATGAACTGAAACATCCACGCTTCATCCATAATGCTCACAATGTTTCCGTCCTCGTTGATGGCAAGGACCTCAACGGCCTTTGGCTTGCTGACCTTCCCGAGATCCGGGTAATCCCCGTCCTCAAACTCCACAGACATGAGGGCCAGCGTCCGCAGAACCCTTTCTTTGTAGATGACCTTATACCCCGTCAGCGCAGCGATTATTTTCGTCACCCTTCCTTTCATAGTAGTAAATCCTTCCCATCACCAGTTCGATTCCCCGGTGCGGGAAGGCCTTCCCTTAAAAACTCCCTCGGCATGACCACCGGCCCGTCTTCCGGCTCTGCCAGCCACACTTTCGCATCCGTGATGGAGCTCCAGTCGCATCCCCAGTATTCCGCGGCGTTCATCACGGCGGCCAGGTTTGAGCTGTGCGGAACCACCACCTCGCCGTACTTCGGATGTACCACCCGGCTCCTCCCGCGGGCGTTCCACCGTTCCGCCCGCGTCCGTTCACACGCCCTCTGGTGAAGGTCCTCCCGCTCGTCCGTCACTCGATCTCGCCCCGCTCCCGCATTCGGCGCAGCCATTCGGCTTGCTTCTCCTGCCCGTAGAACGCATGGCCCATCCATGCTCCCAGCACCATCAAAGCCAGCCCGGCGCAACCCAGCGCGGCGATGCCCCACATGGTTTCCTGCCCGTCAATTCCCATCAGCAGGATGAATCCAAAAAGCCCGATAAACGCTCCGGCAGTTTCCCGGACGCGCGCCAGCTTGCGCTGCTTCTCCACATACCGCGTCCGCCGGCGCTCCCGCCGCTCCTCGATTCGCTCCATTTCCCCCGCCCCGGAATAGATGTTCACTCGGATACAGCCCTGGCTTTTTCCGACCTCGCAGTACATGGCCTTCATTTGAATACCTCTCTTTCCTTACCCGGCGCTGGCCCTGTTCGTCCGCCTACGGCGGTAGTTCTCGATGACCGTCCGCTGGGCCAGCTCCGCGCTGTACCCCATGCGTCCGTTCTTGTCCATCTCTCCGGTGTCTCCTCGCTTCAATTCATTGTAGACGGTAGACCGATGGACCTTCAGCTTCGCGGCAATCTGCTCAACGCCGCGTCCTTTTTCATAGAGTGCTTCCAGCTCCATGCGGTCTTTCAGTGTTAAATGTCTCTTGCTCAAACCGCTCGCCCTCCTTTTCCACAGGATTTTTGACAAAAAAATAAATGCGGGAAAACTCGCATCGAGTTCTCTCGCATTTATTCTAAATATTCAGCTTCGAAAAGTCAACCATTAAATGCACACAAATTCCGCGTTCTTTTTTTGTCTAATTTCCCCACGACCAAAAGGCCGCCGTCACGTCCCATGTTCGGCAGCCTGCTCCATTCTGTTTACTTTCCATGCTCCTCGCTCCCGCTCCTTCCCCCGGTTTTTCTCCGTGTTCTGTCTCTTTATTCCGTGATTCCCAGCTCCCGTAGGCATTCCCGGAACACAGCTTCGCTGCTCCGATACCCCAGTATCTTTCTTGGGTAGTTGTTGATCCATGTCTCGGTAGCCGCGACTTGCGCCTGGCTCACCTTGTTAAAGTCGGTTCCCTTTGGGTGCTTGCGCCGGATCATAATGTTTGCGTTCTCGTTGCTTCCCCGTTCCCAGGACGAGTAGGGGTGGCAGAAGTACACCTTCGTCCTCGGTATAGTCTTATTGATGGCGCTTCTCTCCATCTCCTCCGCCGCCGAGAACTCCGATCCGTTGTCCACGGTGATGCTCTTGAATATCTTTCTGAAGTTCACCGCCCCATGCTTCCGCTCCATGGCGTCCAGCGCCCTTACAATGGTTTCCGCCTTCCGGTTCGGGATCAGGACAATGATCTCCCGTCTGGTCTTCCGCTCCGTCAGCACCAGCAGCGCCTTTGAGGTGGTATTCTTCTTGCTATAAACGGTGTCCATCTCCCAGTGGCCAAACACCTTGCGCTCCACCACCTCGTCATCCCGGCGCTCGATGCTCTCCCCGGCGCTGGCTCTGGCCTGGTCCTTCTTTGTCTTTACCTTTTTGTATCCCTGCTTCCGCTTCCCGTGCCGCGGCAGGTCCACTTGTGTGATCCGCAGGAACAGTCCCTTTTTGATGTAGCTGTAAATGGTGGTCGTGGAAACGGATGTCTTGAACTTCCGCCCCTCCATCATCGCGTACCCCAGCACCGCAGCTGGCGAGCAGTCCTTCTCGATGATGGTCTCCTCGATGTACCTTGCCAGTTCGTGGTCCTTCCCAATCTTCAGGTCCGGCCCTTTCTCCCGCAGGTGCGCCTGATACCTCGCCTCCGCGATGTCCGGGCTGTACGCCGTTTCCATTTCCCATGTGTCGCCGTTCAGCCGTTCGTAGGCTCCCCGTTTCAGCTCCCGGTAGATCGTGGATTGGTGGACGCGCAACTTGTCGGCAATTTGTTTTGGCCTCCATCCCTTCCGCAGCCACTTCTCAATGCGCAGCCGGTCGTTCCTGGTCAGGTGCTTAAATGCCCTTTCCTTCGGCTTCTTCACGGTCATTTCTCCTCTCTTCCGGCTCCGGCGCGCATCTTCGCTCCGCCCTCGCCGTCTTATTTTGTCGCATTATTCAACTTTATGATAATCAACTTTCGCATATTCCGCAAGCTGGATTTCTTTTCTGGAAGCAAAAAATCCCCCCTCGCAGGGTGTAAATCCTGCGAGGGGGGGATTATCATATCGCCGGGCTGTCAATAGATCCTTCCGGCTCCTGTGTCATATTGAAGTTTGCAGCCTTGGCCGCCTCGTATGTAATGCCGCCTTCCTTGTGGTCCGACTTGCACAGATTCAGGTAGAAGCTGCATACCACGCCATGGGCAGCCCACGGCAACCCAACCATGCCGCCGATCCACGGAAGCGCCCCGGTGTACCCCACCCTAACACAGTAGAAGGCCAGGGCGAATCCGCCGACCGTTACAAACCACAGAAGCGGCCGGATGTCCGCAACGATCCATTTCGAGAACTGGGACATATCCGGCTTTCCTTGCTTGCTGCTTCCGGCGATGCGCTTTCCGCCTTCCATCACGCGATCCCGTGTTCCTTTGCGAAACGATAGAAGAGCTTGGCGGCCTGCTCACGTGTGAGGAAGTCCTTCCACATATAGTTGGGCTTGCCGTCAACGGTGGTGCCGTTTCCGGCGAACAGGCCCACGCTGATGGCCCACTCCCGGGCCTCCTCGCTCCATTCTCCGCAGTCATTGTCCTGGAGCTCCTTCCGATACTCCGTCATAGAGGTCTTAAACATTTCGTTGAACTTGGTCTGATCCATGTCGTCTTCCTCCTCTGCTTTGCTCGCATAGTCAGGAAGGCAATAACCCCGGATGTACCGGCCATTTACGGCCACAGTGCGCCGGGCCACCGCCTCCCCCTTGTTGCCTTCGATCACGGTAATTGTGTTTCCGCTGACGGCCTCCACGATTCCCACATGGTTGGGATTGGCAGTGCAGTCCGTGATTGCGTAGTTTGAGCCGTCCTTCCAGTAGTACATGATGATGTCGCCCGGCTCCGGCCGGTAGGCATCGTCCTCCTGCCAGCGCCCCTTCGCCTTGAAGAGCTCAATCATCTTGGTGCAGGAGCACTCACCGAAGATAATATCGTGCAGGCCGGCGGCCATCCCAGCGGCGGTTACGGTCGTGGCGCACCACTCGTCATCATACTGGACGGCGTAGCCCCTGGGAAGGGGCCGCTGGGTGTTATATAGGTCGATGATGGCTTTGAACTTCCCATTCGCCTCGCTGTAACCCAGCCAACCACGCATGACACCGATGACTTTACTCCGCAGCTCCAGTTCCGTCGCCATCTTCGGCACCTCCTTCAGCATCGCCCGTTTCAACTTTCTCTTCATCTTCGACCTCCGTGCTCCCTTCTGTGGGGATCTCTTCAGCAGGGGGATTTACCACCTTGGTCATATCGCACAGTGCGTCAATCAGCTCGGACAGTGCCTCGGTATCCATGGGATAGTTGATGTACTCGGCGCTGGTCTGTACCATCGCCATAACCCACTCCTTCCGGGTGGCACCGTCCGCAAACTTGACCTCGGCCTCTTCCATGAGGTCAACCACCAGCCCAAGCAGGGCACCCCAGTTCTTTTCCTGGGTGGCCTTCTGGACATACTGGACCAGCTTGACCGCCAGAGGGATGCAGGCGGCCAGGCCAGTGAGAACAGCGACTACGAGGTTCACGATCTGGTCAGCGTTCATGGTTCATTCTCCTTTCGATTTTTAGCTTCATCTTCTCCGTCACGCTCGTTCGATGACGAGCTCATGAAGTCATGCTTCTGGAGCCGTTCATCGTAGACCCGGCTGATATTGGCGATGGCATGAACGGCCCTGTTGTTTTTGTAGTCCTTGTGGTCCTCACAGTACCGTTCATAGAAGTCGATGTCAGCCAGGACATCAATGAACTCTTCCTTCGTGTGCGGGATGTCACGCAGCAGCTCGTTGTTGAACCGCAGGATACGGGTTCGGTGCTCGTCGGCGTTCCGTTCCCCGTCCATACGGATGTGATCGGCAAGATCCTTCTTCACGGTGTCCAGCTCGTTGAGCACGTCTGCGTTTATGGCCCGGCCCACCGCTTTGGCGATGGCGGTCCACGGGTTGACTTTGATTGGGGCAATTTGAATCAGGGCTGTCAGGGCCAGGAGGCCCCCGGCCCCGCAGCCCAAAAGTTCCAGAATGCTCATACTTCCTCCATATCGTTGGAGTTTCCCCCCTCTCCTCGGTTCTCTCCCACATCAGGCCAGTCCGGCCATTCGTCCCCGCCGATGGCCTTTCGGTAGGCCTTATCAGCCTCCGCGATCTCGTCCTTCCCGGTCTCCGTGTCCCCCAGCTCTGCCAGCCGTGTGGCCAGGACTTTGATAGCCCTGGCCTGGAGTTCCGCCACGCCCTCCAGGTCTGCGATGATTTGTAAATTGCTGCTCACTCCGTCACCTCCGTCCATCCGTACACACCAGGCTCCCAAGAGTTGTTTCCGGCCCCGTCTCCCTGTGTGCACTCCCATGTCTTTCCGTTATGGGTCACGATGTCACCGACTTTGTAAACCGTGCCCTGCTTCCACTCCTCAACGGTCGGTTCCGGCCCCGGCTCCGCGTTGTACTTTTCCCATCCGTACACGCCCGGCTCCCAACTGTTTTTTCCGGCACCGTCCCCCTGGGTGCAGATCCAAAGCTCTCCCTTGTAGCTCACAATGTCGCCGATGTCGTAGGCATCCGTCGCACCGTAAGGCCTTCTCCATTCCAGATAGCCGTCCTCTGTCACGCCCACCGGCGCATAGAGGGACGGCGCTTCACCCGGAACTTGGTGCGCTGCCGATGTATGGCTCTGTACTACGGTGTAAAGCTGCGTGTCCCCATAATCGTCCACGCCATAGGAGATGATTTTCTTTTCCTTGTAGGCGACACCCGGCTTCCACACCTCGTACAGATCTGCCAGCTCCAGCACGGTTTGTTCATCCTGCTGCTGTTCCGCCACGAGCCGTGCCGCCGCGTTGAGCTGTGCGGCAATTACTGACCGGTCTGCTTCTGTGCCGGTTCTGTCTCCGCCAAGCATGGCATCCAGTGTGGAATCATGATCCGACACAGCCTTTTGCAGGTTCTTGGTCTTGTCGGTATCCCGGTAGTGCTCCGAGATGATGTAGAATTCGTACTTTGTGCCGTCCTCTCCCACGGTGCTCTCATAGTGCCGCTCAATGCGGCACCGGTCTGTGATCGTGCTGTCGTCGTACTCCCGCACGGTGGTGAAGTATTCTCCCTCCTGCATTACAGGCCCGTCGCCTACGGTTTTCAGGTTCTCCCGCGTCACGCCGTCAACGATTGCGGTTCCGTACACATATTCCATCTTGCCAGCTCCTTTCTGGATTGCTCCCTTACCACAAGTTTCAGTTTTCTTTGCAGGCCAGCCTCCAGATACTTTTCAAAGAAATGCACATGGTTGCAGTGCTTCATCTGTCCCAGCCTGGAGAGCAGCCCCTGCGCCAGCTTCGCCCTGATTTTTCTGTGCCGCCGCATTGTCCGGTAGCACTCCGACAAGGACTTTTTAAGGCGCACCAGGTTTCTCTTCCGCAGGAGCGTGAACCCTCTCCCGAACCGGTAGCCCAGGGCGGCCACCGTCCTTTTCGCGGTTGGGTAGAGTTGCCACTTTCCGTTCAGTTTCAACCCTCTCCGCTCCAGCCATGCTTCGATCATTCCTCGTAGCTTCCGCAGCTTCCGCTTGTTCCGTCCGAATATGGTGAAGTTATCCATATACCGCATGTAGTGGTCACATAGTCCACTTTCCCGGATCATCCGGTCCAGCGGCTGCAATACCGTGTTGGCGAACCACTGGGAGAAGTACGCCCCGATCAGCACCCCGTGTTTCATCAGCCGCTGGCACACCTCCAGCATCCGCCGGTCCTTCACCAGCTGCCGCAGTCTTCCCATCACCGTTTCTACCGTCAGGCTGTCGTAGAAGTGGTGGATGTCCAGCTCCTGGGCGTACTTTGTGCCCTTCTTGTCTGTCTGCATCCACTTCTTGATGGCTTTCATGCCGTAGTGGATGCCCCGGCCCTTTATGCTCCCGCAGCAGTACGGGTCCATGCCCCGCATCATCACCGGCTCCAGCACTTGGATTACCGCGTGGTGCACATACTGGTCCGGCCATAGCCGTGGCTCCGCGATGTCCCGCCACTTGCCGGCGCTCTTGTCCCAGCGCCTGGCCAGCCTCGGCTTTGCCGCGTCATACCCGTTTTGGATGATCTCCCACAGCAGCTTCGCATGCCCGTCTACATCCGCTTCCACCCGGCGCACCGTCTTGTTCGGCTTGTGGTGCGGGTGCCACCGGTGGGATGCGTTCACGGTCATGATCGCCCGCAGCAGGTTCTCCTCCGAGATCAGTTTTTCGTACAGGTGGTTTGCTCGCTTCATGTTCCAGGATCGTTCCTCCTTTTAGCCTCACGGCCTTTCCCTCGCTCCCGCCGGTTGCGGGAGGGTACTAAACCGTGTCCTGATGGCTCATCTGCACCAAGGGGTGCCGAGGGTGTCCGCGCCCCGGCATGGGTATTTGCTTGCCGGTTATGGAGGTGGGTAGCCAGTCCTAAAAGGACGCGGCAGCCGATGTTCGCGTTCGAGTTCGACGCGGTGTTGTAGTTCACGTAAAACAGCCCGTGGTTCCCGTTCTGGTTATAGTTCCCGCCGAAGTGCAGGCACGGGTTGGAAGCGTTGAAGTTCCAGTTATCCGACGAGTATGTGTTCTCGCTGCCACCGGTTGCCGTCGGGTAGATGCACCACTCCAGGCCGTTTTTGTCCGATACCGCAAACGCGCTGGGCCATCCGCTGGACGGCACGCCCACGGCGGTTCCTCCGCTGTTGTCCGAGAAGCTGGCCGGAGTCATGATGATGTTCAGACCGGCGCTGTTGTAGTAGCAGCCGTCGCCCCAGTCGTACACATTGTCCCACAGGCCCTCGATGTTCCGGTACTGTGTGCCCAGGCCATAGGTGTCCCGGCTGCTCTGCGTGGTGCCCGTGTGGTAGGGCATACTGTCCGTATAGCCCATGTTCTCGGTGGCGCTGCTGTTTCCGCAGCCCTTGCCGATGGTCTTTTGGCTGTTCCAGTCCGCGAACTCCACCAGGTAGAGCATCCACAGCGTCATGCGCATCTGGATGTCGCTCTGCCAGATCGTGCTCCCCAGGGCGTGGATTCCGTTCCGTGCCGCGCTCCTGGTGATGTTCGCCTTTGGCTTTCCGCCCGTCTGGCTCTTGTAGTTGCTGGTGTGGCAGTGATACCGGCCCACATACACCACATCCCGCTCGCCCTTTCCGTCCCCGCGGTTGGCGTGGGCGGGGGACACATAGAATCCCTCGGTCGCCTTGTCCGCGATCTGGAGTTTCAATCGGTTCCCGTTCTTCGTCCATTTGAACCAGAACTTTGGGATCTTCACCAGCTCTCCTGCTTCGCTGTCCGATACCCTCGTCATTCCGCTCCAGGGCATCAGGTTGTCAAAGGGGCTTCCGTAGCTGCTGGCCCCCGCCCGGTACGGTGTCGGGTTTGCGAACCCCGCAGCGTCGTCCGTCCGGCTCCACACGGTCGTGCTCGTACCGTCCCACTCGACGCCGTAAATGCTCGGCAGGCTCACGGTCACACTGCAGGTTTTTGCCGACGGCGCGTTGTAGTTCGCGTCCGCCGCCACATTCACCGTCACCGTTGCACTTCCGTTTTTCACAGGCTTCACCGTGACGATGTTCCCGCTCACGCTCACAGTCACGATGCCGCTCGGGCTGGCGCTGGCCGTGATCGCCCCGGTTCCGGCCCGGGTCGCCGTAATGGTTTTGCTTTGCGCCTTGTCCTCCAGGGTCATGGAACCGGGGGATATGGTCAGGCTTCCCGCGGCCTTCTGGATCGTCCATGCCGCATTTTTCGCTCCGGTTCCACCGTCGCTCCACTGGTAGTTTTCCTTTGGCGTGAAGGATGCGGTGTAGTTCCCCGCGTTCGTCCCGCTCGTGGTTCCACCTATGGTCAGCTTTGCGCTGTCATAGTTTGCCCAGGTCGGGCTTTGTGCGCTCCCTGTATAGGTCACCGTTCCCGACTGGCTCGGAACCGCTGCAATGGTTGCCCTCCCAATGGCCCATTCCGCGGTCTTTTCTCCCGTTCCTCCGTCCTGCCACTGGTAGTTGACCTTCGGCGTAAAGGTGGCGTTGTAGCTCCCTGCATCCGTTCCGCTGGTGGTCCCGCCCAGGGTCAGCTTGTCTTCATCATAGTTCGCCCATTTGGGGGACTGGGAGCTGCCCGTATAGGTCAGGCTCCCGCTCTGGCTGGGCACCGTGGCGATGGTGGCCTTTCCAATGCTCCAGGCCACGCTCTTTGCATCCGTCGTTTCGTCGCCCCAGGTGTACCCCTCCTTCGGTGTGAAGGTGGCGTAGTACGTTCCTGCGTCCGTGCCCGTGGTCACGCCTCCCAGCTCCATGGTCTCCGGGTTATACCCGTTCCAGCTGGGGGACTGCTGCTGTCCCGTATAGGTCAGCGTCCCGTTCTGGCTTGGCACCGCGTCGATGGTGTGCGCGATCTTGGTAATGGCCTCCAGCGCCGCGTCTGCCGATTTCTGGGCGTCGATTGCCTTTTGTGCCGCCGCGTCCATGGCCCCCTGGAGGTTTGTGGAGCCAAGTCCCTTGTTGTCCGTGTAGTCGATGTCGTAGGCCTTTGTGCCGTGCGGATTCCCGCTTTTGATCTGGCTGTGGTCGTAGGCCTCCTTGCCCCGGTCGCCCCGGTATGCCGTGCTGGCCGTCTCGCCCAGGGCCAGGTCCGAGCCGATGGCCACATACGCCGACCCGCTCCAGCGGTAGGTGATGTTGCTCTCCGCGTCCACATAGATCTTCCCGCTCTCCGGGGTGATCTTCTGCTGGTAGGCCTGGTCGGAATAAAATTTCCCCTCGTGGTAGTATCCTTCCACCACATCGTCTACGTAGCTGGGAAGCTGGCTGCTAAGTACCTTTCCAGCCTCGTCCAGCTCCGCCAGGCCATATGGCGTGCCTACCGGCAGCTGCTCCAGCGGCACCTTCCCGTCTCCGTCAAGGCCGGCCACGCCCCCGGCCTCGTTCACCGGCAGCTGGTCCACGCCCATCTTCCCGCTCTCGCTAAGGTCCGCCTTCCTGTCAAACAGTGCCTTGTGGGCGTTCTCGTCCCCGTTGTGCTCCTCCATGGCTCCGGCGATGGCCTGCTCCATGGTCTCCTCCGTCACCACCGCCGCCGCGTCGATGTTCACCGTCAGCGTCCCCTGGTTGGAGAAGGCCAGCAGCCCGTAGAAGGTGTAGGCAAAGTCCGGCATCACGTCCTTGCTGGGGATCTCCACGCCGATGTCCGTGTCCGTCTGGAAGAGGGCGATCATCTTCTCGTCCTCGTCCTCCAGCATGGCCCACACGCCGAACTGGTTCAGGCTGTACCCCGCTCCAGTCTGTGCTGTCACCTGGAGCTTCAGCCGCTGCCCCTTTTCCACCGGCGTGTTGGACAGGATGCTCGCGCTCTGTTTCTCGTTCACCAGGCCCGACTGTGCCAGCATGGCGGTCTGTTCCACCCGCCCCTGTCCGGCTGCCGCCCTGGTGACGGTCAGGGTCTTTCCCTCCACCCACCGGGTCAGCATTTCATTTCCGTTGTTGGTGATCACTCCGATCCAGCCCATAGCGTTTCCTCCTTCTGTTCTGTTGTCCCGTATTCGATCAGCACGCCGCCCACGCACCGCGCCAGCGCCCAGGCCGTTGCTGTTCCCTTCTGGTCATCCGGGCTTGGATTGACCCGTATGGTGGTGCAGCTCTCCACGAACTCCGCCCCCGTGTAGGCCGCAAAGCCCCAGGCTGTTGCCGTGCCTCCCGCGTCGTAGTATTCCACTTCCTCCAGGTGGGAGCTGAACCGCTTTGCCGCCGCCAGCCGGCGTTCGACCTCCGCCAGAGACATGGCCGCGAACTTCTCCTGCTCCTCCACGGTCATGATGTTGACCCGCAGCCGGAAGTGGCCCGGCGTACTTCCGTACTCGAACCACTCCTCCACCGTGGACCCCGGATAGATGGCGTCCGCCTGCGCCTTCACCGCCGCCGCCGTTCCCATGGTCCGCCGGATGGTCAGTGCGGTCTTCACGATCCGCCGCTTCTGCTCCAGGTCATACTCCGTGTCGTACCAGTCGATCTTCCAGCTCACCGCCAGCGCGTCCAGCACCGCCTCGCTCACTGTGTCGATGGCCGTGTAGATTTGGCTCCCGTCGATAAAGCCCATGGTCTGCCGGTGCAGGTCCAGCACCGCCCGGGACAGGGCCTCCACCCACGGCTGCTTCTGTAAGACCCGCGGCACCCCGTCCCGGAGTTCCGCGTCCAGCAGGCTCTTAATCATCCTCCAGCCCTCCATAGTCGGCGGTGGCCCCCGTGCACTTGGGCAGCTCGTTCTTTTCCACCACCGTGTCCGCCGGGGCCGTCAGCTTCACCCGCTTGGCGCCCGCCTCCCGCACCCGGGCGATCAGCTCCGTGGGGTTGATGTCCCGCCCCAGCTTCCGCTGCCAGGTCTGGAACTCCTCCACCGCCGCGCTCACCCGGCTCTGGATTTCGCTCACTGATTTCTGGTCGCTGGACCCGATCCAGTAGGTGAGGGAGATGGCGTACTCCACCTCCTCCGGGGCCTTGCAGTTCACCTGGTCGCACAACGGCCGCATGCTCTCTCCACTCATGTACGCCTTCATCTCCGCCAGCTCCGTGGGGTTTGGCAGCCGTAGGCCCTCCTCGTCCTGGATCACGAAGTAGATGTCCACCTGGTTGGGCTGCGGGCTGTCCGTCCGCACATCCGCCACGTCCCCCCGCCACTCCCGGGCGTAATATTCGTAGGCGTCCCGCGGCCCCGCGCAGCTGTAAACGCTGGGGGAGAGATAAATCCGCCTCGTCAGGCTGTCGTCGTCCTCCGTGTTCAGCCCGCCCGTGCTCTCCGTGGTGTTGCTCACGCCGGCGATGTAGGGGATGGGGTCCACCAGGATTTTGATGGTCCCGGCCAGCAGGCCCGCGCTGTCCGCGCCCGCCTCCTCCGCCTGCACCACCACGTCGGCGTACAGGTCCCCCGCCGCGATCTCCGCGTAGTCCAGCGTGTTGAAATACTTCCCGTCCTCTGTCTTCACCCGCGTCCCCGCCGGGATGGCCGTCACCGTCCCCCGGGCCTCGGACAGGGTAAAGCGTTCCGTGGCCGTGGCCCGGGTCGGCTCCTTCCGGCTCACGCCCACCAGGGCGCCCAGCGCGTCCAGGGCCTCCCCGGTGGAGGTCTTCAGCAGCTCCATCCGTCCCTTGGTGTCCGCGTACTGCATGGTCTGGTATTCCATGGCCGCAAACGCCTTGATCAGCAGGTTCAGCGGGTCCGCCGCCCCCAGCTCCGGCTCCTTGCCGGTGATCTCCCGGTAGTACCGGGTGTAAAGGGCGCGCAGCTGCTCCTCCGTCTCCCGCAGCGTCATATTCTCGATGAAGTTCAGCTCCGGGCAGTTGTCCAGTTCACTGATGTTAGACAAGCTCGATCACCACCTTTGGGATCATCATTCCGTCTGCGGCCTTGTCCGCCGTCCATTCCACCCGAGCCACCTTGGCCCTGGGTTCGTACCGTTCCGTCTTCCGCACATACTCGGCCACCAGCAGCGCCTGGGCGTTTTCCTGCGGCCCGTCGATGATACTGCCGTCAATGCCGAACTCCCGGTCCAGCGCCTGCTCTCCCGCCACGGTGCCGTACAGCACCTGCAGGTTCCGCAGCACCTCCGCCGCCGTGCTCTCGTCCGCCTTTCCCGGCTGAATGTCGATCACCGCGTCTCCCGTGCTCAACATGCCTCCTCACCCCCTACAAATACTCCTCGATGGTCAGCGTCACCTTGCACTCCACCAGCGCCCCGCTGTGCAGCACCGCCGCCCACTCGTCGCTCACGTCCGTGATCTTGAACGGGTAGGAGGAGATGGGCGCGTTTCCCACGATGAAGTAGTCCGCCACGCCTTTTTCCGCGCAGCTCTGAAAGTGCTCCAGCGTGCTCCGCGGGCTTGCCCCGTCCTGCGCCCGCAGCAGCAGGTCAAAGCTGTATGACTTCAGCTTCGGGGCGATCCACTGGCTCCGCGCCTTGGCCCCCGTCCGGTCGTGGGTGGCCCAGTCGCTCCCGCTCTGCCCCTTCAGGTTGCTGGGGGTAAAGATACGCCGGTCGCTCACCGTGAACGTCCGGCCCATGAAACTGCCGATTGCCATTGTCTCTCCCCCTTACTTCGGCGGCGTCGTGCTGCCGCCCAGGCTGTCCGTGTGGGTGTGGTTGACCAGGCTGATCCCCTGGATGGTCACGTCCCCGGTGCCTGCTGTGGCGTTGATCTCCGGGGCCGTCAGCTCGATCTTGGTGGGACTGGTAATGCTCACGTCCCCCGCCTCGCTCACGGTGATCACCGCGCCGTTCAGGGTGATCTTGGCCTCTCCGCCGCTCACCTCGATCTCCAGCCCCTCCTGGCCCTCCAGGGAGAACTTGCCGCCGGCGCTGACGCCGAACGCGCCTCCGGCCTCCGCACTGACCGCGCCCCCGGCCTCCAGGCTCACCGTCGTGCCCGCCGCAATCCCCACGCCCGTCTTGGCGTTCAGGCTCACGCTGGCCCCGCTGCTGCTCACCTGTATCTGGCCGCCGCCCACCAGGCTGATGGGGCCTTTCGCCTCGTCGTAGATTTCGCCGTTGCAGGTGCGCCCCGTCCGCTTGTCCACGTACTGGGTATAGACCCCGGTGTTCTCGTCGTACCGGTCGTAGGCCTGCCCCTTCCGGCTGGCGTATTCCTTCCGGTACAGCCCCTGATAGCCCTCCGCCGGCGCGTTGGTCTTGTTCCACACCGTCCCCGTGGTGGTGGCCGCCGCCAGCCCGCTGCTGGTGTGGGTCACGCTCACGATCTGGCCCACCGTGGGCATTTTGTATTCGCCGTTGCTCATGGCGTTGATCTTCCGGGTCACGCTCCGCCCCCGGTCCAAGTAGGGCACCTCATAGGTGCCCGCCGCGTAGTCGATGGAGCTGACCCGCCCCGTCCGGTTGGTGCTCGCCATGGCCTCACCCCTCCTGTGTGATCCCCGTGCAGTAGCTGGCCGGGACCCATCCTGTCACGTTCTTGCCCACCGGCAGCTTCCCGCACCGGTCCGCCGTGTTGGTCATGCGGTATCGCCCCCGGATCAGAATGCCGTCGTAGAAGTAGTACGTCCCGCTCTTGTGGCAGGCCGGGCTTTCCGACGTGCTGGCCACGTAAAACGGCGCGTTGGTCAGCGTCACCGCCGCCCCTGCCGTGGCCCCCGCCGCCGAGCTGGCCGCGTTTGCCGCCGGGCTGGTGGTGGAGTAGCTGCTGTCGTAGGTCTCGCCGCTCTCCCCGCTGTCCTCGTGGTGCTCGATCTGGCCGCCCACCTGCCAGGCGTAAAACGGCGTGCCCACCCCGCTGCACTCGAAGTCCGAGGCGAACCCGCTCTTGCTCACCTTGTGGGTCACCTTGTCCACAAAGTATTTTCCGTCCAGCTGGCCGTACCCGTCGATCTCAATGCAGTTGCCCGCGCTCACCTGCCAATCCCCGTCCACCCCGAACTTCAGCTTCACCGTCCCGTGGTTGGCGTTGTTCAGCTCCGCCACCAGCTGCAGGCTGGCGTCGTACACGCTGGTGGCCCGGCGGTTCACGCTCTTGGTGTGGGTCCCGCCGCCCACGCTGCACACGATGTCGATGTCCTTGTCCGCGTCCGTGTAGTTGAAGTAGCCGCCGGTATATGTGCCGGACAGTGTGGTGTCCCACCCGAAGCTCCCCGGCCGGATGTCCGTGCGGTGAAAGGTCTTCACCGCCGGCTTTGCCTTGTACTTCTCCCGGTCATAGACCCACAGCCGCCGTGCGTACACCTTCAGGATCAGGCCGTAGTTCCTGCACAGGGTGTTGTAGTAGCTGCTGTCCGTTCCGTCCTGCTCGTCGCACTCGATGTCGTAGTCGTCCGCGTCGTAGGTGAAGCCCAGTCCGTACCGCGCCGCGATGGTGGCCCCGATCCGCTGGATGGTGGTGTTTTTCCAGATGGCCTCCCGCTCCAGCTCGGAAAAGTCGCTGTCGCTGGGCTTGCTCACGCCCCCCAGCTGCAGCGTGGTGGGCGCGTCCGAAAAGCTCACGTCGTCCAGCACGAACAGGCCGCACTCGATCCTCCGGTGGTCCCCCGGCCGCTCCCAGTCAAAGCCCAGGATTTTGGGCCGCAGGGTGGCCCCCTTGTCCGGTAGCCATCCGTTCAGCCATCCGCTGTCCTGGGCGTCCAGGGTGATGTCAATGCTGTCGCTGTTGTCGGCCGCGTTGTCCACATAGGTCAGGCTCTCCACCAGCCCGGCGATCTCCTCGCCGGTCCCCGCGCCCGCGTCCTCGTCCACGCTCCCGCCGACCTGCCCGCCCGTGTCCGCGGCCGTG